>ERZ1645187.195-NODE-195-length-58252-cov-20.121089_pt1 | contig 58252 bp, 51 predicted proteins | sample MGYA00575352_ERZ1645187 | MGnify/ENA primary metagenome ERZ1645187 (study PRJEB40837, sample SAMN11349314) | freshwater sediment metagenome | isolation source: river sediment | host: Sediment | place: India: Wazaribad , New Delhi | collected 2017-02-21 ... | reverse complement strand
CCACCCGGACGGCACGCCGGTGCACCGCATCAGCTGCTGCCTGCTCAAGCAGGAGTTGCGGCCGCAGGCGGGTTGAGGAAAGTTCGGGTCAGCGGGCCGGTGCGGGTCGGCGCAGGGCCAGGGCCACGTTGGCGGCGAAGATGATGAGCGCCCCGGCCCAGCCGGCCAGGGTGAGCGCCGGGTCGGCGACCAGCATCGGGCCGAGCAGGGCGGCCAGGAGGATGCGGCTTGAGGAGATCACCGCGCCTTCCACCGCGGTCACGTAGAGAAAGCCGTAGGTGAGGCAGTACTGGCCGAGGATGCCGCTGAGCGAGCAGGTGAGCAGAAAGAACCACTCGACCGGGTTCGGCCAGAACAGCGATCCGTGGAAAAAGGGCAGCATGAGCAGGGCGCCCGCACCGAACATGAAGAACAGGATGGACTCGCTGTCGTGGTGGCGGCGGCAGAGGTTCAGGTAGATCATCGACGCCCCGGCGGTCAGCCCCGAGGCGAGGCCCCAGAGGTTGTGCCAGCCGCCGTGGATGCGGGTCGGGTCGAGGATCAGCCAGATGCCGACCATGGCCGCGCCCACCACCGCCAGCTCGAACCGGTCGCGCTCGTCGCGCAAGGCGAACCAGGAGAACAGGGCGACGAACAGCGGGTAGGTCATGTTGAGGATGTTGGCGCCGGCCACCGAGCCGACTTCCACCGCCCGGTAGAAGCAGTAGACCGCCACCGTGTTGGTCACGGTGCGGCCGATGATGGGGTGGGCGTGGGCGCACACCGGCCGCTGGCGGCGCAGGAGCATGCCCAGGCTGACGATGACGAAACCGAGCAGGAAGCGGGCGAACACGTAGAAGGGCGTGGTGATCGCCACGTGGGGCCGCGCCCAGCTGATGATGGCAGTGGCCAGGTAGAAGAAAAGGGCCGAGCCGAACACCGCCAGCCAGCCGATCAACTGCTGCTGACGGGTGAACACGGTGCGGGGCGTGGGGTGCGGGGTGGGTGCTGGTTCGTTGCGGGGTGTCGGCTGCATGCGGTTCTCCGGCCGCCTGCGTTGGCACTGGTTGGCGGTCCCGGTTGGGACGGGCGGGCAGGCCCGCTATACCATCTTTTGGTCGCTTCGGCCCGGATTTTCCGGACCGGGCCGCGGCGGCCCGGCAGACAGGGAGGGACGGGATGCGCGTTGACCTGCGGCTCTTGCTTCTGGTGATGGTGTTCCTGGTCGCGGCCGGCGACCGGGTCGAGGCCCGTTCGCTCCACTGGCGGGAACTGGCGGTGCAGGCCCGCCTCGACGCGGATGGTCGCCTGCACGTGCGCGAGCGCCAGGTGATGGTGTTCAGCGGCGACTGGAACGGCGGCGAGCGGCGGTTTTACGTCGGTCCGGGGCAGCGGCTGGAGCAGGTCCGGATTGCCCGGATCGACCCGCAAACCGGGGTCGCGACACCACTCCGCCAGGGCAGCCTCAAGCAGGTCGATCACTGGGACTGGCAGGGGACGGACACGGTGCGCTGGCGCAGCCGGCTGCCGTCGGACCCGGAGTTCAGTGACACGGCCATCGTCTACCTGCTTGAGTACACCCTGACCGGGATCCTGCTGCAGCGGGCGGACGGCTACCTGCTCGACCATGATTTCGCCTTTCCCGACCGCACCGGCGAGATCGAGCGGTTTCACCTCGACCTGGCGCTCGACCCGGTCTGGCAGGCGCAGTCCACGCTGCCGCCGGCGGTGGAGCGGGCGCACCTGGCGCCGGGCGAGAGCGTGGTACTCACCAGCCTGCTGCGCCACACCCGGGGCGAACCGGCCTTTTTCAGCACCGGGACAGAGGGCCGCGCCCGGGGTGCGACCGTGCCCGCGCCGGTCGTTCCGGCGTGGCTGCGACCGGGGCTGCTGGCCGGGCTGTGGCTGCTGTTGCTCCTCAAGGCCATCGCCTTCTGGCGCCATGAAGCCCGCCTGGGGCGGTTTGCGACCCTTGATGAACCCGTGGACCGGGCCTGGGTGGAACGCCAGGTGCTCAGCCTGCCCCCTGAGGTGGTGGGTGCGACCTGGGACAAGACCACCGGCGCGGCCGAGGTGGCCGCGGTCATCGCCCGCCTGGTCCAGGAGGGCAAGATGGCGAGCCGGGTCGAGCACCCCACCTTCGCCCTGTTCGGCCATCGCCTGCCGGTCCCGGGCGGGCCGATCCTCCACCTCACCCTGCAGCAGGAACGGAGCCGGTTCAAGGGCTACGAACGGCAGCTGGTGGACGGCCTCTTTGTCCGGGGAGACACCACCGATACCCGGCTGGTCCGCGACTATTACCGGGAGAAGAACAGGAGTTTCGATCCGGTGGACCGGATCCGCCAGCCACTCGAGGCCCGGGTGCAACGGCTCACCGGCACGACCGCGGGCCCCTGGTGGTGGGGCTGGATACCGTCAACCCTCCTGTTCGTGCTTGGCCTGATGCTCCTGGTGCTGGGCAGTCTTTCGCCCGAGACCTTTGCCGATGCGCGTTTCAGGGCCATGGCCGGGGCCATGGGCGGCGGCTTCCTGCTGATGGTGGTGCCGGCCGCGCTCGTGTTCTGGCGGCTGGGCACCTTCCGGAAAAGGCTGTGGGTGCTGGCGGCCTTGTTCTGCGGCTGGAGCGTTTTCCTGCTCATCGCCGCCAACCTGCTGCAGCAGCAGGATCTGCGGCCGCTGCTGCTGCCCATCGGTGTGCTGCTCCTCTGTTGGGCCGTCACCGCTGTTGTGGCCCATGTGTATTGCCAGCGGGCGGAGACGGTGCGCGCCTGGGCCCTGCTCCTGCTCCTGTTCGGCGGCGGTGTGCTGGCCGCCCTGTCCTTCCTGTCGCTGCGCCTGCCTGCCGGTGCGCTGCACCTGGCGGGGCTTGCCTGCGTGGCCGCGGCCTGGATCAACGCGACCTTCAACCAGGCCCGCAGCAAGGATACCGCCGCGGGCATCGACCTGCGTCGCCGGCTGGCCGCGGCGCGCGCCTGGTGTCGGAGGGAACTCGAACGGCAACAGCCGGGGCTTGACGACGCCTGGTTCCCCTACCTGCTCGCCTTCGGGCTGGGGCCGCAGGTGGACTCCTGGTTCCGAGCCTACGGAGCGATTTCGCCTGCCGGTGGCGGTCTTGCCGGTCAGGCGGATGCGGTGGGCGGGTTCAGCGGCGGTGGCGGCGCCTTCGGCGGGGCCGGCGCGGCCGGGTCGTGGGGGGCTGCGGCCAGCGGCATGGCCGCGGCCAGCAGTGCCGCCAGTTCCTCCTCAAGTGGTGGCGGTGGCGGCGGCTCGTCCGGCGGGGGCGGCGGCGGGGGGTGGTGAAGGCTCAGCGGGGGGTGTCGGAGGTGGCGGCAGCGGCCGGGCCGGAAAACACCCGGGCGGCCAGGATGCCGGCCTCGTACAGGGCGAACAGCGGCAGGGCGAGCAGCACCGTGGCGGTCAGCTCACCCGAGGCGAGCAGGAAGCTGAGCACCATCATGGCGATGTAAAAGGCGGTGCGCTTCCTGCGGAAGTAGTCCCGGGCGAGCAGGCCGGCGCGGATGGCCATGACCATGAGAAAGGGAATCTCGAAGGCGATGCCGAAGGCCAATACCAGCCGGGCGGTGAAGGTCAGGTAGAGGCCGAGCTTGAGCAGGGGCTGGAGCCCGGGCCGGGCGTAGCTCATGAAGTAGACGAGGATCTGCGGCAGGACGACAAAGTAGGCGAAGGCCCCGCCGCCGGTGAACAGCAGGCTGGCCCAGAGCACGATCCGTCGCACCAGCTGCTTTTCCTTGTCCAGCAGGCCCGGGGCCACGAACAGCCAGAGCTGGTAGAGGACAAAGGGCGAGGCCACGATCAGGCCGACCAGCAGACTGAGCTTGATGTAGCTGAGAAAGGCCTCGGGCAGGTTGGTGTAGACGAGTTTTTCCAGCGGCGGGTAGGCGCGCTGCAGGGGATGGATGCACCAGGCGGCGAGGGTCTCCTTGAACAGGTAGGCGACGCTGCTGGTCAGCACCACGGCCAGGAACGAGCGGATGAGCCGCCGCCGCAATTCTTCCTGGTGGGGCCGGAACTGTTCCAGCGCCTCGATCATGGCGCGGATCTGGCGGGGGCGGCGGGTTCGGTGTCGTCGGCCGGCGGGGCGGCAGCCGCTGCCTCTGCGGTGGGCGGGTTTTCCGGTCCGCCGGCAACGGGCGGTTCGGGCTGGTCCGCCTCGGCCGTTTCGGCCAGGTCCGCACGCGCTTCCGGATCGCTCGGTTCGGCGGCGACCGGCTCGAGGTCGAGGATATCGTCGCCCGGGTTGTTCTTCGCCTCGCTTCCCTGCGGCAGCTGCCACACGGCAGGGTCATTGTCCCCCACCTTTTCGCGGAGTTGGTCCGCGGTCTCTTTCAGTTCCTTGCGCACCGAATCCAACTCCTCACCTTCCTGAGTGAGGCTTTCCTTGACCTGGTTGAGCGTCCGTTTCATCTCCATCACGCCCTTGGCCAGTGAGCGGGCCAGTCCGGGCAGCTTGTCCGGGCCGACCACGATCAGGGCGACGGCAAAGATGACGATCATTTCCGGAAGGCCGATTCCAAACATGGGCGAACACCTGGGCAAGGTTCGGGAGGCGAGGCAGGGAAGGTGGCAAGTGTACGGGATTTGCCGGGAGGTGTCAAGCCGGCCCGGTCAGGCACGGGGGCCTGGTTTGCGCAGGCCGTCCAGGAGGTGCATGAGCGCCAGCAGCGGGTGGGAGAAGAGCATGCGCGGGCCGGCGTACCGCATCACCTCGCGGATGCGCTCGCGCATGGCCGGCGCGTAACAGTGGACCGGACATTTGCCGCAGGTGGTCTTGCGCTCCTGGAAGGGGCAGCGGGTGAGCCGGCGACGGGCGTAGGCGAGCAGTTCGGCGCAATCGGCGCACAGGCGGTCCGTGGTGTGGTGATGGTCGCGGCAGTAGCGGCGGATCATGGCCGCCACGGTGCGGGCCTCGCGCTGCAGGCGACGGGAGGAAAACCGGTGTTCCATGGGCGTGGTCTCCGCGGGCGGTCGGATTGAGGGTTCCGGGAATCTATAACTTTTTTGATGACAGATGATCAAAAAAATTGCATTCAGACTGGAGACGAGAGGCCTTTTCAGTTCCCCGCCGTCCAGGGGAAAGGGAAGAAGAATACACGAAATCATAAGACAATTCGCATGAATGACCGGCGCCACCGGACGGCAGTGGCAAGGGTGTTCCCGGCTGCGGCCGGGACGCAGGACACCGGCCGGCCTCGGACAGCGGCACAAGGAGGTGAGGGAACGTATGCGGCACGTGAGACGAGGACTGCCGGAGATGCACCCAGGCAGGGACAACTAACCGGACACACTGCCCGAGGAGGTCGATAATGTTATGAAATATTTAGCTCTCTTTTTAGCCTTGGCGGCGGTCGGGATGTTCGCCAACCTGGTCCGCGAATCCAAGGCGCTTTCCTACCTGTCGAGTGACCCGGTGGTGTGCATCACCTGTCACCCCATGCAGACCCTGTACGACACCTGGGAGCACAGTGCGCACCGGACCAGGGCCACCTGCGTGGACTGCCACCTGCCGCACGACTCCTTCTTCAACAAGATGCTGGCCAAGTCGCGCGACGGCTACCGCCACTCGCTGGCCATGACCTTCAAAACCTACGGGGACAACCTGCGCGTCACCGACGACGCCGCCCGGAGGATTCAGGACAACTGCATCGGCTGCCACAAGGAACTGGTTTCCCAGATGCTGGCCAACAGCGAACAGTACGACAAAAAATCCGACGCCACCGTGCAGATGGGGCGGCGCTGCTGGGAATGTCATCGCCACACGCCGCACGGCAGGATGCGCAACCTGACGGCCACGCAGGACAACTTCATCGTCAAGGTGAACTAGGAGACTCATACCGGGAGAACGTTTATGAAAAAATCAACGATCGTCATTATCCTCAGCGTGCTCGTCATGGTGCCGATGTTCCTCCTGACCATGTCCATCCGGGAGAACAAGGCTGAACAGCAGACCATCAACGCGGTGCCGGCCATCCCCGATGGCGAGACCCGCGCCTCGGAGTGGGGCAAGCATTACCCGCGGCAGTACGACACCTTCATGCAGACCCGGAAGAGCGACGAGATCGGCGACGTGCTCAAGGACGACCCGAACATCGTCATCCTCTGGGCCGGCTACGCCTTCTCCAAGGACTACAACAAGCCGCGCGGTCACTACTACGCCCTGGAAGACAACATCAACACCCTGCGCACCGGCGCGCCGGTGGACGCGGTCACCGGGCCCCAGCCCACCGCCTGCTGGACCTGCAAGTCGCCGGACGTGCCGCGGGTGATCAAGCGCGATGGCGAGATGGAGTATTTCACCGGCAAGTGGGCCAAGTACGGTGACGAGATCGTCAACCCCATCGGCTGCGGCGACTGCCACAACAACAAGACCATGCAGCTGACCCTGAGCCGCGACTACCTCAAGCGCGCCCTGGACGCCGAGGGCAGCCTCAAGGTCGCGGACGTCACCCACCAGGACATGCGCTCCCTGGTCTGCGCCCAGTGCCACGTCGAGTACTACTTCAAGAAGACCGAGTGGGACGACAAGGGTGAGAAGAAGATGGCCGCAGTGGTCACCCTGCCCTGGGAGAAAGGGCTCGCCCCGGAGCAGATGGAGGAGTACTACAACAACTACGGCTTCACCGACTTCACCCACAAGCTGAGCAAGGCGCCCATGCTCAAGGCCCAGCACCCGGACTACGAGACCTACAAGACCGGCGTACATGCCCGCAACGGCCTGGCCTGCGCCGACTGCCACATGCCCTACGTGCGTGAGGGCGGCGTCAAGTACTCGAGCCACAAGGTCGGCAGCCCGCTGGACAACATCGGCAATACCTGTCTGAACTGCCACAAGGGCACGGAGCAGGAGTTCCGGGAGGAAGTCAAAGTGAAACTGGCGCGCAAGGATGAGCTGGCCCGCCAGGCCACCGCAGTGATCGCCAAGGCCCACCTCGAAGCGGCCAAGGCCTGGGAACTGGGCGCCACCGAGGAGGAGATGAAGCCCGCACAGCAGGATATCCGTTCCGCCCAGTGGCGCTGGGACTTTGCGGTCGCCAGCCACGGCGCCTTCTTCCATGCCCCGGAGGAGATCCTGCGCACGCTCGCCAACGCCATCAAGAAGGGACAGGATGCCCGCCTGAAGCTGCGCGTGGTGCTCGCCAGGCACAATGCCGCCGATTTCGAGGCGCCGGAATTTGCCACCAAGGAAGCGGCCCAAGAGCACATCGGTCTCGACATGGCCAAGGAGATCAGCGAGAAGAAGACCTTCCTCAACACCCTCAAGCAGGAGTGGTTCAAAAAAGCCGAGGAAAAAGGCATTTTCGACCCGGCCATGCGCAAGGACATGGTCCTGAAGACCTCCTATTGACCTGCCTCTTTCGAAGCTGAAGAGGGGCGGCAACGCGGGCCCCGCCGGCAGAACAGCCGGCGGGGCCTTTTTCGTGGGGCGGATTCCCTCCGCGTTCCGGATGTGCGCCCGTTGCCGGCCGGTTTTTTCTCCTGTTTGACTTTCTCATTCTTTTCTGCTAGTCTCTTCCGGTTCTATGACAAGATGCTGTCGTTCGGCGCATACGGATGGCAACCCGATGATGACCTATGCGATCAGGGAGAGGACATGGCCAGTGTGGTGGTGGTCGGCACCCAGTGGGGTGATGAGGGCAAGGGCAAGATCGTCGATCTGCTGACCCGGTACGCGGACTACGTGGTCCGCTTCCAGGGCGGCAACAATGCCGGCCATACCCTGGTGGTCGACGGCAAGCAGTACATCTTCCACATCATTCCCTCGGGCGTCCTCTACCCGGACAAGACCTGCGTGATCGGCAACGGGGTGATCATCGACCCGGGCGTGCTCCTGAAGGAAATGGCCGAACTCGCCGGCCGCGGCATCACGGTCGCGCCCAAGCAGCTGCTCATCAGCGGCAACGCCCACCTGATCATGCCCTACCACCAGCGCCTCGATCAGGCCCGCGAGGCTTCGCTGACCCGGGAAAAGAAGATCGGCACCACCGGCCGGGGCATCGGTCCCTGCTACATGGACAAGGTGGGTCGCGCCGGCATGAAGGTCGGTGACCTGCTCGACCCGGCCCTGTTCCACGACAAGCTCCAGGCCGCGGTGGAAGAAAAGAATTTCGTGCTCACCCGCCAGTTCGGGGCCGAGCCGGTGGACTACGCCGCCATCGCCGGCCAGTTCGACGAGTTCGCGGCCCAGCTCGCCCCCTATGTGGGCAACGTCTCGGTGGTGCTCGACCAGGCCCGCAAAGAGGGGAAAAACATCCTGTTCGAAGGCGCCCAGGGCACCCAGCTGGACATCGACCACGGCACCTATCCCTTTGTCACCTCGTCCAACACCATTGCCGGCAACGCCTGCATCGGTTCCGGGTTCGGGCCGGTGCACATCGACGAGGTGATCGGCATCCTCAAGGCCTACACCACCCGGGTGGGCGAAGGGCCCTTCCCCACGGAACTGCCCGAGGGCGACCCCATCGGCGACACCCTCCAGCAGAAAGGTCACGAGTTCGGGGCGACCACCGGCCGCCGTCGGCGCTGCGGCTGGTTCGATGCGGTGGTGGCCAGTGACGCGGTGCGCCTGAACGGGCTGACCGGGTTCGCGGTCACCAAGCTGGACGTGCTCTCTGGGCTGAACAAGTTGAAGATCGCCACCCGCTACGAGGTGGAGGGCCAGACCTGGACGCACATGCCGGAAAACATCCGCAAGGCGCGCCTGGCCCGACCGGTGTACGAGGAGGTGGACGGCTGGAACGCCGAGATCCGCGCGGTGCGCTCCTTCGACGACCTGCCCGCCGCGGCCCGCGCCTACCTGCGCCGGCTGGAGGATCTCACCGGTGTGGCCCCGGCCATTGTCTCGGTCGGCCCGGACCGCGAGGAAACCCTCTTGCTGCGCAACCCCTTCGCCGTCTGAGCGGGCGGTTTTCCGCCGCTCCTCTTGCCAATTGGCGAAGAATGATTACTGAAAAACAGTTCTGGTGCCCTGCCGGTTTCCCGGCGGGTCCGTTGGGGGGGCGCCGGAACCACAGCGCGTGCATCCCGGAGATCAACCGCTCCGGGATTTTTATTCCATGGAGGTGGACAGCATGGCCCGAATCACAGTGGAAGACTGCCTGGACAAGGTGGGCGATGACAATCGCTTCACCCTCATTCACCTGGCGGTGGAACGCATCCGCCAGCACCGCAAGGGCGAGCCCTTTCTGGTGGCCGGCAAGAACAAGGAAATCGTCATGACCCTGCGGGAGATCGCCGCAGGCAAGGTCACCTTCGACAACATCCACGAACTGCCCAAGCAGCGCAAGGCCGAACTTGCCGCCGAGGCGGCGGCAGAGGACGACGCGGACGAATAACGTCGACGGACGAGCGGACTATGAGCAAGAGCTACTACGAGATCCTCGGCATCGGTAAGGACGCCTCGGCCGAGGCCATCAAGAAGGCCTACCGCAAGCAGGCCATGAAGTTTCATCCGGACCGCAACCCCGGGGACGCCGAGGCCGAGGAGAAATTCAAGGAGGCCGCCGAGGCCTACGAGGTACTCAGCGACCTGCAGAAGCGGCGCATCTACGACGCCTACGGCAAGGAAGGACTGCGCAACAGCGGCTACAGCGGTCCGGGCAACAGCGAGGACATCTTCTCGCACATCAACGACCTGTTCGGTGACCTGTTCGGCTTCGGCGGCGGCGGCCGCGGCCGGCGGCGTGACCCCAACGCGCCGGCTGCGGGCAACGACCTGCGCTACGACATCCGCATCTCCTTCATGGAGGCGGTCCACGGCGTCAGCCGCCAGGTGGACCTGACCAAGAAGGAGACCTGCTGGACCTGCGAGGGCACCGGCGCCCGGCCGGGCAGCAAGCCCCAGGTCTGCCCGCAGTGCCAGGGCCGCGGTCAGGTGATCCGCAACCAGGGCTTCTTCCAGGTGAGCACCACCTGCCCCCGCTGCGGCGGTGCCGGTCAGGTGATCAGCGACCCCTGCAACGACTGCCATGGCCAGGGTTTGGTCAACCGCAGCAAGAAGGTCAACGTGCGCATCCCGGCGGGCGTGGACAACGGTTCGCGCATGCGGCTCGCCGGCGAGGGCGAGGGCGGTCGCCGCGGCGGCCCGTCCGGTGACCTGTACGTGGTCATCCACGTGGACGAGCACGAGCATTTCCAGCGCGAGGGGCAGATCATCTTCCTGCGCCTGCCGGTGTCCATGGCCCGGGCCGCCCTCGGCTGCGAGGTGGAAGTGCCCACCATCCACGGCACCGCCACCCTCAAAATTCCGGCCGGCACCCAGTCCGGCGAGCACTTCACCCTGCGCGGCGAGGGCGTGCCCAGTCTGCACGGCGGCAGCCGCGGCGACATGGTCGTCGAGGTGCAGGTACAGACGCCCACCAGGCTGTCCAAGGAACAGAAGGAGCTGCTGCGCCAGTTCGATGCCCTGTGCCAGAGCGAGGAGGAGGGGTTCTTCTCCCGCCTGTTCGGCGGCGGGCTCGGCAAACAGAAGAAGAAAAAGGCCGACAAGGAGGAAAAGGTCGCGCATGGCTGAGCAGGCGCGGTTCACCCACTTCGACGAGGCCGGCAACGCCCGCATGGTCGATGTCGGCGGCAAGGGGGAAACCGTCCGCCGGGCCGTGGCCGCCGGCGCGGTGACCATGGCCCCGGAGGCGTACCGGATGGTGCGAAGCGGTACCATGGCCAAGGGCGATGTGCTCGGCGTGGCCCGCATCGCCGGCATCATGGCGGCCAAACGGGTGGACCAGCTCATTCCCCTGTGCCATCCCCTGCTGCTCACCAGCGCGGACATCGCCTTTGCCTTCGACGACGCCACCCACACCATCACCATCGAGGCCGAGGTGGCCATCACCGGCCGCACCGGCGTGGAAATGGAGGCCCTGACCGCCGTGTCGGTGGCGGCCCTGACCGTCTACGACATGTGCAAGGCGGTGGACAAGACCATGGTGATTTCCGCCATCCGCCTGCTCGCCAAGAGCGGCGGCAAGAGCGGCGAGTTTGTCAGGCCCGGGCCGGCCTGAGCGACCACCCCATCAATTCACCCCTGCTGGAGAGCGGCTATGGATGAGCAGGAACTGAGTCAGTTCAAGAAACAACTGGAAGCCATGAAGGTCGACATCAACTCCGACGTGGAGAAGACCCTGACCGAAATGACCAGCCAGACCGGGAATATCCCGGACCCCAACGACCGCGCCACCATGGAGTCGGACCGGAGCTTCGAACTGCGCATCCGCGGACGGGAGCGCAAACTCATGGAAAAGGTCGACGAGGCGCTGGCGCGGATCGAGGACGGCACCTACGGCATCTGCGCCGGGTGCGGCGAGGATATCGCCGTCAAGCGGCTGCAGGCGCGGCCGGTGGCCAAGTTCTGCATTGACTGCAAGACCAAACAGGAACAGAAAGAAAAGGAACAGGGGCGCTAACACACATGCCTGAATTACGGAAAGACCCGATCCTGGGCCGCTGGGTGATCATCGCCCAGGAACGGGGCAAACGACCGACCGATTTCCTCATCGAGGAGTTCAAGGTCAAGGGCGGCTTCTGCCCCCTCTGCCCCGGCAACGAGAAGACCACCCCGGACGAGGTGCTCGTCTACGGCCGGGAGTGGGGGTACCCCAATACCGCCGGCTGGCAGCTGCGGGTGGTACCCAACAAGTACCCGGCCCTGATCATCGAGGGCAACCTGGACAAGCAGGGCGAGGGGCTCTACGATCGCATGAACGGCATCGGCGCCCACGAGGTGATCATAGAGAGCCCCAACCACCAGGACCGTTTCTCGCACCTGCCGCCGCACCACATGCTGCTCACCTTCCGCGCCTTCCGTGACCGGATCCGCGACCTGGCCAAGGACAGTCGCTTCAGCTACGTGGTGGTGTTCAAGAACTTCGGCAAGGCCGCCGGCGCCTCGCTCGAGCACAGCCACTCGCAGCTGGTGGCCCTGCCCATCCTGCCGCGCCAGGTGACCTCGGAGCTGGAAGGCAGCCTGAACTACTACCGCTACAAGGACCGCTGCATCTTCTGCGACATCATCCGCCAGGAGATCCAGCAGAAGATCCGGCTGGTCTGCGAGAACAGCCAGTTCGTCACCGTCACCCCGTTCGCGCCGCGCACGCCGTTCGAGATGTGGGTGCTGCCGCGCCATCACAGCTCCTCCTACGCCGACCAGGACGACGCCTCGCTCACCGCCCTGGCCGAGATCTTCTCCGAGACCCTGCGCCGGCTGGACGGGTGCATTCCCAACGTGCCCTACAATTTCGTCCTGCACACCCAGCCGCTGCGTTCCGGGCCGCTGGAGCACTACCACTGGCATTTCGAGATCGTGCCCAAGCTGACCAGCATGGCCGGCTTCGAATGGGGGACCGGGTTCTACATCAATCCCATGCCGCCGGAGGAGACCTGCCGGTACCTCCGCGACGTGCATCTCTAGGAGGCTGCCATGGACAAGAAACGCATTCTGCTGGTCGACGACGAGGACGGCATTCAACTCCTCTACCGCGGCGAGTTCGAGGACGAGGGCTACCTGGTCGACTCGGCCCGCAACGGCGAGGAGGCCCTGGCCCGGTTCCGCGCCAACCCGCCCGACCTGGTGCTGCTGGACATCAACATGCCGGGCCTGAACGGGATCGAGGTGCTCCGCCAGATGAAGGAGCTGCGCGCCGACCTGCCGGTCATCCTCTGTTCCGCCTACCCGGAGTACAAGCAGGATTTCGGCAGCTGGGCCTCGGACGACTACGTGGTCAAGTCGGCCAACCTGGATGAACTCAAGGCCGTGGTGCGCAAGCACCTCGGCTGAGCCCACCGGCCGGCGGGGCGGGGCCGGCCGCCCCTGTCCGGTTCCCCGGCCGGCGGTGGCCCCATGAAGGATATCCAGAGCCTGCCCGACCTGCGGCGCATCAGCATCCGCAAGGTCGGGGTCAAGAACATCACCTACCCGATCATCGTGCTCGACAAGGAGCGCAAGACCCAGCAGACCGTCGCCCGGGTCAACATGTACGTCAACCTGCCGCACCGGTTCAAGGGGACGCACATGAGCCGTTTTGTCGAGATCCTCAACCGTTTCCACGGCAAGTTCAACCTCCGCGCCTTCCACCGGATTCTCGAGGAGATGAAGGTCCGGCTCGAGGCCGAGGCGGCCCACCTGGAGATCGCCTTTCCCTATTTCCTGCACGGCAGAGCGCAGGGCGCGACCCCCGGGCTGGAACGCTACGAATGCCGGCTGCACGGCTCGCTCGCCGACCGCCTCGACCTGGTGGTCGAGGTGGACGTGCCGGTGGCCCTGCGGACCGGGCTCGCCACCGCTGGCGGGGATTCGGCGTTGGCCGGCATCTGGGGCATGGTCACGGTGGCGGTGCGCATGAACCGCTTCCTGTGGATCGAGGATCTGATCGCGCTCATCGGCGAGGGCGCGGCCGCGCCCCCGGACCCGGCCGGGCCGGTGGAATCCGTGTGCCGGCGGGTCGGTTCGGTGCTCGCCGCCAGCGGCGCCTTCGACCGGTACAAAGTTGTTGTGAAAAACATAGCCAGCGGGTATGCAGCGTTTGCCTCCAGCGAATGGCCCGAACCGGCCGAAACCGCTGCCATTCACTGATTCCGGCGGCCTCCCGCGGACCACGCCGCACCACCCGGGCCGCGCCCTGCTTCCCGAACACCTCAAACAGGAACGGACTGCGATGCATGAGCTTCTCTTTGAAATCGGCACAGAAGAAATCCCGGCCGGGTACATCCAGCCAGCCCTCGACGCCCTGGCCGCCAATGCGGCGCGGAAACTCCAGGACCTGGGTCTGGCGTTCACCGGGGTCCACACCTGCGGCACGCCCCGCCGGCTGACCCTGGTCATCGACGATCTCGAGCCGCGCCAGCCCGACCGCCGCCAGGAGCACGTCGGCCCCTCGAAAAAGGCCGGCTTCGACGCGGACGGCAACCTCACCAGGGCGGCCATCGGTTTCGCCCGCTCCCGCGGGCTTGCCCCGGAGCAGCTGCAGGTGGTCGAGACCGCCAGGGGCGAATACCTGGTGGCCATCGAGGACGTGCAGGGCAAGGAGACCGCGGCCCTGCTGCCCGAGGTGCTCGAGGCGCTCGTGCGCGAACTGGTGTTTCCCAAGTCCATGCGCTGGGCCGACAGCAGCCTGGCCTTTGCCCGGCCGATCCAGTGGCTGCTCGGCGTGTACGCCGGCGCGACCATCCCGCTGACCATCGAGAACATCGTCTGCGCCAACACCACCCGCGGCCATCGGTTCCTGGCGCCGGAGACCTTCGCCGTGGACAGCTTCGCCGCCTACCGGGACGGCCTGGCCGCCCGTTTCGTCATCGTCGACCCGGCCGAGCGGCGCGACCGCGTGGTCGAGGCGGTACGGCGGGCGGTGGGCGAACACGCCGGGGTGGCCGAGGCCCGGCCGGTGCTGCACGAGGGGCTGCTCGACACGGTCGCCAACCTGGTGGAGCAGCCGTTCGGCATCTGCGGCCGCTTCGACGAAAAATTCCTGCAGCTGCCCGAGGAAGCCCTGGTCACCTCGATGCGCGAGCACCAGAAGTACTTCCCGGTGGCCGGCGCGGACGGCCGCCTGCTGCCGCGGTTCGTGGCGGTGAACAACACCCGCATCGACGACCTGCGCCTGGCCGCCAGCGGCCACGAGCGGGTGCTGCGCGCCCGGCTCGAGGACGGCCTGTTCTTCTTCAACGAGGACCGCAAACGCCCGCTCTCCGACCGCTGCCCCGAACTGCACGGCATCGTCTTCCAGAACCGGCTGGGTACCATGGAGGCCAAGAGCACCCGCCTGGTCGCCCTGGCCGGCACCCTGGCCGCAGGCATCGCCCCGGAACTGGAGGCGGACGTGCGGCGGGCGGCGCAGCTGGCCAAGGCCGACCTGCTCACCGCCATGGTCGGCGAGTTCCCGTCGCTGCAAGGTATCATGGGCCGGGTCTACGCCCTTCACGACGGCGAGAACGAGGGCGTGGCCCGGGCCATCGAGGAGCACTACCTGCCGGTACGCGCCGGCGGGGACCTGCCGCAATCGCTCATCGGCGCGCTGGTGGGCATCGCCGACCGGCTGGACACCCTGGTGGGCTGCTTTGCCATCGGCGAGAAGCCCACCGGCAACAAGGACGCCTTCGGCCTGCGGCGCCAGGCCATCGGCCTGATCAGCATCATTCGCGGCCTGAAGATCCGCCTTTCCTTAAGTTCAGCGGCCGCGGCAGCCCTGGCCGGCTATGCCGGCGTGGTCGAGCAGAGCCCCGAGACCGTGGCCGAGGTGCTCACCTTCATCCGCCTGCGGTTCGAGAACGAGCAGGTGGCCGGCGGCCTGCCGCAGGAACTGGTGGAGGCGGCCACCTCGGTGGGCTGCGACGACCTCCTCGATACCCTGGCGCGCATCGACGCCCTGGACCGCATCCGCACCCAGGAGAGTTTCCCGGTGCTGGCCGGCTCGTTCAAGCGCATCCGCAACATCGTCAAGGACAATCGGGAGACCGCAGTGCGGCCGGACCTGTTCAGCGAGGCGGCCGAACGGGAACTGTTCGCCACCCTCGGCGCGGTGCGCGACCGGGTGCTGCCGCTGGTGCAGGACCGCGCCTACCTGGAGGCCCTGTCCGAGATGCTCACCATGAAGGAGCCGGTGGACCGGTTCTTCGATCAGGTCATGGTCATGGCCGACGACCCGGCGGTGCGCCAGAACCGGCTCAACCTGCTCACCGCGCTGGGCGAGGTGGTGCTGCAGGTGGGCGACATCTCGAGGATGCACGTAGAGCGCGACTAGCGCCCCGGCGCCGGCGGCCACCTGTCGGCCCGCACAAAAAAAAGGCTGTCCCCCCAAGGGACAGCCTTTTTTTATGCGCCCGCCGCGGCGGGGTGGCAGGGTTTCGTTACTTCTTATGGCAGACCGAGCACTTGGCCAGCTCAGGCTTGGTCTTCTTGTGGCAGTCCTGGCAGAGGGCGTGGCCCGCACCCTTGAAGGTGTTCAGCTTCTCCGGCATGCCGGCGGCCTTGGTGTTGTGGCAGGTTTCGCATTTCTCGATCTTCTGGCCTTCCACGTAGTCGATGCGCTTGCCGTCCGGTCCCTTGCCGTGGTGGCAGGTCTTGCACTCCAGCCGCGCCTGGTGGGCGCCGTGGGGGAAGGTGGCCGGCTTCGGGGTCTTGGCCGGGTCGAGGGTGGACTCGAGGGTGATCTCCGCGGGCCCCTTGTCCGCGGCAGCGGCACTGCCGGCAAAGCCGACCGTACAGCACAGGGCCAGGATGGCTCCGGCCGCCAGAATTCGTTTCATGTTCTTCCTCCTCAGGCAGATGGGTTGGTCGAGAAAAAGCACCGTGCGTGTTGTATAGCGCCCTGCCCGGGCCTTGTCAACGTTCGCCGGGTGGCCGCATCGTACTCCGGCGCCGGGGTCGACCTCAGCTCGAGCCGTAGCTGTGCAGTCCGGAGAGCAGGAAGTTGACCCCGAAATAGGTGAAGAACACGGCGAAGAAGCCGGCGATGGCCAGCCAGGCGATGCGCCGTCCGCTCCAGCCGCGGGTGAAGCGGGCGTGCAGGGTCGAGGCGTAGAGGAACCAGGTGATGATCGACCAGGTTTCCTTGGGGTCCCAGCTCCAGTAGGTGCCCCAGGCCTCGTTGGCCCAGACCGCGCCGGTGATGATGCCCGCCGACAGCCAGAGGAAACCGAACACGATGGTCCGGTGGGTGAGGTCGTCGATCACCCGCAACTCCGGCAGGGAGCCGCCGATGGAGTCCGCGGGCGCCTGGCGCTGGACCGCGCGCCGCTTGATCAGGTACATCAGCCCCAGCCCGCCGGCCACGGCAAAGGCGGCGTAGCCGATGAAGCAGGTGACCACGTGGGCGATCAGCCAGTTGGACTGCAGCGCCGGGATGAGCGGGTTGATGCGGTCGTCGATCCGGTCCGAGAACGAGGCATAGGCCATGGCCACGGCCGCGCAGGGCAGGACAAAGGCGCCGACCACCCGCGCCTTGTACCGGTATTCCAGGTACAGGTAGAGGAGGGTGGTGCACCAGGCGAAGAACACCAGCGATTCGTACATGTTGGTCAGCGGCGCGTGCCCGTGGCCGAGCTGGTACGACTCGTACCAGCGCAGGCCGATGGCCGCGGTCTGCACGACCACGCCGGCAAGGGCGAGCAGCATGCCGATCTGCCCGGCGCGCGGCTGCTTGAAGATGAGCAGCCCCAGGTAGAAGGCCGCGGAGAGCAGGTAGGCGAGCATGCAGATGCCGAAGAGTTGTGAACTGTCCATAAGACGTGCAACCGGCCGCGGGGGCGGCGATAGAGGTTAGCGGTGGGTGTCCAGTTCAGCGACGAGGTCGCTGAATTTTTTCTCGAAGGCTACCCGGTTCTTGTTGGCCGTACCAGCGAAAAGCAGTCGCGAGCCCTGGGCCGCGGGCTCGACCCGCACCCACAGCCTGCGGTGGGAGAGGAAGAAGGCGATGTACAGGCCGATGAGCATGAGCAGGCAGCCGCCGTACACCAGCCAGACGCCCGGATCCCTGGTCGCCTGCAGGCCGGTGGCGTAGAGCTGGCGGGCCTGGAGGCGGTAGGTGCCGGTGGGCCGTTCGACGGTGGTTTCCTCGCCGGCCGGAACCCAGAACACCGCGGGTTCGCCCTGGCCGTCGGCAAACCAGATCTTCAGCCGCCGGGTCACCTCGCCCTGGTTCTCCCGGTTGATGATGCCGTAGCGGACGCCCGTCTCGGGCCAGGCGATCTCGCGGGCCGGCGGGACGACCGCGGTGTGGCTCAGGTTGTCGGGCTGCTTGGTCAGGCTGACCACGTACTCCCGGCCGGCCTGGTAGCTCGACTGGTAGAAGGTCACGCCGCGGTGGGTGAGCGGCCGGTTGACCTCGATTTCGGCGGTACGCACCGGTTTGCCGTCCTCGAGCACGGTGACGCTCGAGCGGTAGGTTTTGGGCATGCCGTTGTCGTAGTACTCGATGGCAAAGGCGTCGCAGCGCAGGGTGAAGCCGAGGTCGACGCGTCGGCCGCTCTTGAAGGCGAGGATGTGGCCGGTGCTCTCCCCCTCGGGCAGCATCACCGAGCCCTTGAAGGCGAAGTCCGGGTTGCGCAGGAGGCGCGAGGCCACGGTGGACGAGCCGACCAGGGCGCCGGCGAGGATGACGAGGATGGACAGGTGGACCACGTACACGCCGAACCGGGTCCAGGGACCGCGCTCGGCGAACAGCAGGCGGCCGTCCGCCGTCGCCGCCTCGCGGGGCTTCCAGCCGTGCGCCCTGAGCAGGGCCGCGGCCCTTTGGCTGGCCTCGGCGACCGGTGCGGCCAGGTCGACTGCCTGGCGGCAGGGCTGCCGGTCGAGCTGGTCGGGCGCGGTCTGCAGGCCGTCGCGGCGGACCGTGCGGATCACCCCGGGGATGCGTTCCAGGCTGCACACCACCAGGTTCACGGCGAACAGGGTGAGCAGGGCGAGGAACCACCAGGAGTTGTACATGTCGGTGATGTCCAGCAGCTGGAAGAGCCGGGCGGTCTGGGCGCCGTATTTCTCGATGTAGAACGACGGCGGGCTGTTCTGCGGGATGATGGTGCCGATGATCGAGGTGGCGGCGAGCAGGAACAGCAGCAGCAGGGCCAGCTGCACCGAGGCGAAAAAGGAGCGGACAGGTTGGTTGGCGGGCGGGGTCATGGCAATGGGCAATGGCGGTCGGCGGAATGACGGTTCCGGGTTGTCGGGAGCGGGTGCGGCCGGCGTGGCGACGGCCGCACCCGGGCCCGGGCGTTGAGCGGGTTGTCTGCCCGCCTGCATAGCACGGTGTGGTAGAACTGGCAACTGCAATGCATTGACGGCGGGCCGGGCGGCAAGGGTCGCCTCAGCGGACGAGCAGGGAGGCGTTGGCGATCACCGCGCTGCTCTCTGCTTCGGCCCGGAGCAGCTGCTCCGCTGCCGCGATGGTGATCGGCCGCACGCCGATGCGTCGGCACACCTCCGGGTCCAGTCCGGTGAGCAGGCGGATGCGGATGCGGCTGCTCTTGGCCATCAGCGCCAGGGCGGTGCCGCCGTTGCCGCTGTAGTCCCGGACCAGCTGGTCAAAGGCCTGCTCGCGGCCGCCCAGGTCGAAGAAGGGCAGAAACCCGGCGGAGCCGACCCCGTCCGCGCACTCGGCGAGCAGCACCAGGGTGCCGCCGTCGCCGACGAACCCGGCCGCGTTGTCGATGGCCTTGTGCGCCTGGATGAGGTTGATATCCTTGGGATAGCCGCCGGCCGAGGCGACCACCAGGCGGTAGCGCCGGTCGCCGGGCGCCCGGAAACAGCACTCGTGTTCCCGGCAGGCCCGGGTAAAGGCTTCCGGTCCGCGGCCGATGCGGCAGGCGACCAGCGCACCCGAGCTGTCGAGCAGGCCGTGCACTGAGAGCGGCCGGGGCAGCAGGCGGGCGATCTCGTCCAGGTCCTCGGCCAGCGGATTGCCCGCCAGCCGGCCGGCGCAACAGTGCGGGTGCAGGGTGCGCGTGGCCGGGTCGAGGAACAGCCGGTGGTTGGCGAGGATGGCCCGGCGCTCCCCGAGCCCCGGGAAGAGCAGCTTGCGGCCGCCGCCAAAGCCGGCGAAGTAGTGGTGCGAGATGGCGCCCACGGTGAGCACCAGGTCGGCCTCGACCAGCTCGCGCCGCACCCGCGCCGGCGTGCCCCGGCCGGTGCGGCCCAGGTCGACAAAGGCGGCCGCGTCGTCGCAGTCGTGGTGGACAAAGCGGTATCGGGTGTAGACCGGGCCGTAGGCAGCGAGCGACTCGGCCTCGCTTTGCCGGGCATGCACCCCGTAGGCGATGAAAAAGGTGATCCGCTCCGGGCCGGCGCCGCGCTCGGCGAGCAGCTCGACCAGCCAGGGGAGCACGGTCGGGTAGCCGCACAGCCGGGTCTTGTCCGCCACCACGATGACGATCGGCCCGGAGGGCAGGGGCTCGGGCAGCTCCGCGGCCAGGCCGGCGCGGAAGCTGTCGCGGTCGAGTCTCAGGGCCGGCTCCCGCGGTTCGAGCAACTCGGCCGCGGCCGGCACGGCCAGTTCGATCGTGGAGCGGCCGTAGCGCAGGCGCACGGTGCGCGTCCCGCTCATGCGTGCCCGCCGTAGAGGGCCTGGTCGACCAGGTCCAGGGTGTGCACCGCCCGCACCCGCAGGCCGGCGCGGTCGATGCTGTCCTGCAGCTGGAGCACGCAGCCGGGACAGCCGGTGGCCACCAGCTCCGCCCCGCTGGCGGCAATGGCCGCCGCCTTGCGGTCGCCGATGCGCCGGCTCAGCTCGGCCTGGGTGGCGGCAAAGGTGCCGCCCAGGCCGCAGCAGCTGGCCGCCTCGTCCATCTCCACCAGGTCCACCTGGGGCAGGGCGCGCAGGAGGGCGCGCGGCTCGCGGGTGATTCCCCGGGTACGCAGGTGGCAGGGGTCGTGGTAGGTGACCCGGATGCGCTCCGCCTGCCCGGGCAGTTCGGCGATGCGGGCGATCAGCCCCTCCCGGTCGAGGAACTGGTGGATGTCCAGGATCCGGTCGGCCAGGCCCCGGCCATCCTCGCCCAGGTCGGCGTAGTGGCCGGTGAGGGCGCCGCCGCAGGAGGCGCAGGCGGTGACGATGGTCTCGGCGCCGCCCTCGGCAAAGGCCGCCAGGTTGGCCTCTGCCAACTCGGTGAGCAGGGCGCCGTTGCCCGAGGACAGCGCCGGCATGCCGCAGCAGCCCTGGCTCCGCGGCAGGAACAGGCCGTAGCCGAAACTGGTGAGCAGCCGCGCCAGTCCCTCGCCCACCTGCGGATACAGGTAGGTGATGGCGCAGCCGGCGAACAGGCCGATGGTCGGCCGGCCCGCCGCGGCCATGCTGTGTTCGGGTACCCGGTCGAACAGGTTCCTGGCCGGGATGGGCGGCAGGGTGCGCTCCCGGAGCACGGCCGGGGCGAAACGCAGGCGCAGGCCGCTCGTTGTCGGGATGTGCTTGAACACGAGCGGCGCGAGCAGGCCCGCGCCCCTGACCAGGCCCCGCAGCAGCGGTTTCGAGCCGGTGAGCGCCGCCACCCCGCGGCCCACGGTCGAGAGCCCCTGCTCGTCGGTGACCCGCCTGCGCAGGGCAGCGACGATGCCGTCGGTCTCCACCCGGTTGGGGCACTTGGCCACGCAGGAGCCGCACAGCAGGCAAAGGCTCAACTCCTCGGTGAGCCGGGGCTCGAGGCCGATCTCCCCGGCCAGCACCGAGGCGGCCAGGGCGATCTTGCCGCGGGCCACCGAGCCTTCGCCGAGCGTCTCCCGGTAGACCGGGCAGTGGGCCTGGCAGGCGCCGCAGCGCACGCACTGGCTGATCTGGTCGGCGTAGTCGGCGAGGTCTTTCAGGTGCACCATGGGCTCAGTTCTGCGGGTTGCTGGCGGGCTCGGGGAAGATCTTGCCCGGGTTCATGATGTTGTGCGGGTCGAGCGCCTGCTTGATGGCGCGCATGGTGGCCAGGGTGGCCGGGTCCAGTTCCAGGCCGATGAAGGGCATCTTGGCCGTGCCGATGCCGTGCTCGCCGCTCACCGCGCCGCCGAGCGCCACGGTGGTGCGGAAGATCTCGTCGAGTACCCGGTCCACGGTGGCGCGCATGCCCTCCTCTTTCAGGTCGACCATGACGTTCACGTGGATGTTGCCGTCGCCGGCGTGGCCGAAGTTGACGATGGGCACCTTGTGCTTGGCCGAGATCGCCTCCAGGGCGCGGATCATCTCCGGCACGCGCGAGCGGGGCACGACGATGTCCTCGTTGAACTTGTCCGGGTTGACCCGGCGCAGACTCGGGCTGACGGAGCGGCGGACCTTCCAGATGGCCTCCGCCTCCTCGGCGGTGGCCGCCACCCGGGTTTCGATCACCCCGAGCGGCTCGACGATCTCGAGGATGCGCGCGGCCTGGGCCTCGAGCACCGCCGGCTCGCCGTCCACCTCGATGATGAGCACCGCCCGGCAGCCGTCGGGCAGGTCCAGGTCCATGGCCCGGCGGACGCAGTCGATGGCCGAGGCGTCCATGAACTCGAGCGTGGCCGGGATGATGCGGCCGCGGATGATGGCCGACACTGCCCGGGCGGCGCCGTCGATGGACGCGAAGGCCACCAGCAGGGTCTTGCGCGCCTCGGGTTTGGGCAAGAGCCGCAGGATGATGCGGGTGACGATGCCCAGCGTCCCCTCGGAGCCGACAAACAGCCGGGTCAGGTCGTAGCCGACCACGTTCTTCATGGTCTTGCCGCCGGTGTGGATGACCTCGCCGGACGCGGTCACCACCTCGAGGCCGAGCACGTAGTCGCGGGTGACGCCGTACTTGACGCAGCGCGGCCCGCCGGCGCACTCGGCGATGTTGCCGCCGAGTGTGCTGAACTCCCTGGAGGCCGGGTCCGGCGGGTAGAACAGGCCGAGCCGCTCCACCTCGCGCTGCAGGGTGGCGGTGACCACGCCCGGCTCCACCGTGGCGGTGAGGTTGTCCGGGTCGATCTCGAGGATGCGGTTCATGCGCGTGAGCACGAGCACGATGCCGCCCCTGATCGGCAAACTGCCGCCGGTGAAGCCGCTGCCCGCGCCGCGCGGCAGGATCGGGATGCGGTGCTCGTGGGCCAGCCGCACCACCCGGCTGACCTGGTCGGTGGTGGTGGCATGCACCACCACCTCGGGCAGAAAGCGGCCTTGGGTGGCGTCAAAGGCGTGCAGGATGCGGTCGGCGCTGTCCGTCGAGACTTGGTCCGCGCCGACGATCCGGGCCAATTCCTGGACGATCCGTTCATCGACCATGGCTGTCCTCCGTCAGGTTGTCAGGCCGGCTGCGCACCCGGCCGGTGCACGGTCAGCTGCGGGAAGGGGATCTCCCAGCCGTTTTCGTTGCAGCAGTCCACGCACCATTTGTTCAGGGCGCGCTCGATCCGCGGGTACTGGGGCACCATCTCGCCGGTGAAGCCGGCCAGCACCACCAGGTCGAGCGACGAGGCCCCGGCCTGCCTGAAGTCCACGCTCAGGCTGTGGCAGCCCTCCTTGTAGCCGTGCTCCTCCAGTTTGTGCTGCAGGAAGGCCTCCAGCTTTGCCGGCACCTCGGTGGTGATGATCGGCTGCAGCTCGTAGGACAGGCCGAAGGGGATGCTCAGGCTGAAGCCGCTGGACAGGTTGACGGGCGTGGCGGCGAGGAAGTCGGCGGTGCGGTAGACGATGCGCCGGCCGCCCATCTCCACCACCTCGACCTGTTCGTGGGTGCAGCTGACCACCTTGGCCACGGGCTTGGCGCCGACCAGCACCCAGTCGTCCTTGCGGCAGGGGAACCAGGGCTCGTCCGGGGTGAAGGGGCGGGAGACCTGGCCGATCATGCTGTCCAGCGGCACCCGCAGGGTCAGGCCCAGGTCCGGGTTGTGCAGCTTGGCGAACACGTTGAGCGCCTCGACCTTCCAGGGTACGCTCTGGTAGATGACCCGTTCGCCCTCGTGCACCGGGCCCAGGTTGAGCATGAGCAGGCTCTGCTGCCACAGCTTGGGCACCACCTGGCGCACCGCCCAGGCCACGCCCAACAGGAGGATGAGCGCCAGGCTGAGCAGGAACCAGTCCTCGGCCAGGTAGAGCACGAACACGAACCCGCCCACCGCCGCGGCGGCGGTGAACACGGAGAAGAGTATCTGGAAGACGCGCACATACAGCGGCCGCTGGTCGCGCCGGGCCCCGGGCAGAATGCGCAGCAGGAGCAGGTTGAGCAACCGGCAGAGCACGAGCACCCCGCCGAAGGCGAGCACGGCGGCAAACAGGTAGAGGCCGCGTTCGCGGAAGAAGGTCTTGACGTATTCGGTGGGGCTGTGGGCCGCGCCGCCGTTCTGGTCCTCGAGCTTGGCCAGTTCCAGCTGGGCCAGTTCGAGCTTGCCCTGGATGCGCTTGTGCATGTTCTGCCAGGCCGGCAGCAGTTCGCGCAGGTAGGTCTTGATCCTCGTGTCCTGACTGGCCTCGATCAGGGTGTTCAGCTGGCCCACGGCGCGGTTGGCGGTGGCCGCCTGCTTGCCGAGGTCGAGGATCTCCTCCTTGAGCTGGGTCTTCTGCCGGGCGCGGGCGGTGAGCTGCTTGAGTTCCTTGACGGTCGGTTCGAGCAGGGTGGTGAGTTCGTCCTTCCAGCTGAATCCCGTCTGCTCCTGGGGGATGAACACCGTGGGCTCGACCCCGGTGGCGATCCGCTCGAAATCGGCGACGCTGTCCGAGAGCTGCTGGTCAAGCTGCTTCAGTTCCTCTTCCAGGGTCACCTTTTCCGCCTCGGAGGAACTGGCCTTGAGCCGTTTTTTGGTGACCGTGATCTCCTGGCGGATGTTTTTCTGCAGTTCGACCAGGGAGGCGAGCATGGCCTCGGTGTCGGACGAGGAGGCGGGCAGGGGCCGCGCCGCCTCCTGCTGGGTGAACCGCTTGACCAGCACCGACTCGATCCGCACCGGCTCCTCCCGGGGCGGCTCGGGCGGCTGCACGCCGGCGCGCAGGGGCGGAAAGGCGGTTTGTTCCCCGGTCGCGGCCGGGGCAAAGAGAGCGCGCCAGAAGGTGTGGGGCTGGGCGGCCGTGGCCGCTTGGGCCGGCAAGGCGAACAGCGGCGGCGCCTGGGCTGGCTGCGGGGTGGCCGCGGCCTCGTTTTTGCGGCGCTCCCTGCCGGCGCGGCCGCTCCTTTTTTCCGACCGGGGGGCGGCCTCCGGGGCGGCAATCTGCGGTCCGGGCGCGTCCGCCGGCGCCAGGGCCGGCTGTTCCGGGGCCCGGGGCGGGGCCGCGGCTGCGGCCGGGAGGGGCGGTTGGGCAAGGACATCACCCAGCCAGGCCGGGGGTTCCGCGACCGGCGCGGCTGCAGCGGGCGCGGCCAGCAGGGCGGGCGGGGCCGTGGCTGCGGGGGCCGCGGCCACCGCGAGGTTGGCGAAGAACACGCAGCACAACGAGAAGGTGGGAAAAAAACGCATGGACAAGTCGATCCGCGGAGAGGGGGAATAAAGGAGGGTGGCGGGATTGGGGCGTTTACGGGGCCAGCCGTTCGATGGTCCAGCTGGCGTCCGCCTGGCGGGTGTAGAGGAACCGGTCGTGCAGCCGGCTGGTCTGGCCCTGCCAGAACTCGATACTGGCCGGCCGCACCCGGTAGCCGCCCCAGAAATCGGGCAGGGGCACTTCGCCCTTCTTGAAGCGGGCCTTGATCTTTTCCAGTTCGTTCATGAGCAGCTGGCGGGAACTGAGCACCGCGCTCTGCTGGGAGATCCAGGCGCCCAGCTGGCTCTCGTGGGGCCGGCTGGCGAAGTAGCGGGCCGACTCGGCCAGGCTCACCTTTTCGGCCACGCCGGTGACAGCCACCTGGCGGGCCAGCTTGACCCAGGGAAAGAGCAGGGCCACCCGGCTGTTCTCCGCGATCTGCCGGGCCTTGCGGCTGCCGTAGTTGGTGTAGAAGACAAAGCCGTCGTGGTCGAACAGCTTGAGCAGCACGGTGCGCAGGGTCGGCTGGCCGTCCGCGCCCACCGTGGCCAGGGTCATGGCGTTGGGTTCGGACAGTCCGGCAGCGCAGGTCTGCTCGAACCAGCGCTCGAACTGGCGGTACGGGTCCGGGTCGAGCATCTCCCGGGTGAGCACCGGGTTGGCGTATTCCTTGCGCAATCCCTTGATATCCATGCGGCTCCTCTGGTCTTCTGGCGTCAAACACTGCACGGCACCATAAGCTTGCCGGTGGCCCAGGTCAATGGCCGAAGGTCAAGACTTTTGCCCCGGCCGGGGCCGCTCCTTTTTTCTTGCAGCCCTCCCTAACCCTGAGTACAAACCGGCCGAGGCCCTGCACAGGGCGCTCTGTCCGCCCGTGACCCTCCGCGTCACCGGCCAGCTCACCCCGCTTATCCGGAGAGTGTCCCCCATGCCCGAGAACGACCCGCAGCGCGCGCGGCCCGTCTCCCTGCCCGCCCGCATCCGCCGTTTGCTCCGGGGGCGGCTGGTGCTTGTCGCCCTGGCCGCCCTGGTCGTGCTCATCGGGGTGCTCGCCCTGTTCATCGGCGCGCGCCGGGAGCAGCTCGTCGAGGCGAAGCGGGCGGCCCGGGTCGAGACCCGGCCCCTGGTGAACGCGGTCCTGCTGGAACTCAAGCCCCGGCCCATGGCCGAGGCCATGAACCTGCCCGGCGTGGTGGAGCCCTGGCTGCGGCTCGACCTGGTGGCCCGCATCACCGGCACGGTGGCAGCGGTGCTCGTGCGCGAGGGCGACCGGGTGCGGGCCGGGCAGACGCTGGCCCGCATCGAGGCGGCCGACTACCGCATCGCCGTGGACGCCGCCCGGGCGGCCCACACCCTGGCCAAGGCCGATTTCGAGCGCGGCCGGGCCATGCTCAAGACCCGGGTGATCCCCACCGCCACCCTGGAATCCACCGCCGCCCGCCTGCAGACCGCGGCCGCCGAACTGGAGCGGGCCGAGCTGAACCTCGCCCGCTGCGAGATCACCGCGCCCATGGACGCGGTGGTCAAGCGCCTCGACGCCAAGGTCGGGTTGTACCTCGGCCTGGGCGACCCGGTGGCCGAACTGCTGCAGATCGACCGGGTCAAGGCGGTGGTCGGCATCCCGGAGTCGGACGTGGACGCGGTCCGCCGCCTCGACCAGGTGGCGCTGACCATCCAGGCCCTGGGCGACCGGCCGCTGGTCGGCCGCACCCACTTCCTCGCCCCCTCGCCGGACACGGCCGCCTCCCTCTACCGGCTGGAACTGGCCCTGGACAACCCGGGCCACGAAATCCTGCCCGGCATGTTCTTCCGTGCCCGCATCGTCAAAAAAAGCATCCCCGACGGGCTGGCCGTGCCGCTCTACAGCGTCATCAGCCGCGGCGACGAGCAGTACGTGTTCATCGCCGAGGGCGACACCGTGCGCCGCCGGCCGGTGCGCCTGGGGGTGATCGAGGGCTGGCTGGTGCAGGTGGTGGAGGGGCTCGCCCCGGGTGACCGGGTGCTGGTCGAGGGCCACCGCGAGGTCGAGGAGGGGCAGGGGATTCGCGTCATCCGCACGCTCACCGACCCCGGCCAGGGCACGCCGTGATCCTCTCCGACACCGCCGTCCGCTCGAGCACCGCGGTGCTGGTGCTCGCCCTTTTGGTGTTCATCTTCGGCGTCACCAGCTACCTGAGACTGCCGCGGGAGAGCGACCCGGACATCACCATCCCCAACGTCTTCGTCTCCACCAGTTACCGCGGCGTCAGCTCGGCGGACATGGAAACCTCGGTGACCATGGAGATCGAGAAGAAGCTGAAAGGGTTGGACGGGCTGAAAAAGATCCGCTCGGTGAGCGCCGAGGGGCTCAGCTCGATCAACATCGAGTTCGTCACCGGCACGGACATCGACCAGGCCCTGCAGGACGTCAAGGACAAGGTGGACGAGGCCCTGGGCGAGTTGCCCGACGACCTGGACGAGGATCCGCTGGTGTTCGAGGTCAACTTCTCCGAGCTGCCCATCATCGTCTTCTCCCTGTCCGGCACCTGCGGCCTGCCCTGCCTGAAGAAGATCGCCGACGACCTGGAGGACGACATCGAGGCGGTCACCGGCGTGCTCGAAGTGGATGTGACCGGCGGGGTCGAGCGCGAGATCCGGGTGGAGGTCGATCCGGCCAAGCTCGGCCATTACGGCCTGAGCTTCGCCGCGCTCGAACAGGTGGTCAAGAGCGAGAACCGCAACACCTCGGGCGGGGCGCTCAGGCTCGGCCAGGGCCGCTTCCTGCTGCGCGTGCCGGGCGAGTTCGCCACCCCGGAGGAAATCTTCTGGCTGGTGGTCGGCGCCCACGACGGCCAGCCGGTCTACCTCAAGGACGTGGCCCGGGTCACGGACAGCTTCAAGGAGGAGACCAGCCGCGCCCGCCTGGACGGCCGCGAGGCGGTGAACATCGCCGTGAAGAAGCGCTCGGGCGAGAACATCATCGCCATCAGCGAGGAGATCGACCGGGTGATCGAGCGGCGCCGGGCCGGGTGGCCGGCGGGCACCGAGATCACCAAGGTGGTGGACAAGGCCAAGGACATCGGCGTCATGGTGGCCGACCTGGAGAACAACATCCTCACCGGCCTGGTGCTCGTGCTGGTGGTGGTGTTCGTGGCCATGGGCCTGCGCAACGCGGTGCTGGTCAGCCTGGCCATCCCCTTTTCCATGCTGCTCACCTTCACCACCCTGTCCCTGCTCGGCGTGACCCTGAACATGGTGGTGCTGTTCAGCCTCACCCTGGCCCTGGGCATGCTGGTGGACAACGCCATTGTCATCGTCGAGAACATCCACCGCTTCATCGAGCAGGGCGCCGGCCGGGTCAGTGCGGCCATGCGCGCCACCGGCGAGGTGGCCTGGCCGGTGATCGGCTCCACCCTGACCACCCTGGCCGCGTTCGCGCCCATGCTCTTCTGGCCCGGGGTGATGGGCGAGTTCATGCGCTACCTGCCGCTCACCCTGATCATCACCCTGGCGAGCAGCCTGTTCGTGGCCCTGGTGTTCACCCCGGCGCTGGCCTCGCTGTTCATGCGCCAGCCGGCCGGCGCCGGCACGAACGATGCCGACGTGGCAGCGGCCGAGCAGCCGGTGGCCATCGACTCCTTCCTGCTGCGCCGCTACGCCGCCACCCTGGGCTTCTGCCTGAGGCGACCGCTGGCGGTGGTCGGCATGTCCGGCCTGGCGCTGGTGGTGCTCGTCCAGGTCTGGCTGTTGGTCATCGGCCTGGAAAAACCGGTGGAGTTCTTTCCCGAGGTGGACCCCAAGGGCATGTACGTCAATGTCGAGACCCCGGAGGGGGCGGACCTGGACTACATCGACCGGGTGATGCAGCGTGTCGAGCTGGCGGTCGCCGGCTTCGACCCGGGCGCGGCCGCTCGCGACCGCTTCGACCGGGCCGACTATCTGCGGGCCATGGCCCCCCGCGAGCACACCATGCCCTCCGGGCTGGTGCACACCGCGCCCGGCGACCTGGCGAACATCCGCATGCTCTACATGAAGGGCGTGGTCGCGGCCGGGCCGGGTTCGGCCTTTGACAGCAACACCCCCAGCCACCTGGGCATCCGCTTCCTCGACCTGCAGGACCGCAACGAACGGTCGCAGACCACGGTGGACACCATCCGCCGGCGGGTGGCGGAAATCCCCGGCGCCAAGGTGACCATCGCCACCGAGGAGCAGGGACCGCCCACCGGCGCGCCGATCAACATCGAGATCATCGGGGACGACTTCGCCGTGCTCGGCGAAACCGCCCGCCACATCCGCCGGCTGCTCGCCGACCTGCCCCATGTGAGCGACATCCGCGACGATTTCAACGAGGGGCTGCCGTCCGTGCAGGTGCGCGTCGACCGCCAGAAGGCGGCCCTGTTCGGGCTCACCACCAATGCCATCGGTTTTGCCCTCAAGACCGCCTACAACGGCCTGGACGTGAGCACCTACCGGGAGGGCAACGACGACTACGACATCACCGTGCAGCTGGCCGAGGGGGACCGCCGCACCGTGGACGTGCTCAACGAACTGCTCATCCCGGCCCCGGACGGCCGCCTGGTGCCGCTCTCCACCCTGGCCACGGTGCGCTTCGCGGGCGCGCTCGGCGACATCAACCGCATCGACAGCGAGCGGGTGGTCACGGTCAAGGCGAGCGTGGACGAAACCGTGACCACCGGCCCGGTGATGCGCGCCCGCGCCGAGGAACTGCTCGCGGACCTGCCCCTGCCGCCCGGCTACCGGGTGCGCTTCACCGGCGAGTTCGAATTCCAGCAGGAGTCCGAAACCTTTCTCGGCCAGGCCTTTGCCGTGGCCGTGCTGCTCATCTTCCTGGTGCTGGTGGCCCAGTTCAACTCCATCAGCCAGCCCTTCCTGATCATGGTCACGGTGGTGCTTTCCCTGGGCGGGGCCTTCCTCGGCCTGGCCCTGCACCGCCAGCCCTTCGGCATCATCATGACCGGGGTGGGGGTGATATCGCTGGCCGGGGTGGTGGTGAACAACGCCATCGTCCTCATCGACTACACCAACCGGCTGCGCGAGCGCGGTTTTCCCCTGGACGAGGCGGTGGTCAAGGCCGGCGCCACCCGGTTGCGGCCGGTGCTGCTCACCGCGGTGACCACCATCCTCGGGCTGGTGCCGATGATCACCGGGGTGTCCTTTGATTTCCACAACCTGAGCATGGCCTGGGTGAGCGAGTCGAGCCAGTGGTGGCGGAGCATGGCGGTGGTGGTGGTCTGGGGCCTGATGGTGGCCACCTTCCTCACCCTGGTGGTGGTGCCGTCGATGTACTACCTGCTGCAGCGGGGGAAGGAGAGGATGGCCGGGCTGGGCGCGCGGCTGCGCGCGCAAGGACGGGACGGGCGGACCTGAACGGGCCCGCCCCCGGCCGGCAGGGAAGCGTGCCGGCCGGGTGCGGGTCGCTCAGGCCATGGCCGCGAGCACGGCGGGCAGGGCCGCGGCGCTCGGTTCGCGCAGGAAGAAGCCCTGCAGGCTGCTCTCGGCCAGTTGGGCGAAGGGGTTGGTCTCGATGTTGATGTCGAGGATGACGCCGTCGTGCTGGTAGACCTCGCGGGCCACCTGGTTGGGCAGGTTGGTGGCCCCGGCGGTGCCGACCACGATGAGCAGGGCGGTCTGGCGGGCGGTGTCGAGCGAGCTGTAGAAGTGGTAGTGGTGCTCGTTGTAGCACTCGTCGAAGAGCAGGATGTGCGGCCGCGAGCGGGCGCCGCACAGCGGGCAGCGGAGCAGGGCGCGGTCGCTGTCGGTGAGATGCTCCTCCCGGGTCTTGGCGGCCACCCCCTCGGGGATGGGGTAGACCGCCTCGGTGCATTCCAGCGAGCAGCGCATGAAAAAGACGTTGCCGTGGATCTGGTAGGTGCGGGCCAGGGTGTTGCCGGCGCGCAGGTGCAGGCCGTCCACGTTCTGGGTGATGAGGGTGAAGCGGTCGCCGAAGCGCCGCTCCATCTCCGCCAGGGCCAGGTGGCCCGGATTGGGTTCGGCCCGGGCGCACACGCCCATGCGGTACAGGTACCACTTCCACACCTCGTCCGGCTGGTGGGTGAACATCCAGAAGGTGGCCATCTCCTGCGGCTGGTACACCTGCGAGCCCACGGTCCAGTACCCCTCCGGGCCGCGGAAGGTGGGGATGCCGCTCTCCGCGGAGATGCCCGCGCCGGTGAGCACGGTGATCCGGCCATCGCCGCGGGCAATGGTCGCAAGCATCTTTCTGATGTCGTCGCGCATGGTTCTCTCCTGGGAGGGGTGAGCCTTTTGTGGGGGTGGCCAGCCGCCCTGGATGGCCCCGGAACACAGTGTATAAACGACAGATTCCGGTGTTTTTCAAGGGAATTGTGCCGGCCCGCGCCGGCCGATGCGGCGGCTGTCGGCCGCTGCCGTGCCGCCACGTTTGTGTTTGACCCGGGACCGGGCTTCGGCTTTACGCCGGTTCCTTGCAGAAAAAGGATATCCGTACAGATGCATAAACCTTTTCAGGGTCGGAGGGGGGCGCGCCGCTGCCCGTCCCCGGCCCGTCCGGCGCCATCGGGCGCAGCGCCATGGAACTGATTTATTTTCCCGAACCCGGCGACCGCTACCCGGACGACATCCGCATGGATGGCGTCACCTACCACGTGTACAGCGATTACGCCGCCCTGCCCGAGACCGTGTCGCCGGCCTCGGTGTTCGTCCTCTCCCTGGCCGACCGGGACTCGGTCTTCCGCCTGCTGCACGCCCTCCGCCAGGACCCGCGCACCGGCCTGCAGCCGGTGTTCACCACCGAATCCTTCGGCTTTCCCGTGGACCAGCTGAGTGACGGCCGCATCGACTCCCCCATGGAGGCCTACACCCGGGCCCGGGCCATCGTCGACCGGCTCGGCCAGCTCGACGACAGCGTGTTCGTCCCCGGCGCCAGCGACCAGCTGCGCATCCTCGGCTACCTGTACAGCCGACCGGACCTGCACCTGGCCCCCCAGCGGCTGTGGTCGAGCGAGGGGTTCTATTCCTACCCGGTGCTCGAGGCCATGCTCGGCACGCCGCAGCTGGTCGCCGCTCGCCTGCTCGCCCTGTGCGAGCGCAAACTGCTGGGCCGCAGCCAGCTGAACGACCGTGTCCGCCACTGCCCGGCCTGCGACGGCGCCCATCTCAATTTCGTCGACCTCTGTCCCAACTGCCGCCACCTGGATATCGTCCAGCAGCCCTTTCTCCACTGCTTCACCTGCGGCGCGGTCGCGCCCGAGGAACGGTTCGTCGACCAGGACGGGCTGCGCTGCCCCAACTGCCGCGCCCGCCTGCGCCACATCGGCACGGACTACGACCGGCCGCTGGAGAACTTCGCCTGCAACAGCTGCGGCCACACCTTCGTCGAGCCCGAGGTGCAGGCCCGCTGCATGCACTGCAGCACCCTCACCCCGCCCGACCGACTGACGCCGCGGACCGTCTGCACCTACGAACTCACCGATCTCGGCGTGCAGGCGGCCCGAAGCGGCACCATGGAGGACGTGTTCGCCCTCCTGGACACGGTCAACAGCGTCAGCCCCTCCTATTTTCTCAACCTGGTCAACTGGCTGCTGGCCCTGGCCCGCCGCCACCAGGAGGAGCGGTTCACCATCATCGGCCTGCGCCTGCAGAACATGGTGGCGCTGCGCGACCGCCTCGGTCCGCAGCCGGTGCTCGACATGATGGACGCGCTCGCCGCGCGGCTGCGCGCCCTGGTGCGTTCCACCGACCTGTCCACCCGCACCGGCCAGCAGATGTTCTGGCTGCTGCTGCCGAAAACCGGCCGACCCCAGCACCGCATCGTGCTCGACCGTATCCTCGCCCTGCGCGACCTGCTGCCCGAGGGTGAGGGCATCGATTTCGAGACCGTGGTGTTCACCGCGCCCGAGGACATGCAGCCGGACGAGACCGGCAAGCTGCTGCTCGCCCGGCTGGAAGGGGAGCTGACCTGAGATGGACGTGCTCGTGCAGGCCCGGGACACCATGCTGCTCCTGCTGTCCATGCCGTTCGGACCGGGCTGGAGCGCCCTCTTGCTCAAGTTCGTGCCGTTTGTGCTTTTCCTCGAGTTGCCGGTGTACCTGCTCATCCTGCTCGGGGCCCTGCGCCACGCCCTGCGCCGCGACTTCGCCCCGGTTCGCGAGCCCCACCACTTTCCCCGGGTGAGCTGCCTCGTCACCTGCTACAACGAGGGCGAGGCGGTGCGACGGACCATCACCTCGGTGGCGGAACAGCGCTATCCCGGCTTCATCGAGATCATCCCGCTGGTGGACGGAGCCATCCAGAACAGCGCCACCTACGCCGCGGCCCGGTCCATGGAGCCGGTGGTCCGGCGGATGGCCAACCGCTCGCTGCGGGTGGTGCCCAAGTGGCAGCGGGGCGGGGCGGTCTCCTCCCTCAACCTCGGCCTCCAGCTGGCCACGGGCGAGGTGGTGCTGGCCCTGGACGGCGACACCTCGTTCGACAACGACATGGTCCGCCACATGGCGCGCCACTTCCAGGACCCGGCGGTGATCGGCGTGGCCGGCAACCTGCGCGTGCGCAACGCCCGGGTCAACCTGCTCACCCGCCTGCAGGCCCTGGAATACCTGCTGGCCATCAACGTCAGCCGCATCGGCATGGGCGAGTTCGGCGTGGTCCACGTGATTTCCGGGGCGCTGGGCGGGTTCCGCCGCTCCTTCCTGGAGAAGATGGGCGGCTACGACAGCGGCACGGCCCAGGACGGTGACATCACCCTGCGCATGAAGCACTACTTCGGCCGCCATCCCCACCTGCGCCTCGTGTTCGAGCCGCGCGCCATCGGCCACACCGACGCCCCCGAAACCTGGCGCACCTTCTTCCGCCAGCGGCAGCGGTGGGACGGCGACCTCTACTACCTCTACATCCGCAAGCATTCGCGCAGCTTCCTGCCGCGACTGCAGGGGTGGAAGAACGTGTTCCTGCAGGTCTGGACCGGTCTCTACTTCCAGATGGTCATGCCGTACATCATCATCATCTACAGCACCGCGGTGTTCGCGCTTTATCCGCCGGGCATGGTGCTGGGCACCTGGGCCATGGTCTACCTGCTCTACGTGGCCATCAACGGCCTGTTGTTCGCGGTGCACCTGGCCCTGTTTTCCGAGCGGCCGCACGCCGACTGGCGGCTTGCCTGGCTCCTGCCCCTGCAGCCGCTGTTCATGTTCGCCCAGCGGGTCAACAACGCGCTCGCGACCCTCAAGCAGATGACCTGCAAGGCCCACCTGGACAGCAGCATGGCGCCGTGGTGGGTGCTGCGCAAGTCCAGGTTCTGATGGCCATGACCACTCCCGCCCCCAACCTGTCCGGCATCACCGGTCCCGCGGTGCGGGCGGCCCTGGCGCTGGCCCTGGTCGTCCTCCTGCTGCTTGTGCTGATGCCGCCGGTCCCTTCCGCCGCCGCCGATCCGGGCGAGGGCGGGCCGACCCTGAGCCTGGGCGAGGTGGAAGGGCATCTCGTCCGCGCGGACGAGATCCTGCTCGCCGCCGCGGACCTGGAACTCGACCGGGCCCGACTGGCCGAACAGCGGAGCGGCCGGGGCCTGCGGCTCTTTGCCGGAACCGGGCTCGGTTCGGGAACCGACACCTCGCTCAGCGGCGCAGACCGCACCTACACCACCTACGACCTGCGCGCCGGCATCCGCCTGCCCCTGCTCGGCCGGGCGGCCGCCGAGGAGCGCGGCGTGGCCGAGGCCGAGAGCGCGGTGCGCGAGCACACCCTTCGGCTCGACCAGGCCAGGATGGAGGGGTTGGGCCTGCTGCGCCGCCAGTACGCGACCCTGTATGCAACCGGGGAACAGCTGCAGCTGACCCGCGCCTTTCTCGCCGACGAACAGCGGCAGACCGCGCTGCTCGAGCGGCGGCAGCAGGCCGGCCTGCTGCGCGCTTCGGCCTGCCTGGAGGCGCTCACCGCCTTTGACCTGGCGCGGCGCAACGAGGCGAACCTGCAGGCCGCCGCCCAGGCCGCCCGGTCCGCTCTGGAACGCCTGACCGGCCTGCAGGGCCCCTGGCAGCCCATGGCCCCGCAGCTGGCCGAGCCCTGCCTGGACCGGGACACGCTCGCGGCGCGGGCCGGGCAGGGCCATCCGGCCATCCTCGCCCTGGAAGAGCGGCTGCGCGGCCTCGAGCAGCAGGCCGCGCTGGCGGACCGGTTCGGCGCGGGCGCCCATGTCGACGTGTACTCGGCCGCGGGCAACGACGACTCGCGGGATGCGGCCGAGTATGCCGTTGGCGTGGCCCTGGCCGTGGAACTGCCGCTGGGCCGGGTGTTTGCCGGCGAGAACAGCGCCCGCCGCACGGCCCTGGCCGGGGTCAGCCGCTGCCGCCTCGATCTGGCCCGCGCCCGCGCCGAGGCCCGGGAGCAGGCGGTGCAGGCGCTCGCCCTGTTCCAGGCGGCAACGGCGGACGTGCGCCTGGCCGAACGGCGACTGCAGGCCGCGACCGAGGCGGTGCGGGAGAACACCCTGCGCCTGGCCCTGGCGGGCGACCAGCCGGACATCCTCCGGGAGAGTCACTTCACCCGCTACCAGGCCGCCATGGGGCTGGTGGAGGCGCAGCTGCGCCGGTGGCACCAGCAGATCGCCCTGCTCGGGGTGAGCATGACCGCAGCGTCGGCAGCGCGGCCCGCCGGGGATGAGCCCGGGGCCGCGGCCCCGCCCGCAGCGGCCGGGGAGCCGGCCGGCCGGGGCGTGCACAGCCTGTACGTCTGGCAGGCCGCGGCCCTGCGCCGGGCCGCCGAGGACGATCCCCGCTTCTGGGCCAACCTGCGTGCGGCCGGCATCAGCCGCCTGCTCCTGTCCCTCAACCCGCGGGAAATAGAGGAACTGGCCGCGCCGCCGGCGCGGCGGGCGCTGGCGGACTGGCTGGTCGCGCGCCGCGACCAGGGGCTGCGGGTGGAGGTGCTGCTCGGCGAGCCGCTGTGGCTGCTGCCGGCCGAGCGGCCCAGGCTGGTCGCGATCATCCGGGCCCTCGCCGGCCTGCCCTTTGCCGGCCTGCACCTGGACATCGAGCCGCACCAGCTGAGCGCGGCCCGGCTGGCGGAGATCGAGGTGGAGACCGAGTGGCTGGCCACGGTGCGGGCGGCCTGCGAGGCCAGTCCGTGGCCGGTGGGGGTGAGCGTCCATCCCCTCTATTTTGCCGCCGCCGGCGGCTGGCCCGGGCTGGGCGCAGGGCTCGTCGAAGCGGGGGTGGCCGAGGTGACCCTGATGCTCTACTCGACCACGGCCGACCGGGTGCGCGCGGTGGTCGCGCCCATCCTCGCCGCCTGGCCCGGGCTGCGCTTTTCCCTGGCGCAGAGCGTGGAGCCGGAGCTGCCGGCCACGGAAAGCCATTTCACCGCCGGCCGGGCGGAGTTCGCGCGGCGCATGACGGCGCTGGCCGCCACCTTCGACCAGGCCAATTTCACCGGGATTGTTGTCCAGGACTGGACCCGCTGGCAGGAGATGCAACCATGAAGGTGCGTTTTACCCCGCCGCCGCAGGCCGAGGTCAGCCGCGGCATGAAGGTGCCCTACGGACCGGGCCGGAGAAACGCGGCCCAGTGGCGCTGGCATCTCATCCTTGTTCTGGTGGCCAGCCCCTTTGTCTACCTGCTGTTCAGCCTGGCCTGGCCGTACCTGACCCTCACCGCCCCGGGCGTGGTGGTGCTCGACCGGGAAAACGTGGTGGCCGCCGGCGCCGGCACGGTGCACACCCTGCACCTGCGGCCGGGCGACCCGGTGGAGGTCGGGCAGCCGCTGGTCACCCTGGTCTCGGCCGCGCTCGACGAGCGGATCGCGGCCGCGCGCGCCGCCCTGGCCGAGTCCGCGCCGCCGCCGGCCGCTGCCGGCCGGACCGGGGCGGAGGCCGCGCCCCTGGCCCCCCTGGAGGAACTGCTCCAACTGGCTGAACACACCGCCAGGCGCCAGGCCGGGCGCCTGGCCGTGGTCCAGGGGCTGCTGGCCGAGGGCGCGGCCACGGTGGCCGAGGTCGAGGCCGCGGCCGCCGAGGCGGACAGCGCCCGCCGCAGCCTTCTGCAAACGCGCCGGGAGGTGCTGGCCGCCCGCAGCGAGGGGGCGCCGGCCGCCCCTGCGGAATCGGTCTCACCGGACCGCCAGCGGCTGCGGGAGCGGCTGGCGGCGCTCGAGCGCGAGCGACAGGGGCTGGTAACCCGCGCGCCCCTGGCCGGCCGCCTCCTCGATCTCCCGGTGGAGACCGGTCAGCAGGTCGCCCCGGGCACGGTGCTGGCGCAGGTCGCCGTGCCCGGCCGGGCGCAGGTGGAGGCCTACCTGCGTCCCGCCGCCCTGGGCAAGGCCACCCCGGGCCGGGAGGTCACGGTCCGCCTGCCCGATGGCCGCTCGGTGCTGGCCCGGGTCCGCGAACAGCCTTCCCGGGTGCGCCAGCTGCCCGCCGGCTTCGCCGCTGCGGCGACCGACAGCCGCGACCCCATGCTGCTCGTCACCCTCGACCTGGCCGAGCCCCTGCCGGTCGCGCTGGCCATCCAGGGGTTGCCGGTGGAGGTGCGCTTCCCCCGGTTCTGAGCCTCGGCCGGCCCATGCCCCGCCCGGTGTCGCCCTGATGCCGGGATCGCTTCCGCCCGGCGCCGGACGGTGATTCCGGCGCCGGGCCGTTTCCTCCTCAATATCCCGCCGTTTTTCCCCCGCTGCCGCCGGTTGTTGGCAGTGCCGGTCGTCTCCGTTCACATGGACGCAGAATGCGCCTGAACTGATGGCGCAGGGCTCTCCCTTGCAGCCGGAGATGCGTCCTGTCCTGCGTGGTGTCAAAACAGGGCAGGGCGCCCCGGGAACGGGTTCAACCTCCCTGTTTCTTGGCTAAAAATTAAAGAATTACAGAAATTTCGCCGACCGATTATCAGAAATTCTTATTTCCCGTATAAGCCCTGTTTGCTTGTTGGGCTAATTGTGATCAGTTAATTTACAAGTTATTTGACAATAGATTGCTAAAAAATATTGACGACCGGCCGGGTGATTTGCTACAAACGCACCACAGGGAAGGACGTCCCCCATCCCGCCCCCGCTGCGGCACCGCTGCCGCCGGCGGACGGCATCACGACAACAGCATTGGCAGTCCGGAGGCTGCAGGCGCGCCGCCCATGGTCGCGGCCCGGCGCCACGCTCCGGAGCATCGGCGTCAAGGAGGAGTTCATGGAAACCATACTGTTTTTCGTTGTCTGGCTGGGTGGCGCACTGCTCCACACCTTGTTCGACCTGAAGATCAAGCCGGTCCTCCGGGCCGCGCGCGAAGAGAGCGATTTGCCGTAAACGTTCGGCCGTCGGCCGCGAGGCCGGACGGTCGCTGATCAAAACAGGCCGCGCCGGGCAGAACCCCTGCGGACCGGCCGCACCGGAATCGAGGAGAGATCATCATGATTATGGAGAACATTCTGACCAAGGTTCTGCCCCAGGAAGGGGGGCTCGCCGGCAGCCGTTCCGGGGTGTACAACGGCGTGATCGGCCTGCTCGGCCTCTTTACCCTCGTTGGCGTCGCCTTCGGCACCCACGCCATGTTCATCGGCCACGAGCATGCCTACGGCGTCACCCGCGAGGTGCCGTGGGGGCTCATGCTGGCGGCCTACGTCTTTTTCGTGGTCACCTCCACCGGGCTCTGCCTGGTCTCGTCCATCGGCCACGTGTTCGGCTTCGAGGCCTTCAAGCCCATTGCCAAGCGGTCCGTGTTCCTGGCCATCGCCACCATCGTCGCCGGGTTCCTGGTGATCTTCTTCGAGATCGAGAACCCCTGGCGCATGGCCATCTACAACGTCATCTCGCCCAACCTCAGCTCCAACATCTGGTGGATGGGCACCCTCTACGGCGCCTACCTGTTCTTCATGCTCATCGAGTTCGCCCTGCTCCAGGCCGGCCGGCACCGGGTGGCCGGCATGTGCGGTCTGTTCGGGGTGATCGCCGGTGTGGCCGCCCACTCCAACCTGGGCGCGGTGTTCGGGCTGCTCGGCGGCCGCGAGTTCTGGCACGGTCCCTACATGCCGATCTACTTCATCACCTCGGCGATGATGTCCGGCTGCGCCCTGGTCATCTTCTTCCACTGGGTCGCCTACCGCATCAACGGCTGGAAGATGAGCGAGAAGCTCGAGGAGTCGCTGCGCGCCGTGGCCAAGTTGGGGGCGCTGCTCTACCTGATCATCATGTTCTTCACCACCTGGAAGATGATCTCCGGTTTCGCCGGCCACCCGCCGGGAAAATACGAGGCGATCATGAGTCTCCTGAACGGTCCCTTCAGCAGGAACTTCTGGTACGGCGAGGTCGCCCTGGGGATAGTCATTCCCTTCCTCATCATCCTCGCGGTCCGCGCCCGCAACCTGACGGCCATGGCCTTCGGTTCGCTCTTGAGCATCATCGGCATCTTCGTCATGCGCTACGACCTGGTGATCGTCGGCCAGAGCATCCCCGGCTTCCATGAACTGGGCCTGGTCGACCTGCCCCACATCCTCCCCTACGCGCCCACCCTGCACGAGTGGATGGTGACCCTGTCCGGCTTCACCTTCTGCGGGGTGCTGTTCATGATGGGCGAGCGGATGTTCCGCGGCCACCTGTCCGAGGACCACTGACCGCCTGCGGGACGGCGGCCGGCCCGGGGTCGACCGCCGTCCCGGCACCAGCAGAAGGAGAGACGCCATGGCGAGAAAGAGAACCGAAATCAAGGCGATCCGTTCGAACGTGCCGATCTACCCGATCGGCGTGGCGGCCCGGCTGCTCAACGTCCATCCCCGCACCCTGCGCATCTACGAGCAGGAGGGGCTGGTCAAGCCGACGATCATCGGCACGCGGCGGATGTACTCCGCCGACGATATCCAGTGGATCACCTGTTTGCGCACCTTCATCCATGAGGAAGGGATCAGCATCCCGGGCCTGAAGAAGCTGCTCGACTACGTGCCCTGCTGGGAGGTGGCCGACTGCCCGGCAAACATCCACGAGCGGTGTTCGGCCCGGGTCGACTGGACCCGGCCGCGCAAACCGTACCCGGTGGGCGACGCGGTCGCCGCCCAGAAGGCCAGGGAAGAGGACCGGCGCACGCAGGAGACCGCGGCCGGGGAAAAAAAAAAGCGCAGCTCATCCACCTGAGCCTCTATCGGCTGCCCGTCCGGCCGCAGCGGGCCGACGAGATGCTGGCCGAGCCGTGCTGCGGCTGATCGGCGGGACGCGCTGCGTCCGCTCCACGGGCCTGAGGCCCGCAGTCGCCGCATGAGACATGATGGTGCACACAAAAAGGCGTCCCGGTTCTCCGGGACGCCTTTTCTGTGTCGGCAGGACGGTCGGGTCGGCCGCGGCTCAGTCGTCCTCGCCCTCGTCGGCAAAGGGGTTGACCAGGCCGTAGCGTTCGATCTTGCGGCGCAGGGTGTCCTTGGAGATGCCCAGTTCGCGGCAGGTGACCATCTTGCGCCAGTAGTTGCGCTCCAGGCTGCGGCTGATGGCCTGTTTTTCGATCTCCTCGAGGGAGCGCGGCTCGGTCCTGTCCATCATCGGTTGAACCGTCTCCTCCGCGCCGACCCCGGCGGCGAACGGCTCGGGCAGGTGCTCGGGCTGGATGTAGCCGCCCTCGCAGAGGATGAAGGCATACTCGACGATGTTCTCCAGTTCGCGGATGTTGCCGGGGAAGTCGTGGCGCATGAGGATGGCCAGGGCCTCGTTGGCCATGCCGACGATGTCCTTGCCCTGCTGGGCGCTGTATTTCTTGATGAAATGCTCGATCAGCAGGGGGATGTCCTCCTTGCGCTCGCGCAGGGGCGGCAGGCTGATGCGGACCACGTTGAGCCGGTAGAACAGGTCGTCGCGGAAGGCGCCCGCCCGCACCAGCTCCTCCAGGTTGCGGTTGGTGGCGGTGATGATGCGCACGTCCGCCTTGACCGGGGTGTTCGAGCCCAGCGGCTCGTAGACCTTGTCCTGGAGGACGCGCAGCAGCTTGACCTGCACCGGCCCGGGCAGGTCGCCGATCTCGTCGAGGAACAGGGTGCCGCCCTCGGCCGCGGCGAACCGGCCGATCCGGTCCTTGCGGGCGTCGGTGAAGGCGCCCGCCTTGTAGCCGAACAGCTCCGATTCGAGCAGGGTCTCGGGCAGGGCGGCGCAGTTGACCGCCACGAACGGCCCTTCCGCCCGCTCGCTGGCGTTGTACAGCGACCGGGCGATGAGTTCCTTGCCGGTGCCGCTCTCGCCGAGGATGAGCACCGTGCTCGGGCTGCGGGCGATGTCCGGGAGGATGGTGAACAGCCGCTGCATGGCCGGCGACTTGGAGATGATGCTGTCGAAGGTGTAGCGCTGGCTCAGCTGCTGGCGCAGTTCGGTGATCACCGACAGGTCGCGGAAGGTCTCGACCCCGCCGATGATGTTGCCCTCGTGGTCGGTGAGCGGCGCGGCGCTGATGCTGATCGGCACCTTGTCGCCCCGGCTGTTGACGATGGTGATCGAGCGGTTGGCCGCCGGCGTGCCCTTGTACAGGCTCTCGGCGATGGCGCAGTTGCGGCCGCAGATGGACGAGTGGAACACGTCCGAGCAGGACTTGCCCATGGCCTGGTCGCGCGACCAGCCGGTGATCTCCTCGGCCGCCCGGTTGAAGCTGGTGATGCGCCAGTGGCGGTCCACGGTGAACACCCCGTCGGCGATGGAGTCGAGGATGAGGCTCTCGCGGATGGACGAGGTGTTGTCGCGGAAGGTCTCGATGCCGCCGATGATGTTGCCGAAATCGTCGAACAGCGGCGACGAGCTGACCGTCACCGGGATGGAGTTGCCGGCCTTGCCCTTGATGAAGATGGCCCGGTCCACGAACATGCTGTTGCGGTCGATGGCCATCTGCAAGAGGCAGTTGTCGCCGCACACGCTGGAGTGGAAGATCTCCCGGCAGGGTTTGCCCACCACCTCGGCCTGGGTCCAGCCGGTGATGTGCTCGGCCGCCCGGTTGAAGCTGGTGATGGTGCGGTCGTGGTCGATGGTGAACACGCCGTCCGCCACCGAGGCGAGGATCAGGTCGTTGAGCAGGGAGGCGGAGCAGTCGTGGAAGGTCTGCACCGCGCCGATCACCTTGCCGTTCAAATCGAACAGCGGCGAGGTGGACAGGCTCAGCGGGAAGGCGTGGCCGTCCTTGTGGTGCATGTAGATGGTCTGGGCGGAAAAGGGGATGGCCTGCTCGATGGCCGAGCGGATCAGACACTTGTTCTCGCAGAGTTCGGGCGGAAAGACCAGCTGGCAGTTCTGGCCGAGCACCTCGTCCAGGCTCCAGCCGGTGATCTGCCGGGCCGCGGCGTTGAAGGAGACGATTTCCAGATTGCGGTTGACGGTGAGGATGCCCTCGGGCACCGAGTCGAGCAGGGTCTGGTGGACAAAGGCCTCGTTGTTGGTGTCCAGCGTCACCAGGGCCCCGGTCACCGACCGGTCCCGGCCCCAGATCGGCATGATCGTGGTGAGCACCTCCATGCGGCTGCCATTCTGGCGCAGCTCCAGCAGGTGGAACTGGCGGATGGGCAATTCGTCGGGGTCCAGCCGGTCGAAGATGCCGGTGAGCGAGGCGATGTCGTCATCCGGGGCGAACAGGTCCTGGAACGGCCGGCCGAACAGCTCGGCCAGCGGCCGGCCGGAGATCCGTTCGGCGTTGCGGTTGAGACCGGTGATGCAGCCTTCCCGGTCGAGGTGAAAGATCGCCCGGGTGTCTTCGGTGCGGCCGGTTTTCGTGGACAGGAGGTTCTTCATGGGCACATGGGGGCGTATGTTCCGATTGTTCGGAAAGGGGGAGGTGCAGGGGAGGGGAGGGTCCGTTGCACCGGGGAGCGGTCAGCCCGCCGGGCGCGGTCGGTGGCCCGGTCGCGGCGGGCCGGAACAGCGGGCGGGACAGCGCCGGCAAGACTCTATCATATCTTTGAAAACTTGCCCTGACCATGGTTTTAGGGTATGTTCTCTCGGCGTCTTTTTCAACAAATGAGTGACTAATCATTCTCCGGTCGGTTTTTCTTGCGCCAGAACAGCACATTGTGGCAGCAGCGGCCGGCGCCGGTCTTGCAACTTTACTTCTGAGGGATTGGAATGAACATCAACGAGCTGGAAAAAATGGAAAATGAGGGGGTGGACCACCTGCCTTCGCTGGAGCGGCGCACCTTTCTCCGCGCCGGGCTTGCCATCACCGGTCTGTTCATGGGCGGGACGATCCTCTCGCTGACCTCGGCGCGCTCGGCCGAGAGCGCCATCGCCCCCCTGCCCGGCAAGCACAACTATCCCTACAAGCCGCATTACGCCATGGTCATGCGCCAGAACCTGTGCGTGGACTGTGAACTGTGCATGAAGGCCTGCGTGGAGACCAACCACGTGCCCAGCTACGGCTGGCGGACCAAGATTCTCGAAGCGGCCAAGCCCATCGGCCCGGATCAGCGGGAACGCATCTTCATGCCGGTGCTCTGCAACCAGTGCAACGAGCCGCCCTGCGTGCGCGTCTGCCCGACCGTGGCCACCTACAAGGACAAGACCACCGGCATCGTGGTCATGGAAAGCAAGAAATGCATCGGCTGCAAGACCTGCATGGCCGCCTGTCCCTACAATGCCCGCTATTTCAACGAGGAGACCCGGGCGGTGGACAAGTGCAACTTCTGCCTGGACACCCGCCTTGCCAAGGGCATGAAAGACACGGCCTGCGTCGAGGCCTGCCCGGCGCATGTCCGGGTGTTCGGCGACATCAGTGATCCCGAGAGCGAGGTCTACAAGCTGGTGCATCAGCCGGAGACAACCGTCTGGGTGCTGCGGCCCGAAACAGGGGCGCTCCCCAACGTCTTTTACATGAACGTCAATTTAGACGCCTGATCGGTGGAAGGAGAGCAGCGCATGAAGAGAAAATTGATTGTCTTGCCGGCCGTTTGTCTGGTCGTGGCCACCGGCGTACTGTTTGCCGCGAACAGCAGGGCCACGGCCCCGGCGCCCGCCGGGGAACCGGCGGCCGCCGCGGAGGCGCAGCCGGCCAAGGAGTACGAGTCCTTCGGTGATACCCACATCATCAGCATGGAGCCGGTCAAGTCCATGTTCAGCCACAAGAGCCACGTGGTCACCGCCGGCATCTCCTGCGACAGCTGCCATCCCGACCTGTTCGAGCGCAAGCGCGGGGCGGCCAAGGCCAAGGGTGACCTGAACCACACCGCCATGGACGCGGGCATGTACTGCGGCGCCTGCCACGACGGCAAGGACGCCTTTGCCACCACCAACGCCACCTCCTGCAAGACCTGCCACGGCAGCGACATGAAGCAGCCGGGCGTGATCGTCTTCAACAAGCCGGTGAAAGGGGTGGTGTTCGACCACAAGGGCCATGTGGACATGGGCCTCTCCTGCGCCAGCTGCCACGACTCGGCCTTCGAAATGCGCATGGGCGCGGCCGAGGAGGAGTACAAGAAGTTCAACATGCAGGCCCTGTACCAGGGTAAATACTGCGGCGTCTGCCACAACGGCAACATCGCCTTTGCCTCCAATACCCGCTGCACCTCCTGCCATATCGGCGTGAAAGGTGTGGCGCGCATGCAGAACGCAGCCGAGGCCGCGGCACCGCAAGAGCACAAGTAACGCACCGGCTGAGTGCATCCACGGGGCGGAAACCAGTTTTCCGCCCCGTTTTCCGTCCTGCCTGATCGTCTCTCTCCTGTCACCCCGTCCTGCCGGAACCTTCTGCCAATGTCCATTGGCAGGTTGATCCGCCCCGTCCACCGACCCGTCCCGCCCGGGTACGCCCCCCTCCTGCCGTTGTCCGCCACCGTTTACCGTGCCGACCGGTGCGTGCTCCCCGCCCTGTGACCCGTGCCCCGGGGTGCATCCGGGCGCCCTATGCTCCCTGTTGCCGCCTCCCGTAAGGGCGCGTTTTGCGCCCAATGAACAGGTGAATGCTGCTAACTCTTTGTTTTGCCATGGTTTATTTTCCGATCTTCGCCACCAGTGCCCCTGCCATGCCGTCACCGCGGCCTCGCCGGCCGGTTTCCGGGAAAAGAAGGCATTTATTGTAAATATAAAAAAATCAAGTGGTTGCGTAAATACCCCGGTGTCGGCGAGGGATCTTTCGGGTTCCTCGCAGAATGCGCCTGGTCGTTGCCCACGTGGAAGTATTTTGCGTCCACTTTGTACATTATCTGACAGCAAATTGTGCCGGAAAGACCTGTAAGCAAATGTTGTCCGCATAAAATTCTTCCGTGACATTCAAGCGTTGCCGCACGAGGCTGGCTCCGCCCGGTTCCCCGCCGGTCACTCTGGCACGTCCCTTGCGAAGAAGGAGGGCACAGGCGCCGCGCTGGTCGGCGCACAACGAACACAGGGGGAGCACATGAACATCCTGCACGCCTATCGCGACAAAGAACTGCACACCGACGGCGGTCGCACCCTGACCGCATGGCTGCGCGCCCACACCACCCAGATCGGCGAATCCTGCTGGTTCTGCCTGACCCTCGCCCTTTTTCTCCTCATGGGACCGTTTTCGGTCATCGCCGTGCTCATGGGCCTCCGCTCACTGGCCAGCGAGGAGAACCAGGCGAAAATGACGGAACCGGCCCGGCTGTAAAACAACTGTTGGCACACACTCACAACGAACAAGAAGGAGGTTGGTCATGGCAAACGGATTTTCACTGACAGCGACGGCAGAGCCGGAGGTGTCCAGTCTTCAGGTCAAGGTGTTGTCCGCCCTGTTCGGACTGCTGCTGGTCACCGGCGTGGTGGTCGGCCTGGTCGGCTTTTTCGTCGGCCACGAGCATGTGTACAATGTTTCCCGGGAGGTGCCGTGGGGACTGATGATCTCCACCTACGCCTTCTTCGCCATCACCTCGACGGGTCTCTGCCTGCTGGCGGCGATCAGCCACGTGTTCGGCGGCAACCGGCTGGCACCGCTGGCCAACCGCATGGTCTGGCTGTCGCTGATCACCATTCTCAGCGCCTTCGTCGTCATCGGCATGGAGATCGCCAGCCCCTGGCGGATGGCCATCTATAACATCATCTCGCCCAACATCACCTCCAACATCTGGTGGATGGGCACCCTCTACGGCATGGCCCTGGGCTTCATGCTGCTCGAGTTCTGGCTGATCCTCACCCGCCATTACTCGCTGGCCCTGGCCCTGGGCATTCTCGGCGCCCTGGCCGAGGTGGCGGCCAACACCTGCCTGGGCGGCGTCTTCTCCACCCTGGCGGCGCGGCCGTTCTGGTACGGTTCCCAGTTGCCGGTCTACTTCCTGGCCTGCGCCTTCCTTTCCGGCGCCGCCGCGGCCATCCTGTTCACCCATTACGCCACCCTGATCCGCGGCAAGGAGATGGAGCGGACGGTGTTCGAGGGTGTGCAGGCCGCCGGCAAGGTGCTCTTGCTCATGCTCATCCTGGTGAGCGTGGCCACCTTCTGGAAGATGGCCTCCTTCTATGTGGGCGGCAGCTCGGATGGCCGCACCGCGGCCAACGCCCTCTACAACGGTCCCCTGGCCACCAGTTTCTGGACCTTCGAGATCGGCATCGGCCTGGTGGCGCCGGTGGTACTGCTGGTCCTCACCCGCATGCGCAGCGTCTGGGCCATGTCCACCGCAGCCCTGATGGCCCTGGTGGGCATGTTCATCGCCCGCCTGAACATGGTCACCGCCGGCCAGATCGTTCCCCAGTACAGCGGGTTTGATGATCTGCCCGCCTACTTCAACTATACGCCCTCGGGGTACGAGTGGCTCGTGGCCCTGGCAGGCATCGGCTTCACCGGGTTTGCCTTCCTGCAGGGGGAGCGGCTGTTCGGCAGGGTCTTCACCGATAACGAGGCGCACTGAGACGCGGTCGATGCGGCAACGCGGTCGCCCGGACAGGCTCCGGGCGACCGCTTCATTGGATGGGGGATGCAATGGTTGATGAAAAGAAGGCGATATTTACCATCGGTGTCGCGGCCCAGATGCTCGATGTGCACCCGCGAACCCTGCGGATCTACGAGGAAGAAGGACTGATCGCGCCGATGCGCAAGGGCAAGTGGCGCTACTACACCATGGACGACATCAAGTGGATCGAATGTTTGCGCGAGATGATCCACGAACACGGCATCTCGATCGCCGCGGTGAAGAAGCTGCTGCTCTACACGCCCTGCTGGAACATCACCGATTGTCCCTTCGAGAAGCGCAAGCAGTGCACGGCCTTCATGGCCAACGCCCTGGTGCCCAAGAAAATCGACAAGCAGGCCGGCAAAAAGGTGGTCGGGCTGCACACGAAAGCGGCCTGATCCCCGCGGTCGGCCGGATGTTCCCGAGCCGGTTCCGTCCCGATGCTTCATCGGGCCGGTTCCGGCTCGGTTTTTTTGGCGGCGCCGCGGGCCGGTCGGCCGAGGCCGGGCGGATTGGCGCGGTCCGGCGAAAGATTGTTGAAGCCGTTGCCGCAACAGGGTATAGACATGCTTCGCAACACGTTCATGCTCCGTCTTTTATCCGCACTGTGCAGGCCCCGCTGCGGGCAAACCCCCGGACACCGGCAAGGAAACAGCCCATGAAAAAACGCATCGTGTATCTGGCCCTGGCCCTGGCGGTCGTCGTCCCGTCGGGCGCGACCACCGTGCAGGCCGCGCCTCCCGGATCCTCGCGGCCGGAGGTGCAGCAGAGCTTCCGGCAGCTGATGGAAACCCGGGCCTGTCCCTCCTGTGACCTCGCCGGCGCCGACCTCACCCGTACCGACCTGAAGGGGGTGAACCTGGAGGGGGCCAACCTGGCGGGCGCCCGGCTTTCGCTGGCCGACCTGTCCGGCGCCAATCTGCGCGGGGCCAACCTGCAGGGGGCCAATCTCGGCGGGGCGGACCTGGCCAATGCCGATCTCGAGGGGGCGAACCTCACCGATGCGGTGGTGGCGGGCGCCTTCCTCGGGGCAAGCAGCAAAGGCCCCGTCGCCAGCCGACCGGAACGCGCCGGGGAGACGGGCAGCGATGACGACCAGGCGGCCCGAGCGGCCGAGGAGGACCGGTCCACGGCCAGGCCGGACAGCCCGGAGATGAGCCCCGCGCAGCCCGCCGCCGCGGCGACCGCCCGGTCGGCAGAGCCCGCCCCTGAAAAACCGGCAGACGTTCAGGACGTCCCGCCACCGGCCCAGGCCGATCCCGGCCAGCCCAAAAAGCTGACCCCCATGGCCGACGCCGTTATTCCGGAGGCGGCGCCCGCGCCCGCGGACACGCCGTCGGTCGCTGCCGCCCCTGCCCAGCCGCCCGCCCAGGTGATCGCGGTGGCCGAGCGGCCGCCGGCCGCCGCCGAGCCGGTGCCGGAGCCGGAAAAGGTCGCCGAGGCCGAACCGGAGGCGATAGCAACGGCCGCGGCTGAACCGGAAAAGGCGGCCGAGATCGAACCGGAACCGGAAAAGGCGGCCGAGGCCGAGCCAGCGCCGAAAGCGGTCGCCGCACCGCCGCCCGAGCCTGCGCCAGCCCCCGCAGCGGCCACCGCGGCACCGGCCGCCCCCGAGGTGGTCGAGGAGCCGGCCGCGGAACCGGCCAGCCCCGAGCCGGCCGCGGTACCGGACCAGCCGGCGCCGCTGACCGCCGAGAAGCAGCAGACCGTGGAACAGCTGTTCAAGAAGAAAAGCTGCGTGGGCTGTGATCTCTCCGGGGTCGACCTGGCCGGCCGGGACCTGGCCGGCTTCGACCTGGAGCGGGTGAACCTGCAGGACAGCAACCTGACGGGCGCCGACCTGGACAAGGCCAACCTGAAGGGCGCCAATTTCCAGGGGGCGCGACTGCAGGGCGCCGACCTGCGCAAGGCCGACCTGTACCGGGCCAATTTCAATGGGGCCGATCTCACCGGCGCCCGGATGGAGAATGCCCTGACCGAGGCCGCCGATTTCACCGATGCCACCGGCTACAGCCGGGAGGCGTCGGCCGAGTGAGGAATTCCGCGGTCCATGTCACGCCTCTGCTTGACATCCGCGCACCTTGTCGATATATAACTTGCTTCGCATTCCAATCCTTCGTCATTGACGCGTTCCATAAGGAGTCAGGAGTACCCCATGGCCAATCACAAATCCGCAGCAAAGAGAGATCGTCAGTCCAAAATGCGCCGCCTGCGCAACCGGATGAACAAGTCCGCCATGAAGACCGCCATCCGCCAGGTGGAGGAAGCCCTGGTCGCCGGTTCCGAGGAGCAGGCCAAGGCCGCGCTTCAGGCCGCCATCCCGGTGATTTACAAAACCGCCTCCAAGGGCTCGATCCACAAGAAAAACGCCAGCCGCAAGGTGTCCCGGTTGACCAAGCGGGTCAACACCATGCAGCCCCTGGCCTGAGGCCGCGGGTCGCCCCTTTTCATCCGATGCTTCGTTAAAAAGCCACGGAAGCCCTCCGCTTCCGTGGCTTTTTTCATTTTCCCCGCCAGCCGGGGAGCCTCGCCGCCGGGTCCGCGCCGCGGGGTGCGATCCGGCCGGTCTGCAGCGGTGATGCCCTGCGTCGCCGTTCCGCCCCAGGTGAAACACCCATGTATGCCCCCGCCTTGCACCAGTTCACCGACATGATCGGCCAGGCCGACCTGGTCCCGGTGTCCCGCACCATCATCGCCGATCTGGACACGCCGCTCACCATCTTTGCCAAGGTCGCCGGCGACGCGACTCACGCCTTCCTGTTCGAGTCCATGGAGGGCGGCGAGAAGTGGGGCCGATATTCGTTCATCGGCCTGGACCCGCTGGTCACCTTCACCAGCGTGCGCGACCAGGTGCGCATGGAGCACCCCGGCCGTGCGGGCGGGGTGGTCGAGTTGGACGGGGTCGACCCGCTGGCCGAACTGCGCACCCTGCTCGCCTCGTTCGCGGTGAGCACCGCACCCGGCCTGCCGCGCTTCTACGGCGGCGCGGTGGGCTTTCTCGGTTACGACATGGTCCGCTTCATGGAGCGGCTGCCGGACCGCCATCCGCCGCTCGACCTGCCCGACAGCGCCTTCATGGTGCCGGGCCTGGTGCTCATCCACGATGCGGTGCAGCAGAGCCTGACCATCGTCTGCAACGCCTGGGCGCGGCCCGGCGCGGACGCGGAAGCGCTGTACGCCCGGTCCTGCGAGCGGATCGAGGCCATCGTCCGCCGCCTCGAGGGGCCGCTGCCGGCCGCCTGCCGTGAACGCAAGCCGACCGAACCGCACCGCTTCAGCTCGAACATGGACAGGGACAGCTTCGCCGCCATGGTGGAACGGGCCAGGGAGTACATTCGTGCCGGCGACATCATCCAGGTGGTGCTCTCCCAGCGTTTCCACACCGAGACCGGGCTCGAACCGTTCACCCTGTACCGGGCCCTGCGCCACATCAACCCGAGTCCGTACCTCTTTTACCTCCGTCAGGGCGACCTGGTGCAGATCGGCAGTTCGCCCGAGATCCTCGTCCGCCTGGAGGAGGGCGATATCGAGCTGCGGCCCATCGCCGGCACCCGCAAACGCGGCGCCACCGGGGCGGAGGACCGGGCCCTGGAGGACGAACTGCTCGCCGACCCCAAGGAGCGGGCCGAGCACCTCATGCTCGTCGACCTGGGCCGCAACGACGTCGGCCGGGTGGCCGCCCCGGGCTCGGTGACGGTGCGCGACCTGCTCGTGATCGAGCGCTACAGCCACGTGATGCACATCGTCTCGGGCGTGCACGGCCGCCTTGCCCCGGGGCTCGACCAGTTCGACGTGCTCGCCGCCTGTTTCCCGGCGGGCACGGTGAGCGGCGCGCCCAAGATCCGTGCCATGGAGATCATCGACGAGCTGGAGGTGGCCCGGCGCGGGCCCTACGCCGGCGCGGTCGGCTATTTCGGCTTCTCCGGCAACATGGACTTCTGCATCACCATCCGCACCATCATTCTTCGCGGCCGGGACCTGTGGATCCAGGCCGGGGCCGGCATCGTCGCCGACAGCGACCCGCAGACCGAGTACGAGGAAACCATCAACAAGGCCATGGGCCTGCGCCGGGCCGTGGAACTGGCGGAAAAGGGGTTGTGAGCCGTGCTGATCATCATCGACAACTACGATTCGTTCACCTACAACATCGTCCAGACCCTGGCCACCGCGCCGCCTTCGGCCCCGCCGGGCTGGCAGGCGCCGGAGATGCGGGTGTTCCGCAACGACGCCATCACCGTCGACAAGCTGGCGGCCCTGCGGCCCGACCGGCTGCTCATCTCGCCCGGGCCGTGCACCCCGGCCGAGGCCGGCATTTCGGTGGCGGCCATCCGCCGCTTCGCCGGGGAGATTCCCATCCTCGGCGTCTGCCTCGGCCACCAGTCCATCGGCGAGGCATTCGGCGGCCGGGTGGTGCGGGCCGCGCGGCTCATGCACGGCAAGACCAGCCCCATCCATCATGACGGCCGGGGCGTGTTCACCGGTCTGACCAGCCCCTTCGCCGGCATGCGCTACCACTCGCTGGTGGTGGAGGAGACGAGCCTGCCCGACTGCCTGCAGGCCACGGCCCACACCGACCAGGGCGAACTCATGGGCGTCCGCCACCGCGACCTGCCCATCGAGGGGGTGCAGTTCCACCCGGAATCGATCATGACCGGCGAGGGCGCGGCCCTGCTGCACACCTTTCTCCGCCCGGACTACGCCCGGCTGCTGCGCGCAGACGTCTGAGAAAACGGAATTTTTACCCGAGGAAAGAAGATGATACGAGAGGCCATCAGCAAGATTGTCGATCGCCAGGATCTGAGCGAAGCGGACATGATCCTGGTCATGAACGAAATCATGAGCGGCGAGGCCACGCCCGCCCAGATCGGTTCGTTCATCACCGCGCTGCGCATGAAGGGCGAGACCATCGACGAGATCGTTGGCGCGGTCAAGGTCATGCGTGAGAAGGCGACCCGCATCGACACCGGCATCGACACGGCCGCCGGCGAGGTGCTGGTGGACATCGTCGGCACCGGCGGCGACGGCTCGGGCAGCTTCAACGTCTCCACCACCACCTCGTTCGTGGTGGCCGCGGCCGGCGTGCCCGTGGCCAAGCACGGCAACCGCGCGGTCAGTTCCCACTGCGGCGCGGCCGACGTGATCGAGGCCCTGGGCGTCAACCTGGGTCTGTCGCCGGAGCGGGTGGGGGCCTGCGTGCGCGAGGTGGGCATCGGCTTCCTGTTCGCGCCGATGATGCACGGCGCCATGAAATACGCCATCGGCCCGCGCCGCGAGATCGGCATCCGCACCCTGTTCAACATCCTCGGGCCCATGACCAACCCGGCCGGGGCCAATGTCCAGCTGACCGGCGTGTTCGCCCCGGAGCTGACCACGGTGCTGGCCGAGGTGCTGGTGCGGCTCGGCATGCGGCGGGCGATCATCGTCTGGGGCGAGGGCAACCTGGACGAGATGACCGTCACCGGCGCCACCCACATCGCCGACGGCCACGACGGCCAGGTGACCACCTCGATCATCACCCCGGAGCAGGTGGGCCTTAAGACCGCGCCGTTCGCCACCATCCGCGGCGGCCGGACCGCGGCCGCGGCGGCGGAGCAGGTGCGGGCGGTGCTTGGCGGCGAACCCGGACCCAAGCTGGACATGGTCCTGCTCAACGCCGGCACCACGCTCATGGCCGCGGGCCTGGTCCCGGACATCCGCGCGGGCATCGACCGGGCGCGCGAGACGGTCCGCTCCGGCGCGGCCCTGGCCAAGCTCGACCAGCTCATCGCCTTCTGCCGGGGCTGAGGCGACCCCATGATACTCGATACCATCGTTGCCAGGAAACGCGAGGAAGTGGCCGAACTCAGGCGGCGCGGCCTGCCCCGGCCGGAGGGGCCCGTCGAGTCGCCGCGCGGTTTTCTCCGCCGGCTGGTCGCGGCCCCCGGGGTGGCGATCATCGCCGAGGCCAAGAAGGCCTCGCCCTCCAAGGGGGTGATCGCCCCGGATTTCGACCCGGTGCGCATCGCCCGTCACTACCGGGCGGGCGGGGCCACGGCCCTGTCGGTGCTCACCGATGTGGACTTTTTCCAGGGTTCGCTCGACTACCTGCCGCAGGTGCGGGCCGCGGTGGACCTGCCGGTGCTGCGCAAGGACTTCCTCATCGACCCGCTGCAGATCGACGAGGCGCACGCGGTGGGCGCGGACGCGGTGCTGCTCATCGTGGCCATCCTCGATGACACGCAGCTGCGCGAATTCCGGCTCCAGGCCGAGTCGCTGGGCATGGACGCGCTGGTGGAGGTGCACGACGAGCGCGAGTTGGAGCGGGCGCTGGCCGCGGACAGCCGACTGATCGGCATCAACAACCGCAACCTGAACGACTTCACCCTCAGCCTGGAGACCACCTTCCGCCTGCGGCAGCTGGTGCCGGCGACCATTCCCGTGGTCAGCGAGTCCGGCATCACCACGGCCGCGGACATGCGCCGGCTCAAGGCGGCGGGCGTTACGGCGGCGCTCATCGGCGAGAGCCTCATGCGCTCCGGCGAGCACGGCACCCTGCTCGAGGAACTGCTCGCCGCATGAACGGCCGGGTGCGGGTCAAGATCTGCGGCATGACCCGCGCCGACGATGCCCTGTGCGCGGCGGCGGCGGGCGTGGACGCGCTCGGCTTCATCTTCTACGCAAAAAGCCCGCGCCACATCGAGCCCGAGGCGGCGCGGCGCATCATCGCGCAGTTGCCGCCCCTGGTGGCGGCGGTGGGGGTGTTCGTCAACGAGGAGATGGCCCGGGTGGCCACCCTGGTCCGGGAGTGCGGCCTGCAGTACGTGCAGCTGCACGGCGGGGAGTCGCCGGAGTACTGCCGGGAGCTGGCCGCGCGCGCCGGCTGCCGGGTGCTCAAGGCGATCCGGGTCGGCCCGGCGACCACGGCCGCGGACATCGCCCCCTACCGGGGCGCGGTCTGCGGCTATCTGCTCGACACCTTGCACCAGGACGCCGTGGGCGGCACCGGCGCGGTGTTCGACTGGGCCCTGATCGACCGGCTCGAACTCGACCACCCCTTTCTGCTTGCCGGCGGCCTTTCCGTGGACAATATCGCCCTCGCCCTGGCGCAGGCCCGCCCCTTTGGCGTGGACGCCAACTCCGGCCTGGAGCGGGCGCCCGGCATCAAGGACCACGACCTCATCGAGCGGTTCCTGGCCCTGGTGCGGGACGCCACCACCAGCCCTCAGCGCGCCAGCAGCAGGGCGTAGCGGAAACCCGCGGCCTCCAGTTCCTTTTCGTAGCGCTTCGCCTGGGCCAGGCTGTGGCTGGCGAAGATCATCACCCGGTAGAGGTTCATGCCCGCGGCCGGGTACTGCTGAATAATCACGTCCCGCCCCCGCTTGGCAAAGGCCCTGGCCAGGATCCTGGCATTCTCGACCTTCTCGAACGCCCCCACCTGCACGTAGAAGTTGCCCTTGTCGAAATCCGGCAGCGGCGCCGGTTTCACCCGCGGTTTGACCGGGGCTCTCTGCGCCGCGGCCGCGGTCTTGGGTGCCTCCTCCGGCTGTTGCGCGGTCAGGGCGACGATTTCCACCCGCGCGGTGCCATGGTTGATGATGCCCAGCTCCCGCGCCTTGGTGTGGGACAGGTCGATGATCCGCTCGTCCACGAACGGGCCGCGATCGTTGATGCGCACCACCGTGGACCGGCCGTTTTCCAGGTTCTTCACCGAGAGGATGGTGTTCATTGGCAGGGTCTTGTGGGCCGCGGTGTCGCCGTACATGTCGTAGGTTTCACCGTTGGCGGTCTTGCGGCCGTGGAAGGGGTGGCCGTACCAGGAGGCCAGGCCGCGTTCCTCGTAGCCGTGCGCCGAGGGGATGGGGTAGTAGGTGGTGCCGTTGATCACGTAGGGCCGCTGGGTGGCCGGCATTTTTTTCTTTTTCGCCGGCTTGGTCACCCCCGGCTTGCCCGGGACCGCCACCTTCTTGGCGCAGCCGAACCCGATCACGGCAACGAGCAGGAGCAGGCAGAGCAGGACAAACCTCGGCCATGGCAGGGGCAGGGGGCGCAGGATCACGGCTCAGCGTTCCAGCAGGTGTTGAAAACGATCGCGGAAGAACAGCCCGGCCGGGCCGGTGGTGTGGGGCGTGTACGGGCGCAGACCGTTGTCCGCGCCGGTCTGGTTGTCGACCAGCGGGTTGTCGTCCTCGTCCACCAGGGACAGGCGCAGGTCGAGAATGGGGCGGAATACCTTGATCACGCCGTCCGTGTCGCGGCGGACGAGCAGCTGCTCGAAGCGGCGCTGGGTGAACCCCTGCAGCCAGACGCCCGGGCGCAGTTCGCCGGTCAGGCCGTCGCGCATGGCCGCCGGCCGTTCGGGATCCTCGCTGTAGAGGTTGTGACTGAGCAGGGATTCGACCTCGCTGCTGCCCTGCACGGTCAGTTCCTCCCACGGGTCGAAGTCTTCGGTTCGGGTGAGCATCAGGTGGGTGGTCGAGTCGTTGCTGCCCCACTGGGCGTGGCAGACCTGGCAGGCCACGGTCCGGCCGTACTCGCGGTGCGCCGAATGCTGCATGGGCGGGACCGGGTGGATCCGGCCGTCGGCCCGGGAGGTGAGCACGAGCCGGCCGCCGTCCGCCTTGAGGCTCTGCAGCGGAGGCGCCGGCTGACCCGGTCGCCAGTCGTGGCAGCTTGCACAGCGGACGGATGGCTTGGCGCTGTGGCCGATGTCCTGGTGGCAGTCGATGCACACCAGGCCGCGCTGCTGGTGGATGTCCGGGGCCAGGTCGCGGTATTCGATGCCGTAGGGGCGGGGTCCGTAGCCGGTGGGCGCGTAGGGGGTGCGGTATTCCCAGTGGTAGTCGTGTTCGGAACGGCCGTGGTAGTCGCTGCCCACGTAGTTGCCGTAGTGGCAGCTGAGGCAGCGGCTGTCCGCGGGTCGGGCAAAGGTGTGGGCCTGGAGTTTGCCGTTGGTGAAGGCGAGGTGGCAGGCCGCGCAGCCCGTGCCGTGGGAGACCGCGCTGTAGTAGTCGCCCGGGGTGTACACGTGGCAGCGCAGGCAGCGCCGGCGGAGCAGGTCGTCGGCCAGGGCCTGGGGTGAGGATGCCGGGTCGGCGACCGGGATGGCGGTCGCCCCGGCGAGACGCGCACTGGCGCCGAAATGGGCGCGGACCGCGTTGATCTTGTTGGCAAGGGTGAAGTGGCCTGCGCCTTTGGCCCGTTCGACTTGCTCCCGGTGGCAGGAGCCGCAGGCCCGTCCCATGTTGTCCGGATGGGCCGGCCGGGCGATGAGACCGGCATGGGCGGCCTGCTGCTCCTGTTCGCCCGCCTGGCCGGCGTGGCAGGTGGTGCAGGCGAGGTTGTGGGCCGCGTCCGGGCGGATGTCGCCATGACAGGCCACGCATCCGGAGGCGCTGGCAGGGACCGCGGCGGCGACGGCAAAGGCGTCGGCAGGGAGCAGCAACAGGGCGAAAAGCAAGGCGAAAAGGCGATTCATAGCCTTGACACCCTACCATAAAATTGCTACATGAAGAAACCTCAATCACCACCGCACAAGGCGTTTCCGCCTCCGCAGCCGATATAGCTCAGTTTGGTAGAGCGGCTGATTCGTAATCAGTAGGTCACCGGTTCAAGTCCGGTTATCGGCTCCAGTACATCAAGCACTTAGCCCGACGGGTTAGGTGCTTGTCCTTTTTTGGGTTCGGTATGGTGCAGGTTTGGCGACAGTCCGCCCCTCGCCAGGAGCCCCCACCGGCAACATGGCCGTTTGACCGCGCCCGCGAAAGATTCGGCCCTGTTGGTCCCGGCAGGGCTGGTCCTGGCCTGCGTCGAACCGCAAGGAAACCAGCCCGCATCCCTCGCCCCGTCAGACAGATCCATGCAAACAATCGAGTCCGCCTCGACACTGCATTGACCCCGGCCAGAGAATCGGGTACTCGTACCCATTCTCAATCTCGCATTGCCAACGCATTCGGACCAGCCACAGGAGGGGAGAGAACGCATGATTTTCGAAGGATTGAAGCTGACCCTGCTCGGCATGGGGGTGGTGTTTGCCTTCCTCGGACTGCTGGTTGTGGTCATCAGGCTGATTGCCAGGGTGCTCAAACCGCTGACAGACCGGGAACTGTCAGCCCGACGCGGGCTTGTCCCTGCCAGAAAGTCTCCCCGGCATCACCAGGAACTGGAGGAGAAACGGCGGATCCTGGCGGTGATCAGTGCGGCCATCACCGCCCACCGTGCCCGGGTGGCGACCGCCCAGGCGATCGCACCCCGGCCCGCGGCAGTTGGTCCGGGCAGTGTCCTTTCTGAGCGGAGCCGACTCCCCCAGGCCGCTGCCGGTCCGGTCCGGCGCGCACCCGGCCTCATCCGCCTCCTGGTCCGCGACCCGGCGGCCAGGCTGCATCTCCAGTGGCTCAGGCAGTACAAACACAACCATTGAGCAGTGACGGGCGACCGGAAGGCGAAACCCGCCCGCTCCCGCACCGGTTGCCGGTATCCCCTTGAACAACCCGACGAAGAGACGAACATGACCAAACTCTCCCGCTACAAGGTGACGGTCGACGGTGTCACCTACCAGGTGCAGGTGGAAGACGAAACAGGGGAGATCGCCGCGGTGAGCGGCGGCCCCTTCAAGGCTGGCGAGGCGCCCGCGCGGGCCCCGGTCGAGGTGCGCACCCATCTGCCCGGCAACGTCTACGCGGTGCTGTGCGCCGCCGGCGACCGGGTGAACAAGGGGGACACCCTGATCATCGTCGAGGCCATGAAGATGGAATCGCCCATCTATGCCCCGGACACCGGCGTTGTCCAGTCGGTGGAGGTGGACAAAGGGCAGACCGTCAATTCCGGGCAGGTCCTGGTGGTCCTGTCCTGACCGGCCAACCGGAGCGAGATGAAGAGCACGATGAACAAGACCGGGACACTGACCGGCGCGGTCGTCCTCCTGCTGCTGTTCGCCGGTGTCCAGGGTGTCGCGGCCGGGCAGACGACCGGCGCGGAGTTGCAGTCCATGCCCCCGATGATGGACATGATCGCCCATTTCTGCCGGTCCACCGGGCTCTATGCCTTCCTGTTCCCGGCCGATGGCGGCTGGACCGAGGGGCTTGGCCGCCTGCTCATGATCGGTATCGGTCTCCTGCTCCTCTACCTGGCCATCCGACGGGAGTTCGAGCCGCTGCTCCTCCTGCCCATCGGTTTCGGCGCCATTCTCACCAACATCCCCCTGGCCGGCATGAACGATCCGGGCGGCATACTCCAGCTTATCTACCAGGTGGGCATCAAGTCCGGAGCCTTTCCCCTGATCATCTTCATGGGCATCGGCGCCATGACCGATTTCGGGCCGATGCTTGCCAACCCCAAAACCGCGCTGCTCGGGGCGGCGGCCCAGTTCGGCATCTTCACCACCCTCATCGGCGCGCTGCTGCTCTCCAGGTACGTGCCCGGCATCGATTTCGATCTCTTGGACGCGGCCTCCATCGGCATCATCGGCGGCGCCGACGGCCCCACCGCCATCTTCCTGGCCAGCCAGCTCTCCCCCCATTTGCTCGGGTCCATCGCGGTGGCGGCCTACTCCTACATGGCGCTGGTGCCGATCATTCAGCCGCCGATCATGCGCGCCCTGACCACGCCGGCGGACCGGTGCATCCGCATGG
>ERZ1645187.194-NODE-194-length-58618-cov-39.652374_pt1 | contig 58618 bp, 51 predicted proteins | sample MGYA00575352_ERZ1645187 | MGnify/ENA primary metagenome ERZ1645187 (study PRJEB40837, sample SAMN11349314) | freshwater sediment metagenome | isolation source: river sediment | host: Sediment | place: India: Wazaribad , New Delhi | collected 2017-02-21 ... | reverse complement strand
TTCCACCGCCTCCAGGATTACTCAGTCCGCACTTCGTGGAAGCACGAACTGCACGGACGGCTGAGCAAGATTTTCGACGGCGGCGTTTATCGCCCCATCGTCGAGCGCATCGAGGCCATCCACAAGGAAGTGCTGCGCGGCCGCGTCTTCGTCGCGCTGCACATGCACGCTGGCGATGGCAACGTGCACACCAACATCCCGGTTAACTCGGATAACTACGACATGCTGCAGACGGCGCACAAGGCCGTCGAACGCATCATGCACCTCGCCCGTGGCCTGGATGGCGTCATCTCCGGCGAGCACGGTATCGGCATCACCAAGCTGGAATTCCTGACCGAAGAAGAACTCGGCCCCTTCCGCGCCTACAAGCAGAAGGTCGACCCGGATGGCCATTTCAACAAGGGCAAGTTGATGCCTGGCGGCGACATGGGCAATGCCTACACGCCTTCGTTCAGCCTGCTGGGCACCGAGTCGCTGATCATGGAACAGTCGGAAATCGGCAAGATTTCGGACATGGTCAAGGACTGCCTGCGCTGCGGCAAGTGCAAGCCGGTCTGCTCGACGCACGTACCGCGCGCCAACCTGTTGTACAGCCCGCGCAACAAGATTCTGGCAACCTCCCTGCTGGTCGAGGCCTTCCTCTACGAAGAACAGACCCGGCGCGGCATTTCGCTCAAGCATTTCGACGAATTCAACGACGTGGCCGACCACTGCACGGTCTGCCACCGCTGCCTGAAACCCTGCCCGGTCGATATCGATTTCGGCGACGTGTCGGTGGCGATGCGCAATTTCCTGCGCAAACAAGAGAAAAAGCGCTTCAGCCCCGGCACCTGGGCAGCCATCACCTATCTGAACCTGAAAGATCCGGCGACGATCAAGCTGATGCGCTTCGGCATGATGGATTTCGGCTTCAAGGCCCAACGCCTCGCTCACAAGGCAGCCAAGGCTTTGGGGCTGATTCAGGATTCTCGCGCCCACCCGCCGGCCACCATCGGTGCACCAACGGTCAAGACGCAGGTCATTCACTTCCTGAACCGGCCGATGCCGGGCAACCTGCCCAAACGCACCTCGCGCGGCCTGCTCGATATCGAGGACGACAAGATCATCCCGGTTATCCGCAATCCGAAGAAGACCACCGACGAGTCCGATGCCGTCTTCTACTTCCCCGGTTGCGGCTCGGAACGCCTGTTCTCGCAGGTCGGTCTGGCCACGCAAGCGATGCTCTACGAAGTCGGCGCGACGACCGTGCTGCCGCCGGGTTACCTGTGCTGCGGCTATCCGCAGACCTCGTCCGGCGACGAAGACAAGGGCGTCAAGATCACCACCGACAACCGCGTGCTCTTCCACCGCGTTGCCAACACGCTGAACTATCTCGACATCAAGACGGTGATCGTCTCCTGCGGTACCTGCATGGATCAACTGCAGAAATACCAGTTCGAGAAGATATTCCCGGGCTGCCGCCTGCTCGACATCCACGAGTATCTGATGGAAAAGGGCGTCAAGCTGGAAGGCGTTAGCGGCACACGCTACATGTACCACGACCCCTGCCATACGCCGATGAAGGCCTACGCCCCGCTGACCGTGACCAAATCGCTGATGGGCATGGAAGTACCCCTGACTGACCGTTGCTGCGGCGATGCCGGTTCCTTCGCCTATTCGCGGCCGGATATCGCCACGCAAGTGAAATTCCGTAAGCAGCAGGAAATCGAAATGGGTGCCGAAAAGCTGCGCGCCGACCGCTTCACGGGGGAGGTCAAGATCCTGACTTCCTGCCCGGCCTGCCTGCAAGGTTTGTCCCGCTACGATGAGGATGCCGGTACCAAGGCGGATTACATTGTCGTTGAACTGGCCAAGCACCTGCTCGGCGAAAACTGGATGGCGGATTACGTCGGCAAGGCCAACACGGGTGGAATCGAGCGCGTCCTGCTCTGATTTTTGGCCATTTTTGGCGGTCGACCGCAACAGCCGTGACGGATGGCATGGAAGCACTTGCAGTATTGTTATGCAAGTGCAATCCTTGCGACTTTAGCAAATCGGGAACTGCGGGATGGCTGGCAACGACTGCGAATTGTGTACGACAACGGGCGGAACGCTACTCTGGGAATCTCCGACCTGTCGCATCGTTCGCGTTGACGATCCGCATTACCCGGGCTTTTGCCGCGTCATCTGGAAGGCTCATGTCCGAGAGATGAGCGACCTCGAACCCACGGTACGCCATGCCCTGATGGGCGTCGTCTTCGCCGTCGAAGAGGTCGTTCGCCAGCTTTTTGTTCCGGACAAGATCAATCTGGCCAGCTTCGGCAACATGACGCCGCATCTGCATTGGCACATCATCCCGCGCTGGCAAGATGACAGCCATTTTCCTGAACCAATATGGGGTAGCGTACAGCGCGATGCCCCGCAACGGCCTTGCGTCGTCGATGACGACAGCTTGCGCCAGGCCCTGCGTAAACAATTGCTCCCTGACGAACATCTAGGCTAACCAACATGAATATGGCGTCTTCCTCTCTCTCGATTACCGATCTGCAATCTGGAGCCAACTACCTGTCTCAGGTGCCACTGGCCAATCCACCGCTGGCTGAAAAACAGCTTCTCGAATTTATCGACGCCCTACTCGAAAACCCGCCCGAAGCAGGCATCCTGTTGGCGCTACTCGAACAAGCCCGGGTGCCAATCCACTTCGTTGAGGAGGAGATGGCCCGGCGTTATCACAACAAACCGTTGCCGCTTCTGGAAGAGGAAGATCGGAGTTTCCAGCAAGTGCTTTCGGCGTGGAAGCGCATGTCCAAAGCATATGCGCTCTGCGCCCGGCTACAGGAGCCGATGCCGGAAAATCCACAGTATTCGACTTTGGTAGCGACGATACTTCATCGCTGCCTGTACTACACCGGGATGATCATTCTCGAACATTACCGCGCACGCCGCGAGATTCCGGCCGGTATCTGGCACGAACTTCATGGCTATTACGAGACCGCCGAACAATGGGGCATCATCTATACGCCGGTCAACGACTCCCTGGAAAACGACCTTCAGGCAACGCATTGCGCTGCAGCTTACGTAACCTTGCTGTTGATCGAGGTCGCCAGTCCATACAGCAACAGTGTTCGCAATCTCAACCTGATTCGCCGCTGGGCCGGCATGTGGGGGCCGCTGGTTTCGCTGCACCGACTCGATGACGAGTATGAAGTACCACCCTACATCGTCGAGCTCTCCAAGGATCAACCCATCCACCCAACCAACGGTAGCGACAATATTGGCGCCGATGCGCGTCGACTGGATACCAGCCGCCTGGGACTTCAGTTGAGCCATATGCTGTCTCAACTGCATCAGCGCATGACACCCTCGCAACTGGGAATCGGCGAAGATACCACGGGGCATGTCATACAGTTGCTCGAACAAATTTCCCGTCCATGGACCCAAACTGCATCTCCACGACGTTTCCGGCGGTTCGCCTCCGAGGGTACAGCGCGCGTTGCGGTCGGCTTCGAAGCCATGCACTATTTCGTCGGCGGTGCCGAGTTTATTCAACCTGACTCTGCCAGTACCTACTCCCGTGCCGAATTTGAAGAGCTTTTTACATTCCGCGACCAGGCCATCCCGGGACAAGCCCTGAGTATCAAACCTCGTCTCGATTTCCCGATTGACGAATGGACAGTCATCAACCATTCCGCCAACGGGTTTCGCCTGGGTCGCAACCAATATGGAGAGCGGGTTGCCCATAGTCAATTACTTGCACTCTGCCCGCACGATGGCGCACGTTTCTTGCTGGGTCAGGCCAGCTGGTTGATGCAGGAAAGTGCTGGGGGCCTGGTGATTGGCGTGTCGATCCTGCCCGGTATGCCGGAAGCAGTTGGAGTCCGCCATGCGCCGAGCAGCGCCGGACATGCCGATCGTTATGTGCGGGGTTTCCTGCTCCCTGCGATCGCTGCCATTCATCAAGAAGGCTCAATCGTTCTGCCGAGCGGAATGTATCAGGCCAGCGGAACGCTGGAAGTCTATGCTGGAAATAAGGCGATACGTTTGCGCATGAAGCATATCCGTCAGCGGGGTGTCGATTTTGACCGCGTGTCCTACGAGTCACTTTGACGTATCGCGTCTTGAAGAACCCTTGAGTGCGGTAAACTAGCGCCTTCATCAAGGAGGCTTTATGGCTGGCATCGAACCCGACACGCCGATTCCGAGTGAGATCCGACTGCACCAGAAGTCGCGATTTCTGGAAATCGCGTACGACAATGGCGAGCGTTACAAGCTGGACTTCGAATTCCTGCGAGTTTTTACGCCGTCTGCGGAAGCCCGTGGGCACGGGCCCGGCCAGGAGACACTGCAAACCGGGAAGCGGGATGTCGATATAGAGCGCATCGAACCCGTCGGAAGTTACGCAATTCGTCCGATTTTTTCGGATGGACACGATAGCGGACTCTACTCCTGGGATCTCCTTTATAACCTAGGCAAACATCACGACGATTTGTGGCAGGAATACCTGAAACAGATCGATGCAAACGGCCTTTCGCGCGACGTCGATACAACATCAAAAGCTACAACTAGCGGCAGCTGCGGCCACCACCATTGAATTCATGAAGAACGAAACCACCCATTTTGGTTACGAAACGGTAGCCGAGCGCGAAAAAGCCAGGCGAGTCGCCGACGTATTCGATTCTGTTGCCAGCCGTTACGATCTGATGAACGATCTGATGTCTGGAGGCATGCATCGTCTTTGGAAAGCATTTACCATTCAACGCAGCGGTGTTCGCGAAGGATCGCGTGTGCTCGACGTGGCCGGCGGTACCGGTGACCTTTCGCTGGCTTTCGCCAGGAAGGTCGGAAAATCCGGGCAAGTCTGGCTGACCGATATCAATAACGCAATGCTTGCGCGGGGACGCGACCGTCTTCTCGACAAAGGCTACATCCTCCCAGCCGCACAGTGCGATGCAGAGAAGTTGCCGTTCCCGGACGACTGGTTTGATTGCGTTACGGTTGCATTCGGATTGCGCAACATGACCCACAAGGATCTTGCACTGGCCGAAATGTACCGCGTGCTTCGCCCCGGGGGCAGGCTACTGGTTCTGGAATTCTCGCAGATTTGGAAGCCGCTCAAGCCGGCTTACGACTTCTATTCTTTTCACGTAATCCCTCGCGTTGGAAAACTGGTAACCAACGACGATGCGAGTTACCGTTACCTTTCAGAGTCGATTCGCATGCATCCCGATCAAGAAGCACTCCGGGAAATGATGACCCAGGCAGGGCTGGAAAACGTTGAATATTTCAATCTGGCCCTGGGCATTGTCGCCTTGCATCGTGGTTTCAAGTTCTAGATCGAATCACCCGGTTCGCCACGCGGTCTAGTGGTGCGCCGGGAAAATTCAGTTACCCCAATACATGCCGGCAGTTGAAACTCTCGTACTCCCGTTTCTGAATCGTCTTCTTGATCAAGAGGACTGGGCTCGGCAGCGTCTATTGCCCTATGTCGGGCAGATGGCACGCATCGAAGGGGGGCCGATAAATGTTACGCTGACCGTAGACGAACGCGGCTTGTTTTCTGCAGGTGCCTCTGACTTGTCCCCATGCGTCACCATCGCTTTCGGCAATGATGCGCCCGTCAAGTTGCTTGCCGACCCTGCAAATCTTTTTGCTTCGGCTCGCATTAGCGGTACTGCCAACTTTGCGGAAACCCTGGCTTTCGTTTTCCGGAATCTGCGCTGGGACTACGAGAGCGATCTTGCGGGCCTTGTTGGTGATATAGCCGCCAGAAGATTTTCTCACCTGCTGGCTATTGGGGAAGATTGGCAGCGCTCCACAGCTCGTCGGATTGGAGCGAATCTGTCCGAGTATGCAACAGAGGATTCGGGGCTGTTGCCAAGCAACCGACAAATCGCCCGCTTCTGCACTGATGTTGACCTGCTACGTGACGATCTGGCCAGACTGGAAAAGAGACTGGCACAGCTTTCCGCCTAACTTCCATCTTGCCAATTGGAAAAACAAAAAGGGCAGCCAGAGCTGCCCTTTTTGTTGGTAACGCAGTGTCAGTGAATCGACTTGCGCAAGCGCTGGATTGCTTGCAACTGAGCGATTGCCTGCGCCAATTCGGACTCCGCTGCTGCGTAATCCATTTCGGCATTGCGATTGGCAAGCGCTTCTTCTGCACGCTTCTTGGCTTCCATGGCCTTGGCCTCATCCAGATCGTGAGCCCGGATGGCAGTGTCGGCCAACACGGTAATCATGGACGGCTGAACTTCCAGCATGCCGCCGGACACATACACCAACTCAAAATCCGTCTGGCCCTGAAGCTTAAGGCGGATCGTACCCGGCTTGATGCGGGTAAGCAGCGGCGTATGGTGCGGCAGAATCCCGAGTTCCCCGGCTTCACCGGGAAACACCGCGAATTCAACCAGACCCGAGAAAATGGACTCTTCGGCGCTGACGACGTCACAATGAACAGAAATTGCCATGACTGGCTCCTTTGCTCGAAACGCCTGTTACAGCGTCTTCGCCTTTTCGATGACTTCCTCGATACCGCCGACCATGTAGAACGCTTGTTCCGGGAGGTGATCGTATTCACCGGCGCAAATGCCCTTGAAGCCCTTGATCGTTTCCTTGAGGGAAACGAACTTGCCAGGGGAGCCGGTAAAGACTTCCGCGACGTGGAACGGCTGCGACAGGAAGCGCTGAATCTTACGCGCACGGGAAACGGCCAGCTTGTCTTCCGGAGACAGTTCGTCCATACCCAGAATCGCGATGATGTCACGCAGTTCCTTATACTTCTGCAAGTTCATCTGCACGGCACGGGCGACGGAGTAGTGCTCTTCACCAACAACCTGCGGATCGAGCTGGCGGGAGGTGGAATCGAGCGGATCGACAGCCGGGTAGATACCCAGCGAAGCGATGTCACGCGACAGCACGACCGTGGAATCCAGGTGCAGGAAGGTGGTGGCAGGCGACGGGTCGGTCAAGTCATCGGCAGGGACGTAAACGGCCTGGATGGAGGTGATCGAGCCAACCTTGGTGGAGGTAATACGCTCTTGCAGACGGCCCATTTCTTCAGCCAGCGTCGGCTGATAGCCCACGGCGGAAGGCATACGGCCGAGCAGTGCGGAAACTTCCGTACCAGCCAGGGTGTAGCGGTAGATGTTGTCGACGAAGAACAGAATGTCGCGACCATCATCACGGAAACGTTCGGCCATGGTCAGACCAGTCAGCGCGACGCGCAGACGGTTGCCCGGCGGCTCGTTCATCTGACCGAACACCATCGCGACCTTGTCGAGAACGTTGGAGTCCTTCATTTCGTGATAAAAGTCGTTACCTTCACGGGTACGCTCACCAACACCGGCAAACACGGACAGACCCGAGTGTTGCTTGGCGATGTTGTTGATCAGCTCCATCATGTTAACGGTCTTGCCGACGCCGGCACCGCCGAACAGACCGACCTTGCCGCCCTTGGCGAACGGGCAGATCAGGTCGATAACCTTGATGCCAGTTTCCAGCAGATCGACTGAGGAAGACAGTTCGTCGAACTTCGGCGCCGATGCGTGAATTTCACGCAATTCGTTGCTGTCGATCGGACCGGCTTCATCGATCGGGCGACCGAGAACGTCCATGATGCGGCCGAGGGTGCCCATACCGACTGGAATCGAGATGCCGGCACCGGTGTTGTTCACCTTCATACCACGGCGCAGACCGTCGGACGAACCCATGGCAATGGTACGAACGACGCCGTCACCCAGTTGTTGCTGAACCTCAAAGGTCAGGCCATCTTCGGCCATGCCGTTGGATTCGGAGGCATCCAGTTTGAGCGCGTCGTAAACCTTCGGCATCGCATCGCGCGGAAAATGTACGTCCACAACGGCGCCGATACACTGAACGATTGAACCTTGACTCATATTCAAATCCCCAAAAATTAAAAGCTTCGCGCTTGCGTCAGACAGCGGCGGCGCCGCTTACGATTTCCGAAAGTTCCTTGGTAATCGCGGCCTGACGGGCCTTGTTATAGACCAGCTTCAATTCACCGATAACGTTCTTGGCGTTGTCGGAAGCAGACTTCATGGCGACCATCCGGGCGGATTGCTCGGAGGCCATGTTTTCAGCCACTGCCTGATAAATCAAAGCTTCAACATAACGGATCAGCAGGTCATCGATGACGGCCTTGGCATCCGGTTCGTAAACATAATCCCACTTGGTCTTGGCCGATCCGACAGCCTCGCCGGACAGCGGAAGCAGTTGCTCGAACACCGGTTCCTGTTTCATCGTATTGATGAAACGGGTATAGCCGATATACAGCGCGTCGATCTCACCCTTCATGTAGGCGTCGAGTTGCACCTTGACCGGCCCGATAAGCTTTTCGAGGTGCGGCGTATCGCCAAGGGCCGTCACGTGCGAGGTGATCTTGCCACCTGCGCGCTGCATGAATCCGAGACCCTTGTTGCCGATACAGGTCGCCTGAAATTTGATGCCCCTGGATTCCAGTTCCTTCATCTTGACCACAGCCAGACGCAGGATGTTGGAATTCAGGCCGCCACACAAGCCCTTGTCCGAAGTGACCAGAATCACGCCGACATTGGCGGGATCGCGATTCACAAGGAACGGATGCTTGTACTCGGTCAGAGCATGAGACAGGTTGGCTGCAACACGCCGGATCTTCTCGCCATAGGGACGGGCAGCCCGCATCCGATCCTGCGCCTTGCGCATTTTGGATGCGGCCACCATCTCCATGGCCTTCGTGATCTTGCGCGTGTTTTCGACGCTCTTGATCTTGTTGCGAATTTCCTTGCCGCTAGGCATGGCGTTCTCCTAGATCAGGCCCAGCTGCTCTTGAAAGCAACAATGCCAGCAGCAAGTAGCTTCTCGGACTCGGCACTCAATTCGGCCTTCGACTCCATGGTGTTCATGAGGTCGGCGCAGTTGGCCTTGAGGTAGCCGATCATGGCCTTTTCGCATTCCAGTGCGCGCTTGACTTCGACATCGTCAAAGTAGCCCTTGTCGGCTGCGTACAGCGTGACAGCCATCTCGGAGATGCTCATCGGCGAATACTGGGGCTGCTTCATCAGCTCGGTGACCAGACGACCGCGCTCAAGCTGCTTGCGGGTCGCTTCGTCGAGATCGGAAGCAAACTGCGCAAAAGCAGCGAGTTCGCGATATTGGGCCAGGGCCAGACGGACACCGCCGCCGAGCTTCTTAATGATCTTGGTCTGGGCTGCACCACCGACGCGCGAGACCGAAATACCGGCGTTGATAGCGGGGCGGATACCGGCGTTGAACAGGTCGGTTTCCAGGAAGATCTGACCGTCGGTAATGGAGATGACGTTGGTCGGAACGAAAGCGGAGACGTCGCCAGCCTGTGTCTCGATCACCGGCAATGCGGTCAGTGAACCGGTCTTGCCCTTGATCTCACCATTGGTCAGCTTCTCGACCCAAGCTTCGGAAACGCGAGCGGCGCGCTCCAGCAGGCGGGAGTGGAGGTAGAACACGTCACCCGGGTAGGCTTCGCGGCCCGGCGGACGGCGCAGCAGCAGCGAAACTTGACGGTAAGCCCAGGCTTGCTTGGTCAGATCGTCATAGATGATCAGCGCATCTTCACCGCTATCGCGGAAGAATTCGCCCATGGTGCAGCCGGCGTACGGTGCAATGTACTGCAGCGCTGCGGATTCCGAAGCGGTAGCTGCAACCACGATGGTGTAGGACAGCGCACCGTGCTCTTCGAGCTTACGCACGACGTTGGCGACGGTCGAGGCCTTCTGGCCGACAGCCACGTAGATACACTTAACGCCGGTACCCTTCTGGTTGATGATGGCATCGACGGCGACAGCGGTTTTGCCGGTTTGACGGTCGCCAATGATCAGTTCGCGCTGACCACGACCAACCGGAACCATGGCATCAATCGCCTTCAGACCGGTCTGCACAGGCTGGGATACCGACTTACGCCAAATGACGCCCGGTGCGACCTTTTCGATCTTGTCGCTGAGCTTGTTATTCAGTGGGCCCTTGCCATCGATCGGCTGGCCGAGCGAGTTGACCACGCGGCCAAGCAATTCGGGACCAACCGGGACTTCCAGAATGCGGCCCGTCGTCTTGACGATATCGCCTTCGGAGATGTGCTCGTATTCACCAAGAACCACAGCACCGACGGAGTCGCGTTCAAGGTTGAGCGCCATGCCGAAGGTGTTGCCGGGGAATTCCAGCATTTCGCCCTGCATAACGTCTTGCAGGCCGTGCACACGACAGATGCCGTCAGTAACGGAAACCACGGTGCCCTGCGTGCGCACTTCCGATGCGCCTTGCAGGTTCTGGATCTTGCTCTTGATCAGTTCAGAAATTTCGGAAGGATTCAACTGCATGAAATTCTCCTAGTTGTTCAGCGCCGTAGCCATGGCGTCGAGCTTGCCGCGTACTGAAGCATCCAGCATCTGGTCGCCAACGATTACCTTGATCCCGCCAATCAGCGCGGAATCAACCGACACGGATGTTTCGAGCTTGGTCTTGAAGACGGCCTCGAGTTGCGGAACCAGGGCTTTCACCTGGTTGTCATCGATTGGGAAGGCCGAAATGATTTCAGCCTGCTTGGTGCCTTCTTCGCCCTGCTTGTAACTCTCGTACAAGCCGGCAATTTCCGGCAACAGCCCCAGACGGTCATTGTTGGACAGCAGCTGGATAAAGTTCGACAGCTCCGCATCTACCGCCGTACCGCAGGCAGACCGGAAGAGGTCGACCAGTTGCGGGGCCGCCACATTGGGATCGCCGATAGCCGCGCGGGCTTCGGGATTGGCAGCCACCTGAGCGAGCAGGGCAACCTGCTCGGCCCACTTGGCCAGATTGCCGCTTTCCTTGGCCGCACGAAACAGGGCTTCGGCGTAAGGGCGGGCGATAGTGACGGATTCAGCCATTGCTTACAGGTCCTGTTTCAGGGCGACCAGCATGTCGGCATGCGCGGACGCGTTGATTTCCTTGCGCAGGATCTTTTCGGCGCCGGCAACGGCCAGTTCAGCGACACGCTCACGCAGTTGCTGCTTGGCGCGTTCGACTTCCTGTTCGATTTCGGCTTGAGCGCTGGCGACGATCTTGTCTTTTTCGACAGTGGCCGTGCCTTTGGCTTCTTCGACGATCTGTTGCGCACGCTTTTCGGCTTGAGCGACGAGTTCCGCGGATTTCTCCTTGGCTTCACGCAGCGCATCAGCGGAACGTTTGGCAGCGAGCTCTTGCTCGTGCTTGCCGCGTTCAGCTGCAGCCAGGCCTTCAGCGATCTGTGCTTGACGGTCTGCCATCGCCTTTTGCAGCGGCGGCCAGACATACTTCATCGTGATCCAGATGAAGACAGCAAACCAGATTGCCTGGCCAATCAGTGTCGCGTTGATATTCACGCTAACCTCCTGGTAATTAGGGTTACAGGCGCGTGGAGATTACTTGACCAGAGCGATGAACGGATTGGCGAAGAGCATGAACAGGGCGATACCGACACCGATCATGGTCACCGCGTCAAGCAGACCGGCAACGATGAACATCTTGACCTGCAGCGTCGGGATCATTTCCGGCTGACGGGCAGCGCCTTCCAGGAAACGGCCGCCCAGGATACCAAAGCCAATGGCGGTGCCCAGAGCACCAGCGCCGATCAGGATGGCAACAGCGATAGCGGTGTTGGAGAGAACGGTTGCGAGTTCCATGTTTACTCCTCAGTAAGGTAGGTTGTTACGGTTAAAGTTAAAAACTGAAAACTACGGGAAACTGCCAAAACGCTTAGTGCGACTCCGAAGCCATCGACATGTACACGATGGTCAGCATCATGAACACGAAAGCCTGCAGGGTGATGATCAGAATATGGAACAGCGCCCATGGCAGAGCCAGGGGAAGTTGCCAGATCCCGAGCAGAGCGATCAGGATGAACACCATTTCGCCAGCATACATGTTGCCGAAGAGACGCAGGGAGAGCGAGATCGGCCGGGCCACTTCTTCAACAATACGGAACAGGAAGTTAACCGGCGCGAGCTTCATACCGAACGGCACCGCGAACACTTCGTGCATGAAGTGACCAAAACCCTTCACCTTCAAGCCCGTATAGAGCGTGATGAAGAACACTGTCAGCGACATTGCGAAGGTCAGGTTGGGATCGGTGGTCGGCACTGCCTTCAGGTAGTGAATACCAACTGCGCCGGCCGCGAGCGGAAGAAAATCAACCGGGATCAAGTCCATGGCGTTCATGACGAACACCCAGACGAAAATAGTGATGGCAAGCGGAGTAACCAGCTTGCTCTGGCCATGGAACGTATCCTTGACCTGCTGGTCTACCAGACCGACGACCATTTCAACGAAGTTCTGCAGGCCGCCCGGCACACCGGAGGAGGCCTTGGCGGCAACCTTGGCCATCAGGCCGAAGACGAGGAGACCCAAAAGACCGGAGATCACCAGCGTATCGAGGTGAAAGCTCCAGAATCCGTGGCAGTGCCCGGCGGCATCCCTGGCCGCATCGGAACAGACGGTCAGATTGGTCAGGTGGTGTTGGATATAGCCCGTTGTGGTCAGCGTGCCGCTTTCAGCGCTCATGATTTCTCCGTTCAGCCTAGCGTTGCTTCAAGAGTGCCACCCAGAAGATGACAAAGGTTGATGCGTAGCCAAGGAAGAGCGGCAGCGCCATCACTTCCTTGTACCCCCAAAACACCAGCGCAAACCCGGCGAAGGTCAGAGCAAACTTCAGCCCCTCTCCGGCCGACTGCGCCCGATACTGCCTGAGCGGGTCATTTCCCGTCGCCATCCGCATGGCTCTCAGGACGTACCCGAGATTGGCGACGATGCCAATTGATCCCCCGATCAGAATCGAGACTGCCGCGTTACTACTCGCAAACAGCCAGGCAACAACTGCCAGGATGATTGCCAGCGCCGCTTGTCGGCTGAGTATCCAGCTCACATGCGGGTGCAAGTCAGGCCCCGATTGAAAACTGCGCGAGTGTAACGAAGTCTTATACATGAGTCAAATGTTGCGACGCACAAGGAGCATATTTTCCCGCGCCCAGACAGTGTCTTGGATTCTGCCACGAATTCAACTGCGCAGGCGTGAAATAAGGCCATCGAGCTGATCCAGGCTGGAAAAATCAATCGTCACCTTGCCGGCACCTTTTTTGTTGGAATGGATCGCCACATTGGCGCCCAGGCCATCCGACAATTCTTCCTGAAGACGTAGCAAGTCGCGGTCGACCGTCTTTTCCGGCGCTACTTTCGGGGGGATGAGCAACTGCTGCACCAGGCGCTCGGCTTCACGCACAGACAGGCCCCGCTGGACGATGCGCTGGGCCAGTGCGACCTGCTGGGCGCCCGCCACCGGCAACAGCGCGCGGGCGTGGCCCATGTCAATTTTGCCGGTTATCAGCATTTCCTGAACAGCTGCGGTCAACTGCAACAAACGAAGCAAATTGGTCGCAGCCGGACGCGAACGCCCGACCGCATCGGCGGCCTGCTGATGGGTCAGACCGAATTCGTCGATCAGTCGTTGCAGGCCTTGCGCTTCTTCGAGCGGATTGAGATTTTCGCGCTGGATGTTTTCGATCAGCGCCATGGCCAGCGCCTGTTCGTCGGGAATACTGCGCACCAGTACCGGAACTTCGTTCAACCCGGCCAATTGCGAAGCTCGCCAGCGACGTTCACCGGCGACGATTTCGTAACGTTCGGCGCCCGGGGTTTTGTCGATGGCCCGCACCAGGATCGGCTGCATGACGCCCTGCGCCTTGATCGATGCCGCCAGCTCGGCCAGCGAGGTTTCGTCCATGTGTGTACGCGGCTGGTATTTGCCCGGTTTCAGGCGGTCTACCGGCAGGTTGCGTTGTTCGTCGCCATGCGGCTTGTCGTTGCCGGTAAGCAACGCGTCGAGGCCACGGCCGAGTCCTTTCATCTTGATCATGGGGCGACCCTTTCGAGAATTTCTTTGGCGAGCGCGCTGTAGGCCTGCGCGCCCCTGGAGTTTTTGTCGAAGGCGATGACCGGCTTGCCGTAGGAGGGCGCTTCGGCCAGCCGCACGTTGCGGGGCACGATGGTCTGGTAGACCTTGTTGCCGAAATGGCTTTCCAATTCGCTGGATACCTGTTGCGTCAGTGTGCTTTGCGGGTTGTACATGGTGCGCAACAGGCCTTCGATTTCTAGACGCGAGTTCAGATGGGTACGCACCTTGCGCAAGGTTTCGACGAGATCGGAGAGCCCCTCCAGCGCGTAATACTCACATTGCATGGGGATCAGTACTGAATCCGCCGCTACCAGGCCGTTGACCGTCAGCATGTTGAGCGCCGGCGGACAATCGATCAGGATGAAATCATAGGTGGCATGCCCTGCCAGCAACGCATTTCTCAGGCGATATTCCCGCTCGCTCAGCTCGATCAACTCGACCTCTGCACCGGCCAGTTCGCGGTTGGCCGGCAACACATCGAAACCGAACTCGGTCTGGATGCAGACCTCGGCCAGCGTGGCGGCGCCGATCAGCAGCTGATAGACGGTCGGCAGTGCTTCTTTCTTGGTGATGCCGGCACCGGTGGTCGCGTTGCCCTGCGGGTCGAGATCGATCAGCAGGACGCGCCGGCCCTCGGCAGCGAGGCAGGCGGCCAGATTGACCGCTGTCGTCGTCTTGCCGACGCCGCCTTTCTGGTTGGTAATGGCGAGTGCTTTCATGATGCGGCTCTCAAAATGATCAAATGTCGTTCGGCGGCGAGCCCCGGCACGGTCAGCGGGATGATCGCCTCTACGGCAATATCTGCCGGCAACTTCCCGAGTTCTTCATCCGGCCGCACGCCCTTCATGGCCAGCCAGCGCCCCTCCGGCGCCAGCAAATGACGCGTCAGGCTTACAAACAGGCCAATTTCGGCAAAAGCGCGCGAACTGATTTGTGCGTATTGTCCCTGCATTTCCTCAACCCGGGCATGGTGCACCGCTACATTTTTCAAGCCCAGCTCGATGGATGCCTGTTGCAGGAATGTCGCTTTTTTCTGCACCGTATCGACCATGCTAACCGACAATTCGGGTCGGGCGATGGCCAACGGGATGCCGGGCAGGCCGCCGCCGCTGCCAACATCGAGCAGCAAGCCCGTACCGACGTGCGGCAAAGTTGCCAGCGAATCGAGCAGGTGGTGCGATATGGCTTGTGCCGGATCGCGCACTGCGGTCAGGTTGTAGGTCTTGTTCCACTTCAGCAGCAGGTCGCGGAAGGCGAGTAGCTGCTGCTGCGCCGCTTCAGGCAACGAAATACCGAGTTCGGCGAGCCCCGCCGCAAGGGTAATGTCGCTCATGCCGCCTGCGACAGGTTGAAACGCTTCAGGTGGATCAGCAGCAGCGAAATCGCCGCTGGCGTGATGCCCTGGATGCGCGAAGCCTGGCCAATGGTTTGCGGCTTGTGCAGCGCCAGTTTCTGCTTGACTTCGTTGGAGAGCCCGGCCACCCCCGAGTAATCCAGATCGGCTGGCAGCACCGTGTTCTCGTAGGAACCCGAGCGCGCCACCTCTTCGGCCTGACGGTCGATATAGCCCTGATACTTGGCCGAAATTTCGAGTTGCTCGACAACGGCTTCGGCAATTTCATTTTTGGCCAAAATTTCCGGTTGACCGCAACCGTCGATCGCAATCGTCAGCAGATCGCGATAGGCCACCTCCGGACGGCGCAGCAGTTCGAACAGGCTGTACTCGTGATCGATGGCCTTGCCGAGTACGCGCAGGCAATCGTCGGCCGAGACGATTTTCGGGTTGATCCAGGTGGATTTCAGGCGCTCGGTTTCGGCGGCAATCGCATCGCGCTTCTGGCAGAAGGCCGTCCAGCGCACGTCATCGACCAGGCCCAACTCGCGGCCCTTCTCGGTCAGGCGCAGATCGGCGTTGTCTTCGCGCAGGGAAAGGCGATATTCGGCGCGGCTGGTAAACATGCGGTAGGGATCCGAAACGCCGCGCGTAATCAGGTCATCGACCAGCACACCGAGGTAAGCCTCGTTGCGCTTCGGACACCAGCCGTCTTCGCCGCGCACATAACGCACGGCGTTGATGCCGGCCAGCAGGCCTTGGGCAGCGGCCTCTTCGTAACCAGTGGTGCCATTGATCTGGCCGGCGAAGAAGAGCCCGTTTATCGCCTTGGTCTCCAGCGTGTCCTTGAGGCCGCGCGGGTCGTAGAAATCGTATTCGATGGCGTAGCCAGGGCGCAGGATGTGGCAGTTTTCCAGCCCGCGAATCGAACGCACCAGCGCCAGTTGGATGTCGAAGGGCAAGCTGGTCGACACACCATTCGGGTAGATTTCGTGCGTCGTCAGGCCTTCCGGCTCGAGGAAGACGTTGTGCTGGTTCTTGTCGGCAAAACGGTGGATCTTGTCCTCGATCGACGGGCAGTAACGCGGGCCGACGCCCTCGATAACGCCGGTGTACATCGGCGAGCGATCCAGCCCGCTGCGGATGATGTCGTGGGTTTTTTCGTTGGTCTCGGTGACCCAGCATGGCAGTTGGCGCGGGTGCTGCGTGGAATTGCCGAGGAAGGAAAATACCGGCAGCGGGTCGTCCGAATGCTGTTCTTCCATCACCGAGAAATCGATGGTCTTGCCATCCAGGCGCGGTGGCGTGCCGGTCTTCAGGCGGCCCTGCGGCAGGTTCAGTTCCTTGAGCCGCCCTGCCAGCGAGACCGACGGCGGATCGCCCATGCGGCCGCCGGTGTAGTTCTCCAGCCCGACATGAATCTTGCCGTTGAGGAAGGTGCCGGCGGTGAGCACCACCGATTCGGCCATAAAGCGGATGCCGAGCTGGGTGACGGCGCCGCAGACCTTCTCGCCCTCGACGATCAGGTCGTCGCAAGCCTCGGCGAAAATTGTCAAATTGGGCTGATTTTCGAGTCGACCGCGAATGGCTCGCCGGTACAGCACGCGATCCGCCTGGGCGCGGGTGGCGCGAACTGCCGGGCCCTTGGAAGCATTGAGGATGCGGAACTGGATGCCGGCCTCGTCGGTCGCCGCCGCCATCGCGCCGCCCAAGGCATCGACCTCGCGCACCAGATGGCCCTTGCCGATGCCGCCAATCGACGGATTGCAGCTCATCGCCCCCAGCGTATCGAGGTTGTGTGTCAGCAATAGCGTGTTCGCACCCGCCCGCGCCGCCGCGAGCGCGGCTTCGGTGCCGGCATGGCCGCCGCCGACGACGATCACATCGAAACGGGTGGGATAGAGCATGGAATTGGCGATGTTGCGGCGCGGTAGGAAGGCGCGGATTTTACGTCAGGTCGCTGAAAATTCACAGGTTTTCCCGACTTCATTCGGCGTCGGGGCGACACGGAGATCACGCCCGGCAACATCCTGAAACGATTTCCCGCCGCCAAAATTCATCCATTCAGGCTCTAATGCGTTAAGCGATTATCTACTTTCCATACGGGCAGCCACGGCTGACGGAGTCAATGATGCTTTCCCCCATCCGCTATTTTCTCGGACTCGCTGCACTGATCGGCTATCTGATGCCCGCACTGGCCGTCGGCGACCCACCAGGTCGGGTTGGCCGCCTGTCGCAAGCGGACGGCGATGTCATCTTCCGCGCCGACCGTCAGGATCCGGGCAGCCCGGCCACGATCAACTGGCCGATCAGCAGCGGCGCCATCATCGACACCGAGCGACGTAGCCGGGCCGAAGTCTGGATCGGCTCCACCGCCTATCGGCTGGCCGCGAACAGCCGGGCCGAGTTCGTTACGGTCAATGACCAGATTGTCGATCTATTGCTGGCCAGCGGTACGGTAACGGTAAGCATCCGCGACCGCGATCAAGCCGATGATCTACAAATCAGCACGCCGGGCGGAGACGTCCGCTTTCCCGGCCCCGGCCGTTTCCGCATCGAAGTTCAGCCCGATCGAACCACCATTGCCGCCCAATCGGGCAACGCCGAGATCAGCGCTGGCGAGCGGACGATAAGCGTACGCCCCGGCGAAATGGCCACCCTCGACAGGCGCGGCGGCGTCGGCATCGACGCAGCACCCTACGGCGACGATTTCGATGCCTGGGTTTCGGCGCAGGACAATCGCGAGCGCTCAAACGCCGCCCGGCGCCGCGTTTCTTCCCACATGACGGGTTACCAGGATCTCGATGCCTACGGCGACTGGAGTTCCGCACCCGACTACGGCACGGTCTGGTATCCACGCACGGTGACCGTCGACTGGGCGCCGTATCGCGACGGGCGCTGGGCCTGGATCGATCCCTGGGGCTGGACGTGGATCGACGCAGCCCCCTGGGGTTTTGCCCCCTTCCATTACGGACGCTGGGTGCAGGTTGGCGGACGCTGGGGCTGGGCACCGGGCACCTATGCCGCCCGCCCCGTCTATGCGCCAGCGCTCGTCGCCTGGATCGGCGATCCGGGCCGGAACGTCCGTTACAGCCATGCCTCCCCTGCGGTCGGCTGGTTCCCGTTGGCCCCCCGCGAAGTGTACGTACCCGGCTATCGCACCAGCCCGACCTACGTGCGCCGGATCAACGCGGCGCATGTGCATGACCACGCCCACATCGACCGCGCGTTGCGCCCCGAATACCGCCCAAACTACGCCTATCAGGGGCACCCGCAAGCCGTCACTGTGGTGCCCGCCAACACCTTGCGCGGCGGTAAGCCGATCAGCCGCGAAAACATGCGACCGCATGACCCGAGTAGATACGGACAAACCCCGGCCAAAACCGCCGCACCAGGTAACGACTGGCGGCCACCGCCGGGCGGAGCGGCGCCCCTACCCCAGCCCAGCCAGGCCGAGCGTCACCCCCAACGAGCGGACAACAAACCGCCCTCGGAGGCCACGCAACAAGTTGCCCCTGCCGCGCCACAAGCCGGCCAACGGGATCGACGCGACATGCCGCCACCCTCCGGCCGCCCGCCGGAATCACGCGGACGCCAACTCGAACCGGAAGCGCCGCGCAGCGCGCCGGAATTCCGGCGAAATATGGATAACCCTGGGCGTTTTCCCGCACCCGAGGAACAGCGCGTACTGCGCGAAGAACGCAATCGCCAGGCACCGCCAGCAAACCACCCAATGCCGCCAGCGACACCCGTCCAGCACGAACAGCGGCGCGATGTTTATCGCGAACCGCAACAATATCGTGCGCCGCCACAGCATCGTCAGCCAGCCCCCGAAAGCATGGCGCCGATTCCAAGAGCCATGCCGCAGCAGCAACAACAACCCCAGGTTCCACCCCAGCGCCAGCCGCAAGCGTCTCCACCCCCAATGCGCGAAATGCAGCGCATGGAACAACGCCCACCCCCACAGCCCGATCACGGCCGGCGCAACCACGGCCCGGACGATCGGGGGCCACGCTGAACGCCAACTTGCCCGAGCATGCGGTAATTCCGGCTGCTTTCCCGATAACCCTGCGCACCGCAGGGATAATCGCGCGTGATAAAGTTGTCCTTTTATAGAATTGGTGTCTCCCATGTTCTCCGGAATCATTGCCGCAGTTGGCCGCATCACCCATCTCACCCCACGCGAAGCCGGCTTTCGCCTGCACGTCGAAGCCGGCACGCTCGGGCTCGACGATGTCGGGCTCGGTGACTCGATCGCCTGCAACGGCGTCTGCCTGACCGTCGTCGGCCATGAGGGAAATAATTTCATGGTCGATGTCTCGCCGGAAACCCTTTCCTGCACGATCGGTCTCCATGCGCCGGGCGAAATCAATCTGGAAAAGGCACTACGTCTCGCCGACCGCCTTGGCGGCCATCTCGTTTCGGGACACGTGGATGGGGTCGGTACAGTGTTGCGCTTCGACCCTGTGGGTGACAACCGGCTGCTGGAAATCCAGGCGCCGCAAGACTTGGCGAAATACATCGCGCGCAAGGGCTCGATCACAGTCAACGGCACCAGCCTGACGACAAACGACGTAACCGGTGAAATTTTCACTATCAACCTGATTCCGCACACGCTGGAAAACACGACCCTGAGGCACCTCGCACCGGGCAGCAAGGTAAATCTGGAGGTCGACTTGATCGCCCGCTATTGCGAACGTCTGCTGAGTGCCGAGCGTAACGACTGAATTCGATCTTGCCGGAAACGACCGGCAATTTCGGCAATCGAATAGCTTTCACACCTCGTCGAGGGAAAAGACATGAAAACAGCCATCGCCATGATCTTCGCATTCCTGATTGCCGGCTGTGCATCCTACGACGGGCGCGGACTCAAACCGGGCGTCAGCAGCGGTGCAGAAGTCCTGCAAGTCATGGGGGAGCCCGCCATGCGCTGGCGCGATCCCGATGGCAGCGAATTGCTGGCTTATCCGCACGGCCCGGCGGGATTTACGACCTACATGGTGCGGATCGACGCCAAGGGCGTGATGACAGGCCGGGAAAACGTCCTCGACACCAGTCATTTTGCGCTGATCCGTGAAGGGATGAACAAGGACGAGGTTTTACGCACCCTGGGGCCGTCACAGCCACAATGGACGGTCTATTTCGAGCGCCGCGACGAACTCGTCTGGGAATGGCGCTACTGCGATGCCTGGAATGAACCCGCCCGTTTCGATGTGCTGTTTGACAATACGAGCGGCAAGGTAAGAACCACTCAAAGTTACACCGAAGGAATGCTCACCCGGTTCCGCCAGGTCTGCAGCCACTAATCAAGAAGCGCGGCGCCCTGACTGCCGTAACGCCGCCAGGAACTCGGCGAAGGTCGACTCCTCGACGGCAGTCGCCGCGAGAATTTCGCGCAGATCGAAATCCGGGTTATTGAAATCGTCGAGGTCTGGGCGGCGATTTGCCTGGGCGGTCTTGAAAGCTTGCGAGGACATGGAATATGCGTGAAGTCAGGTTCAGTTCGCGCATGATGCCAAAACCCAAATCCGCTGGATGTGAACAAATTAACAACCGGAACAAAAACCACACCATTTGTGATGGCTTTTGCGGGAAGAGGCCAATTGGCGGCGCTTAATTCTTGTCCTTTGGCGGACTGGCCAGCGGGCCGAAGTATTTTTCCCAGTCAGCTTCGGAAATTGGCGACTCTTGCGGAATCGGCAACCGGCGTTCGGCCTGAGTACGTCGCTCGTCAACGCCTTCCGGCGCACCCAGATCACGAACGCGCCGATCCACTCCTTTTCTGCGCTCATCGTTTGCAGGCATGTCGTCTCCCGAATGTTTTCATCGCATCATAGAATGCCGAATCGGCAATTCCAATGGCGATGTGCTCGGAATCGCAGTCTGCCCGACAGAAATACAACAGTTTGAATACCCCGCGAGCGATTTTTGTGCGAACAGGCAGTTTTTTGTCGTTCCGTTTACCCCTACCTGGATAGCCGGACACGATTCGGCGATCGGAAAAAGAAAAGCCCGTTGAGATTTCAACGGGCTTTCAAGGGATTTGGTGGGGCGGGGACTACAAAACTAATTGCCAAATCGATTGTGCTGCAATGATCATGCTTTTAATAATTTCAGAGTTACCCCCATTCAAACGATGCTGCATGCTCTAGAAAGGCAATGGCCCCACCTTCTGGCAGGTGCTCAACATCCACACTTCCAGCATTCAGGCCGCCACAATGCGGTGCCGGGTATCTTCTCTGGCAACTGCGAATGTTCAATATGCACCGTGCTGAGCACCTTTGACCAGTCCGCGTATTTCTTCAGGTCAGCGGCAATCTTCCGTGAATCATTATTTGGGATTGGCGCAACCAGGCCAAGGCGAACCGCAGGGCAATTCTCTTTAACCACCCGCAATGCTCCTTCCAAATCAGTATCGTTCGAGCAAATCACCGCCTGTTCGTATGCTCTCGTCCAAGCGCCGGTAATCAGATCGGCCGCCAGATTGACATCCGTTTTCTTCTCGGTGAAGTTATGTACCTTCACGCAGGTCAAGCCAAGGCACTCCGGCAGCGGACTCACCAAGCGCAGCACTGGCGTCTCAGCCATAATTTTCCCCTCGATGATCGTCACCTTATTGGGCGGCATCTTGCGCAGCGCCTGTTGGTAGGTGCGCTGCCGTTGAGACGACTCCGGATCATCTGACATCCGACCGAGCACTGGCGCCGTGTAGTAGCGCACCTCAACCACATCAGCATCGGGGCCGAGCGCATGTTCCTGAAAGAGGCAATACAAATCAAGCCACTTGAAGGCTGACCGGCGTAGCAACCCGTAATAGAGGTTGTACCCGTCGACATAGACGATGGTTTTCAAATCGAGGCCCTAGATATGACAAAGCCCGCCGAAGCGGGCCTGTCGCCCCAAGAGCAACTGGCTATACCAGCCGGTCAAGGGGTGAGTCGTGGCTAAACTTTAACGCACATTAACGTACTTATCAATGTGAATTAACGCGCTATCCCGCCTTATAACGCCTAAGCCAATTTTGTAACGCTCTGTTTAAGCGCCTTCAACACGTCCCGGCCATCTTCTCCGCCAGCACTAGGGAGCCGCAGCAGCGGCGGGGTTCGACAATGGAAAACAGGGAATAGCTCCTAACCACCTTCGGTCGGTTTTCTCTACGCCCCTAGGTAAGGGATCAGAAACGATACCGGAATAGCAAGGCACTGATTGTTCTGATATTGCACCATACCCCACTGCAACCCGATTATCTGGCCCCGCGCATTGACAACTGGCCCCCCAGACGAACCAGGAGAACAAAACGCAGTAATGACAAGTGATCGACCGGACGGGAATTCCGCCATTCCCTTAACCTTACCCTGGATAACCACGGGCATAGCACTCGGATAACCGAAGACCCAAGCGCTTTCACCTTCCCTTGCCTCAACAGACATCGGGGCAGGACTGCCAATGAAGCCGCCACGAAGCACGCAAGCGTCAAAAGTGCCCAAACTGTAATAGCCAGTTGTATAGAAGCGCTTCCCGTTTGCCGATGAATTACACCAGGCGCTCCACCTCCCTTTACAACATGGCAGTTCGTCAAAATCTTGTCTTGAGCAATCAAAACGCCGGTGCCTTGCGAAATAGACCGACCGTCTAGCGATGGCACTTCGACACGATAAATAGCCGACTCAACCGAAAACGGCCCCGAGTCTGCAAGGGCAACCGAAGAAAACACCAGAACAAGCCAAAAACGATAGCGCATAGAATCGGATCAAAATCGGTTCGGCTCGCGGGCTGGTTGGGAGGCCCAGTAAATGACGACAATCCAGCCAATAACGGGAATCAGGTAAAGCAACTGCCACCAACCGCTCTTATTGATGTCGTGAAGGCGCCGGGCACCAACCGCCAGGCTAGGTAACGCAAGCGCCAAACTGACCAAATTGGAAAGTGTCTCATTGACCATTCCAGCCCCTACTATCACCAAGAGACAGAACAGTTCAAACCACCAGTATTCCGAACGGTCAGCACGCCCGTTAAAGTCCGCGTACTTGAAAAAGCAGGTCTTGATTGATTCACCGAAGGTCATTTGTGCTTGCTACCGTTGATTGAAATGACATGACTCTACCGGATGCGTTGCAGCTTGCATAACCGGAATCGCGAATGTGAAGCTGTACTCTACTTCAACACGCTCCGGTTGATCTTCTCGGCCAGCACCAGGTAACTGCAGCAGGGACAGATTTTGACGCCCTTCCTCGCCCTCTGCCTCTTCAGTGCCAAATAGAGGATATTGGCCGACAAGCCACCCCGCTTGGCCACCGCAAATGGCGTCAAGCCTTGGTTGACGAGCGTTAGCCCTAATCGGACAAAAACCCAATAAAAAACCCGCACTTAGGCGGGTTTTTTATCTCCGGATGCTCTCGGAGGGGTATTTGGTGGTGGGGCGGAACCCTGCGCCAAACCTATGTAACTCAGCGCCTTACGACCGCTTCGAACTCCTGCGGAAAGGTGCGGAATCCAGCCCCGACTGCCAACAATCCTACCAGTTCCCACCTGCGGTTGGCATCAGCGATGTGCCGGGAATCAGCCGCCAGTTCGATTCCCGTTTGCGGAATTGAACCCGCGTCCGCATCCACGCATCCGACGTTCGATCAGGCGGTGACGAACCTCTCCCGAAAAGCTCGCCGGCCCTGGTCGTAAGGCACAGGGTTAGTGGCGTGCGGGACCGGCGCGCTTCTGTCGCCGATGAGGTAGTTGATCCGGTAGGTGCAGTTTCCGGAGGGGTGCAGCATGCCGCCAATCACCCGGTCGGGATTTAAGACTCGCTCCTGGATCAGACGATCCAGCACCTTCTGGACTTGCGGCCCGAGCCCGACGAACACGGCATCCTTTAGCTCCTCGACCTCCGCCGCGAAGTTCTCCAGCAGGTACTTCCTCAGCAAGGGGTGCTTGGTCATGTCCGGTGAGCCACGGTAATCGTCGTCCTTGACGAACACCGGATAGCGCAGGAGAGAGGTGGTCTGCACCAAGTGGCGCGACGTGGAGAACAGGTCGGCCGAATCGGTCAGGCCGAGCCACTTGTGGAAGCCCCAATGGTTGAGCTGGTTGATGAGGTTGCCCCGCAACGGCTCGCCACTGAACGCGCCGACGCTCTTGGCGGCCTGAATCGCTTCCATGCTGGACTTGCCGGCATGAAGCGCGCGCCGCGCCTCGTTGTTGGCATTGACCATCTGGGTGGGGCCCGGTGTGATTCCGACCAGAACGATCCGCGCATTGGGGTTGATGTACTCGAATGGTGCGTAATAGATCTTCAGGTCGCCGCTTGCATCCATCAATAGGCGCGGATCGCGAACCTGTGGTGGCATTGCGTCGGACAGAACAGGTGCGAACTGCTCAAAAAGATGGGAATTCAATTTTCCGGTTCTCCTTGGAAGGCCGCGCAAGTTGCGGCTGTCCCGACAACGATCAGGAGCGATTTCGCCCTGCTCATGCCGACATAGAGCAGCTCCTCGCTACGCGTCAAATCGATGGTGTCCAGACCCCAGAGAATCACAATCGGGGATTCGAGTCCTTTGAAGCGCTGAATCGTGTCGATCAGGACGGTGTTACTGGCACGAATGCCTTCCTCCAACCAGGTCGCGGGCTTCGGTAGGGGCAGTCGCCTTAAGGCTGCGTAGTAATCGGCTTTACGCAGCGCGTCGGCAATCAATACAGTGATATCTCCTGCAGAAACACATTGGCGAGCGACGAGGTCAACGATCTGGGAATTGATCTTTGCAGCCTGGGCATCACGTCCGGGCGACGCTTCGAGCTGCACTTCGTCACCTTCGATATCAGGAGGGCTGACCGGCACACCCTTGTAGTGCTTGTACGCAGCCACATGAATCGGCGCGGTGTTCCTGCAGTTGTTTGTCAGCGTGAACGGCTCTTCGCGTATCGGGAATGTGCCAGCGCGCGCGTAGATATTCTGGTTGTCATCGTAGAAGACGTATAGAGGCGCGCTTTCGTAGTCCGACAGCAGCAGCTCAAGCGGGACCCAGAACTCTTCACGGAAATCCTGGCCCTCGTCACAAACGATCGCGTCATAACGATCGGGAAGGACCTCCAGAGAATACGCAAATGCGTTGGGCAGCTGTACGTCGTAGAGATCCTTGCCGGGGTACGTCACCTTCGCCTCTGCAACAAGATCCCGGCCCGAGACGTGATTGGCCTTTTCGACCTGCCGATAGCAAAGCTGATGGAAGCTCATTACGTCCAGGTTGCTCGTACCAGCGCACGTGCTCGACAAGTGATCGGCCAACTGCCTGTTGTAGCAAGTGAGCAGAGTCTTGAAACCCTCTGAGGCGAGGCGGCGGGCCTTTTCCAGCGCCAAAACGGTCTTGCCTGTACCCGCACCACCGCTGACTGCGGCTCTTCGATGTGAGCGCAGGAAGTCAAGAACTCGCATCTGGTCTTTCGTGAGCACCAGTCTGCGTGCCTCCTGGTCGGCAAGCCGCGACGCGACCAGCGGAGCGACGACAAAAGATCTCGCAAACACTTCGCGGACTACGTCGATTCCACGACGTCCTATCGGTGTAAAGCTTCCGGCGTCGTTGCCCCAGTAGGCAAAGACCCCATCGATCCACGACTTCGGGTCTTGAAGAGACCTGGCAGAGCCAATCAAGGCTCCGGGCATGTCAGGTCGGCTCAGTACATTGGTGTCACCCACGTCGGGAAAGAAGACTGTGTGGCCTCGAAGCACATTCCCGAGACCAAGGTCCCGCCACCGTGGGTGCTCGTTCAGCTTTGAGCGAATCGAGTACTTGGCCTTTAGCGCCTGGCTAATCGGGTTGTTGATGGGGTGCTTCTGCTGATGGCGGTCTACAGAAAACCAATCACCGGTGCTCGCATCAAATCCGACGCCGCCGCCCTTTACTTCAATGCAGAGATAGCCGTGGTCGGGATGGCAAACCAGGAAGTCGGTTTCCCCATCCTTCGCTTGTTCTTCCTCTCGTCGCAGTATCCACCCGACCTGAAAAAAGACGACGTAATCCTGTGGAAGTTTGTCCCTCAGAGCCCGATATACCTTCGCCTCGGCCTGTGATGGCAGATCATTGAGCTGCGCTTCAGAAAGCTCAGGAATCATTGTCGTCATTGAGATCTTCCAGAATACGCATGCGGTGCAAGTTCAAAGTCACATGGGGGGTCGCCTGCGACTTACCATCAAACAGGATCGTAAGCAGCTTGGTATTGCCACGAGTGACCACATCTCGAATTTCTCCACACCCCATGTCCTGATGCTGTATCCGTGCGCCGGGGATGAATAGTGCGGAAGGGTCTGCTCGCTCCTCTGTTACCGCGTCCCGCCAGTTGCCGTCGAACATGAAGGCAGTAACTTGGGTTGCCGGGCTTCGAATGGGATGGACGCGAATGTGCTCGGGGTCAGAAACGAACTCGACGACATACAACCAGTAGCGATCTCCGTAGTCTTGAGCATTGCTGAACTGGAGCCGTGATAGACCGACACCTGTTTGGTTCCACTCTCCATTGACGCCCTTCACTTCGATAAACCGGTCTTCGCCAGTAACGGGGTTGCGGCTGATGATGTCGTATCCAGGGTGGGTTTGCGCCATCTGTTCTGGCACGCGACCGCGCTCCTTTTCATAGGCGCATACCGCCTCGCGAGCCACAACCTCGACCGCCAAGTTGTGCTCGGAGGGCTCGTCTTGATCGACAGCGTCCGAAGACTCCTCTTGCCTTTGCCGAACATAGGAAAGCAGGCGTCGGTCCCATTGTTCTTTGTGCTTGGGGCGGGGCTTCTTCGCGCGTCGCTCGCCTGCACCGGAGCCCTTGATCCTGTCGCTGCTAGTTTCCGAGCCATTGCGGCCAGTAATACCACTGCGTGGGCCACCAGATTCCGCCTCACGCTCAGGTTGCTCCGCCGCCTCTCCTCCCGTTGAGGGCGCTGACGTATCGCGTTGCCGCTTTTTATGAAGGGCCCCGGGAGCACCGTCAGTCTGTTCGCCAGAATCGTCAACGAAGTTAGATGCTGTCCCGGTTTCCTCATGGGCGTCGGGCTCCGCTGTGCCGCCCATCTCGTCGAGGTCCGGCGACGTCAGGTCTTCCGTGTTCCCGTTCCCAGTCTCCGCCTCTAGATAGGGAATACCAGCATCACTCAATTCGCGATGTGCTTCTTCCACCGCCATCCCCATGAGAGGACGAACGCTTAGCGTCAGCTTTGAGATTTCGCTGCCTGATTCCTCTGGCATCAGTTGGTGGAACAACGCATTGAGGACGTGTGCCCAACTCCGGTCGCCCACTGGGCGGGCGAGAATCAAACGTCCGTTCTCGATATCGTAGAACGCTTGCGCCGAGGTGGGAGGCGCGAATGCCTGATCCCCTCCAACATGCACAGACGCTTGAATGCGGACAACGTCGTGGCTGACAGCTTTCATCTCCGAAAGAGCGCTCCGGATCTTCTTTCTGACCGTTGTTGGCTTGTCATGAAGCAAGCGGGCGAGGATGTCCATCCTGTCCATCAGCTTTTCGGCGAGCTCGGTTTCGTCGGCTTGCGGACCATCGACGAACTCGAGTGCAACCTGCGCGCTTTCACTCAGCCGTCTGACACCGACCTCTTCCACGAATGACCAAAGCTCAGGGACGGGTTTACACAAGGCTTGGTCGAGTTCTCCACCAAAAAATCCAGCATGCCACTCGCTGTCCTGGAGCAAGACTTCGTCCGGATGAGTGAGCTGGCCCCGCAAGTTCAAGACGATTGGCGCCTCTTGCAGACGTTGCAGGTCAGGAGTGGTCAGCTCCTCATGTTCATGGGCGGCAGCAACGCTGGCCAGGCAAACGTCATAGACCGCGCGGTCTGGTCCTGTCAGTTGCTTGGACTGCTCGAAATACTCGCCGACGATATCCAGCAGAATGTCAACGAAGTCGCGACCATCCGGTGCATTCTTCACCCCGATTGCATCGAAGAGCGGCTTGAAGGACTCGTAGTTTCCAGGGATCGTGTATGCATAGCGGCCAAGTTGTTGCGGCACCCAGTACAGCTGGTTCGGACGAACGAATGTCTTCTGGCTATCGACATAAATGCATCGCGAGCCAGCGAGAGTCGCGATGAGCGGATCTGATCGCTGTGCGCGCTCGTTCAACACCTGATACGTCGAGACATGGGGCTGCACGCCCGATGCGATGCAATGCTGCAAATGGCCGATGACCAGCCGAGTTTCCGGGTTGATGGAAATACCCAGTTCTTCCAGCAGCTCTGTTTTCAGGCGTCCCGTGTTTCTAAAATCCAGAATATTGGCCTGAGATCGGAATGCGTCGGCACGGTAAGGCGCGTACAGAGAGTCGGCTGTGTGCCACTCTTCCGCGTCCCCATCGGCAGGAAAACACGCCGCCTCTCGCAGGTCATCCAGGGCATCCTGAAAGGCCCTTTTCTCTTTCCATTCTTCGTAGTTGTCGCAGAGAACGTAAAAGGCCTCGCTGCTCGCACGCTTTGCGTCCTCGGTTGGCAGGTACCTCTCGGCAATGAACAGCATGCGATCGACAAGGTGTCTGGCGATCGGCGATCGTCGGATTCCCAAGCTGTCGATAAACGTGTGCACCGATCGCGTATTGGGAATGCGGCTGGCGTCCAGCCAGAGGTGGAGTACGTCTCCGAGCACCTTCACAAGGTCGTCAGCGCGGCGGTACGTGTTGACCGGGCGCGACCAACCTCCATTCTGCGTAGGCACGATCGGAAGCGATCCCAGCAACCGACGGATGTTATCGTCGTCTACAAGCGCAGGGTGATTGGCGAGCTCGCTAATGAGCCGTGTGTACTTGGTTGCATCCAGCGGGCCATCGTCGTCGAAAAACGTCGGCAACACGGCCTGCACGAACGCCTCAATCGTCTGCGTCTGTACCGCCAGCTTTGTCGATAGGAATTCCCGGGCTGATTCGGTGAGAACGGATGTGTCCAGCAAATCCGCCTGACCGGTTGGGTCGGTGAAGTTTCCTGGCAGAAGCGCTTGATTGGCCTTGACCAACCCACGGCTCGACTTCCAGATGGGCAGGCCGCGTAGCTGCTGGTAGACCGTCTTTTCTACGGCGCCCTGGTGGTCAAGGTCTGCGAACAACGAGTACAGGTCGCGCAGGTCCTTCGGCTCGACGCCAATGACGTCTTCAACCGGCTCGGTGCTGCACATCGAACTGATGTGCGATACCACCACGCCAAGATCGAGCAGCTTTATCAGCCGAGTGATCTTGGGGAACCCTGAAAGAAGACGAGAGGCGATCGCGAGCCTGGGTAGCAGGACCGCAATGCGATCAGCTTCCAGCGCGACCGGTGCGGCGTAGGATTGATTGATGGCTACAGCGAACAGATCCTCGGTGACCACAAACGGCAAACCCAGCAGGCGTTGCACTGATGGGTTTGTACTTGGATTCGCCGTACCGGCCTCGGGCAGTAGATCGTTGATGATGCTCCACAGGGGGCGATAGAAATGCTCCAGTTTCTGTTCGTCGACCTCCGTGGCTCCTGCCACCTGCTGTGCCATCGCTGATGTCAACAACGCAACCAACCGTTCCAGGGTCAGAATCGGGGCGCCTAGCTGGTTCATCGCCGTTTGGAATGGTCGCAGGTCTTCCGCAACGAGCCTGCCCCCGACCTCCAGCAGTGCCTTTGCCTGGTGCTCATTCAGAGGGCTGCGTGGCAGGAATACGCCGTTGGGACGCTGAAGACTGCCGTCCTGTGCCACCGCAATGTGTGCTTGTGGGGCGGTGGCCTTCAGTTGTTCCCAAAAGCGCTTGAAACACAGCGGATGACCCGACGGCTTGGAGGAGAGGTCGTATGCCCGGCCAAGGATCTGCCACAACTGGTTGGAGCCGACCATTTTCAGCAGGCCTTCAGGGTCTCGGGCCAGCTCAGCCGCTGCGGCGTCGATGAGCATCTCGTTCCAAGCCTGCTCATGCTGGTGCCCTGCAAATATCACCGCTTTGCGATCAGACTCGGGGAAGAAGTCTGCGTTGATATGCAGGGGCAGCCCGGTCAACTGTTCGGTGGGCAAGAATGCGTAGAGCAAGCCCTCGGAGAGCGGCTCCGGATCAATTCGCAGTCCTATGCTTATCTTGGTGCTTCGATGAAGTGTCTCCAGCCTCGGGTGCGTCGCGTAAAGACGCTGAGCGGCAGCCGCTGCGTCAGCGCGAAGGATGTGCCAGTGCTCAACTTCACCGCCTGGCCTGAAGCTGACGATGAGGTCCGAGCCTTCGCTTCTGTCGAGGTCGCAGGCCAGCAGGAGTTGCCCATTTCGCCGCACCTCAGCCTTTCGGACATGGCGAAGAAACAGCAGGCTCTTGCGTAGTACGGTCTGGAAATCGTCTGCGAGCTGATCGATGTGGGCGGGGCTGACGTGCGAGACCCCGAGCGCGAGCCGCGCCTCAGAGTTGGGATCATTCGCCCAGGGCAGAAAGAAAGACGTGCCGTTTGGCTCTTCGAAGTCCTCGATAAACCATTGCCCTCGCTCAGGGTACAGGGCCAGCTTGATGCCGGACGAACGGATCTCGGGATGGTCCGTTACCTGGTAGGTGGATACGAAGCCGATACCAAAGCGCCCGATGTTCTCGCCGCGAGACAGCTTCCCGCCGCTGCCGACATCGGTTATGCGGTGGTAATCACATTTGTAGTTGCCCTCAGCAAGAGACGCGCATGGCTTATCCAGATCGCCGCAGTACGTGAACTGGCCGCTGTTGCGCACCAGCAAGCCGCTGTCCGTGATGTCGAATACGATTTCCTCGGCTTTCGCGTCATCCGCATTCTGGATGAGCTCCAGCGCCATAACGTCGTAGCCCTGCAGCCCCGCCAGGTGGCTCCGGATGTTGCCGAGAAGGTTGGCGGTGTATGAGCCCGTCTTCTGATTGTGTATTGATTGTTCCATGCCATCCCTTCTTTCTGCTCAATCGTAAGCCCATAACCGGTCATCATCCTGGGTCGCCATCCAGAAGTCATCGAACAGCGCCAGCTTCGCTTCGTTGTTTGTCGGGTATGTTCGAGGCCCAAAACGATCGCCAATCTTGTAGCCCCAGCGACCAGTCTTTGTCGGGTACACCACGAGGTTGTAGCCTTCGAGATTCAGAAAGCTGTTCCCCTTGGCGGACACCCGCCACTTGCGTTGCAGCCATCGGGTTCGGCGTGCTGCCCGGTTGCGCAACTTGGCCTCACGCCGTTTCGGCCCCTCGTAGTCGCCGCTCATCTTCTCGGCGCAGACGCACCCGACGTCGAAGTTCTCGTCCAGATCCGGGTGTTCCATGATGTGGACGTAGCGGATCTTCTCGTTGCCGCACATCTGGCAGGTCGCGTAATCGGTTTCGTCCGCCGACTCGCCGTCGGCCCGCAGGTCGACCACATCCACGCAGTGCCATCCTTTGTGGGGCACGCCCGGCTGGTCCCATCGATTTCCGCTCATGCCAGTTCACTCCATCTCAGAATCCCGGGTACTTCCGCCAGATCCGCTGGTTCAGCTCTGCGTTGTCGCTGTACTCGCCGATTGCCCAATCCTTGAAGGCGTAGAGGTCTTCCGCCAATTCGGTGATGACGTCGCGCAGCTCCAGCGGCTCCAGCCACTCGGCAGGGATCGCCTTCACGCCGTGCATCGCGCCCAGCAGGTTGCCGACGATTGCTCCGGTCGAGTCGGAATCGCCATCGTGGTTCACCGCCAGGATCACGCCATGTTTGAAATTGCGGGCGACCAGCGCGCAATAGATGGAGATCGCCAGGGCCTCCTCGGCGATCCAGCCCTGGCCCAGCCGGGCTATTGCTTCTTCATGTGGCAAACCGGAATCGGCCAACTCCTCAGCCATTTCGATTGCCCGCAGCGTCTCCTCAAAGCCGGGCTCGGCTCGCAGGATGAGTTTGGCGGCGGCCAATGCCTCGCGCAGCGACGCGCCATCGGTCAGTGCCAGGATCAGCACCGCCAGCACACCACCGGTCAGGGCTCCGGTCGGGTGGCCATGGGTCAGCGCAGCCAACTCGGTACCTAGCCGGAAGGCGTCTTGAGGGGATTCGTACTGACGCATACGCCAGGCGAACAGACCGACCGGCGCAACCCGCATGACGCCCCCGCAGCCCTTGCTGTCGTTGCGGGCCGGCTCCCCGAGGGAGTTCATCGCCCGCAGGGCCGATAGGCAGGTGTTGCCCGGTGCGCGACGGCTGTGCAGCTGACCCTGCTGAAACAGCCAGCCAGGCTCATCGGTGCCGAAGTCGATGTCGCATGACGGACGTTCGCCTTGGGTTTGCAGCCAGCGCAAATAGGCATGCGCTGTTACCCCGGAATAGGTCGTGATGCCCTTGAAGCAGCCGCGCACCCAGCCTCGGATCAACCCCTCGGCGGTAAACAAGGTCATCTGCGTGTCGTCGGTGATCGTCCCCAGGCCACCATAAGCCGGTGCGTACTGGGTAATGCCCTTCGGGCCGAAGCGACGCAGAATCTCGGCCCGCTTCATAAACTCCACCGGTGCGCCCAGCGCATCGCCGACTGCGCCGCCGAGTAGGCAGCCCAGAAACCGCCCATGAACCGTGCGCTTTTGCTGGCGCTTGCTGCGCCAGGCCGGTGCTGCTGCTGTCTCGAACTCTTCCGCCGCGCCTGTATCGGCCACAGGCTCCTCGTCCTCGTTGCCGGACATGGTGTAGTAGACGCCCAGCTCTGCGACGACGCGGGTGGCGGGCCGGGCGACGAGGTCCAGCTGCTTACGCCACTCGGGCACATTGGAGCCATCCCAACTGATGCCCAGGCCTTTCTCCCAGTAGGACAGATAGGCCTCGCCCCGGTCGGCAGCGTAGTAGTTGCCGTTGCCCGCAGAGCAGTCGAGCGCGTACTCCCAGTTGTTCTCGCGCATGCAGACACCGTGCTCAGGGTGAGGCACTTGCCCCAGCCCGATCAGGTATTCCGCGCTCTTGGCGTCCAACGGGCGAAACACGGCCACCCGCAAGCGTCCATCGTCCCGGGCGGTGATGGCAGCGATCAGGGCATCGCCACGTTGGATGGTGACCAGCTTGCCGCCGAGGTCCACGTGCCCGACCTCGATCCACCAGTGGTCGCCCGCCGCTGAAATGACATCGCGGGCATCGTCGGGCGCCAGTAGCTCGGCAAGCCGATCCATCGCGGGTTCGAGTTGCTGCCATTCGGCCTCCCCATCCCGGCTACGCTGTTGCAGGCCGTGCAGCATCGCGGCCAACGGAATATCCCCGTTGTCGAGCAAGGCCGACTTCAGATCGTCCGCTGGAATGGGGTACGGGATGTCCGGCAACCCGTACCGCGCCAGCGTCTCTGGCTTGAGGTGAAGCTCTGCGAAATCTTGCATGGCGCCCGTACCGATCCTTTTATCGCTGCGCCGCTTGTGGTTATCACAATACGACGCACACACAAATCAAAATAGAGTCATGGACAGATTCTAGGGCAGACCATATACTTTCCGCAATAACCCGTACAAGCATTCGCTAACCCGAACGAGCCAGCCAGGATGTCGAACGAACAGCTTGCAGATCTAACCCAGCCACAACGCGACCGGCTCGCGTTCGTGGAGTTGCGCGTGCGCTTCATCGGGGAGATACGCCGTCAGGACTTGGTCACGCGGTTTGGCATCCAGTCCGCCGCCGCATCCAGGGATCTGGCGCTGTACAAGGAGTTGGCCCCGGGCAACATCGACTACGACCCGAAGGGCAAGTCCTACGTCCTGGGGCCGGACTTCCGGCCCGTCTTCGACTTCCCCCCGGAGCGGGTGCTGTCGTGGCTGACCCAGGGCTTTGGCGACGGCGAGCCGATGCGGCTCAAGGCGTGGGTGGCCAGCGAGAGCCCGTCGCGGCTCACGCACCCGGATCTGGATGTGCTGGCGAGCGTGACCCGGGCGATCCACCAGGAGTGTCCGCTCGGCATCGAGTACCACTCCATCTCCAGTGGCCGCACCGAGCGGGAGATCGTCCCGTTCGCGCTGATCGACAACGGCCTCCGTTGGCACGTCCGCGCCTTCGACCGGAAGTCCCAAGAGTTCCGGGATTTCGTCATCACCCGGATCAAGCGCCCGGTGGTGCTCAAGGGGCAGCCAGTGGCGCCCCACGAGATGAGCGATCAGGACATTCAGTGGACCCGGATCGTCGAGCTAGAGCTGGTGCCGCACCCGGATCAACCCCGGCCAGAGATCACCGAGATGGACTACAGCATGCAAGGCGGCGTGCTGCGGATGAAGCTGCGCGCCGCCACTGCCGGATACATCCTGCGCAAATGGAGTGTCGACTGCTCCCCTGACCACAGCTTGCGCGGGCACGAGTACCGGTTGTGGCTGAAGGATCATCTGGCCATCTACGGTGTGCGCAATGCCGTGCTGGCGCCGGGCTACCGCTCCCCTGATCAACAGCGGCTCGAAGCCGAGTCGGACTGAGGGAATGAGCATGCTCGCAAAACTCGAACGACTCATCGGCGAAATCGGCGACCTCAACAGCAAGTTGATCCTGCTGGTCGGTCCCAGCCGCAGTGGCAAGACCCAACTGCTGCGCCAGCTCGGCGCCAAGCTCAACATCGAGCCGCTCAACGTCGGCCTGGAGCTGGGGCGCCGTTTGGCAGCCACGCCGAACAACAAGCGCGGCTTCTCGGCAGGCGAACTGCTGCGGGAGATCGCGGACAAGGAACGAACTGAAGACCCACTGCTGCTCGACAACCTGGAGTTGTTGTTCGAGCCGGGCCTGCAGATCAACCCGCTTGACCTCGTCAGGCGGCTGGCTCATTCCAAGCGCGTCGTGGCCGTCTGGCCTGGCGAGCTGCGCGGTGATCGCTTGGTGTACGCCGACATGAGCCATCCAGAACATCGTGACTACAGCCGCGACGGCGTGGTCGTACTCGAAATTTGACGCTACGGGGAAGAGAGAACCATATGGCCAAGAACATGAAATACGGAGATCTGATCCAGTTCGAGCAGATCGAGTCAGTCATTCAGCTGCTCGATGCCGGGCGCCCGGACGAGGCCAAGAAGCTCGTCGCGACCTATGTCATCTCCGACGACATGGCCGAGCGGATCTCCAAGCTCATGGTTCCTCAGCTCAGTTTCGACGACTCGGTCGATCACAAGGGCGTGCTGATCGTCGGCAACTACGGCACCGGTAAGTCGCACTTGATGTCGGTGCTGTCGTTGGTGGCCGAAGACGCTGCCTACGCACCGATGATCCGCCACCCCAAGGTCGCCGAGGCGGTTGCCCCGATCGCTGGTCGCTTCAAGGTGCTGCGCATCGAGGTGGGCGGGCTGCAGATGCCGCTGCGCCAGATCATCACCTTGCAGCTTGAGCGCTTCCTGGAAAAGATCGGCGTCGACTACACCTTCCCGACCGCCGACAAGGAGCTCAACAACAAGGACTCCTTCGAGGAGATGATGGCCGCGTTCGCGGAGAAATTCCCGGACCAGGGCGTGCTGCTGGTGGTCGATGAGTTCCTGGAGTACCTGCAGTCCCGTCGCGACCACGAACTGGTGCAGGACCTGGCCATCCTGCGTCAGATCGGCGAGGTCACCAAGCACCTGAAGTTCCGCTTCGTGGCCGGTGTGCAGGAAGCCATCTTCGACAGCGTGCGCTTCCAGCATGTGGCCGACAGCATGCGCCGCGTCAACGAGCGCTTCACGCAGATCCTGATCGACCGCCAGGACGTCAGCTTCGTCGTCTCCGCGCGCCTGCTCAAGAAGACGGCCGACCAGCAGAACAAGATCCGCGAATACCTCACGCCGTTCGCCAAGTTCTACGGCTCCATGAACGAGCGCATGGACGAGTACGTGCGGTTGTTCCCCGTTCACCCGGACTACCTGAAGACCTTCGAGCAGATCCACTTCACCGAGAAGCGCGGCGCGCTCAAGACCATCGAGGCCGCCATGCTGGCCATCCTCGACCAGGAAGTGCCCACCGACAAGCCGCTGTTCATCAGCTACGAGAGCTTCTGGAACACCATCAAAACCAACTCGGTCCTGCGCGCTGACCCCAACATCAAGGAAGTGATGCGCGTCTCCGAGGTTCTGGAGTCGCGGGTTCAGCAAGCATTCACGCGCCCGGCTTACAAGGCGATGGCGCTGCGCGTCATCAACGCGTTGGCCGTCCACCGCTTGACTACTGGCGGCGACATCCATGTGCCCATTGGCCCCACGGCCGCCGAGCTGCGCGACGCCTTGTGTCTGTTCCAGCCGGGCGTGGAGGACATGCCGGGTGATCCGGCCGAGAACCTGCTGTCGATGGTGCAGACCGTGATGCGGGAAGTGCTGAAGACCGTCAACGGCCAGTTCATCTCCAAGGCGCCGGATACCGAACAGTACTACCTCGACCTGAAGAAAGACATCGACTACGACGCGCAGATCGAAAAACGCGCCGAAGCGCTGTCCGACGACGCGCTCGACCGCGCCTACTACAGCGCCATCAAGGCGCTGATGGAATGCAGCGACGATCTGCGTTACCCCGGCTTCCAGATCTGGCAGTACCAGATCGAGTGGCAGGAGCGCCGCGTCGAGCGCATGGGCTACCTGTTCTTTGGCGCGCCGAATGACCGGCCCACGGCCCAGCCCGAGCGCGACTTCTACATCTACTTCATCCAGCCCTTCGACAAGCCGAAGTTCAGCGACAACAACCTGGCGGACGAAGTGTTCTTCCGCCTGAAGTCGCCAGACGAGGACTACAAGCGCTACCTGTCGCAATACGCAGCGGCCTTGGATCTCGCATCCACCGCCAGCGGCGGCGCGAAGGCCATCTACCTATCCAAGGCCCAAGATTCCTTGCGGTCCATGAGCAAGTGGCTGCAGGAAAAGCAGATGACCGCGTTCGAGGTCACCTACCAGGGCAAGACCAAGACGCTACAGGACTGGTCCAAGGGCGTGTCCCTGCGCGACCGTGCGCGACTGGGCCCGGACGAGCGCATCAACTTCCGCGACGTGGTGAACATCGTCTCCGGCCTGGCACTGGGTCAGCGCTTTGCCGACATCTCGCCCGAGTACCCCACCTTCTCGGTGCTGGTCACCGAAGCCAACCGCAAGCAACTGGTGGGCAATGCACTGCGCGCCCTGGCCGGCGGCACCCGCACCAAGGATGCCGCAGCCATACTTGATGCGCTGGAGTTGCTCGATGGTGACCGCGTCGACCCGGCCAACTCCCGCTACGCGCTGGAAGTGCTCAACCGCCTCAAGGCCAAGGGCCACGGTCAGGTACTGAACCGCAGCGAACTGCTGTCGGGCACTTCTGACGTCGAGTATTTTGCGCCGATCAAGTACCGGCTGGAGCCCGACCTGCTGGTCACCGTGCTGGGCGGGCTGGTCTACTCCGGCGACATCGTGCTGTCGATCACCGGCGACAAGATCGACTCCGGCAAGCTGGTGCAGCTCGCAGAGCGTTCGCTGGAAGAACTCAAGCAGTTCAAGCACGTCGAGGCGCCCAAGGAGATCAACCTCGCGGTGCTGCGTGCCTTGTTCGAGTTGTTCGACCTGCCGTCCGGCCTGGCCCAGAAAGCCAGCCAGGGCGACACCGAGCCGGTCATCAAACTGCAGGAGAAAGTCAGCGCGCTGGTGCCGCGCGTGCTCAAGGCCGGCTCCGACCTGCAGCAAGGCAAGCTCGGCTTCTGGGGCCAGAACCTGCTGCGCGAAGAAGAAGCCAAAGACTGGCACGCCCGGCTGGATTCGCTGAAGAAGTTCACCGAGTCGCTGGCGCCGTACAACACCGTCGGCAAGCTCAAGAATCTGCGCGTCACGCAGGAAGACCTGGACGGCCAGAAGAAAAATCTGGAGATCCTGACCGCCGTCGAGCGTCTGCTCGAACTGGTGGCGGAGCTGGGCAGCACGGCCTCCTACCTCTCGCAGGCCGAGATGGTGTTGCCCGCCGAGCACCCGTGGGTAAAGCAGGCGGAAACCGCCCGCAAGGCACTGCAGGAAAAACTCAGCCAGGACCGCACGGCCGAGCACGCCGCCGAATACCGGCAAACGCTCAACCAGCTCAAGAAGGACTACATCACCGCCTACATCGCCAGCCACAGCAAGGCGCGGCTGGGCGTGGCCGAGGACAAGACCCGCAACGCCCTGCGCAAGGACGACCGCCTGCTGGCGCTGCGCGTGTTGGCCGGCGTGTCGCTGATGCCCACCAGCCAGCTCACTGCCTTCGAGGAGTCGCTCAACGGCTTGAAGAGCTGTTCCTCGCTGGATGAGCCGACCCTGGTCACGGCCGCCGTCTGCCCGCACTGCCAATTCCGCCCGTCTGCCGAGCAGTTGGAGCTGATCCCGGCGGCCAACCGCCTGCACAAGCTGGACGACGACCTGGATCAGTTGGTGGCCAACTGGCAGCAGACCCTGCTGGAGAACCTGGAAGACCCGTTCACGCAGGACAGCCTGGGCCTGTTGCCGCCCGCGTCCAAGAAGCAGATCGACGCCTTCCTGGCCTCACGCAAGCTGCCGGACCCGATGACCACCGAGTTCGCCAACGCCGTGCAAGAGGCGCTGTCGGGGCTGGAGAAGATCGCGGTCAAGGGCGACGAGATCAAGCAGGCGCTGCTGCAAGGCGGCTCGCCGGCCACGCCGGACGACCTGCGCAAGCGCTTCGACACCTTCATGAACGAGCGCTGCAAGGGCAAGGATGCCACCAAGTTGCGCTTCGTGATCGAGTGAAGGAGAAGCCATGATTTTCGCCAAATCAATTGCCTCGACCGGCGTGAAAAATGTTGAGCAAGCATCAACTCAGCCACCAGATACCATCATCGTTTCCGCGCGAGAAGACAGTTTTTATAGTGTCTTTCTTGAAGAGTGGTGTTGGTATCCAATTCGAATTGGCTCGGAAAAATTGCAGTCACTACATTGGATTGCCGTCTATCAAACGGCGCCGGTAAGTGCAATTACTCATTTTGCCCGCATAGATCAAATTGTCGATTATTTGGATACGGGGCGCTACAAGATCGTTTTCCACGAACCAGAAGAGTTTGAAAATCCAATCTTTCTCGGCGACAACAGAGCCAAGACTCTTCAAGGCCAAAGATACACATCACTTGAAAGATTAAAAAAGGCAAAAGTGATCGAGGATTTAAAGCCATGGCTTTAATTGCCGTCACCACGATTAATTCACGCCTTCACTCAGCACAAATAACTGCACCAGCGCAAATCTGGAAGTCACCAACAGGATCAAGAAATGACAAACAACTTGTTTTCAGATAGCACAACACGATCTGGCGAGGTTATCTGTTTTGGTCAGTCTTTTCCAAATGATGAAGCACGGCGCGAGCACTTCACCAGACTGCTGGCCGAGAAGCTGAAAGATCCGGCATTCCGCAAGAACGAAGGATTTCCGCAGGGCACCGACGAAGCCATCCTGGCGATGTCGGACCCGCCGTACTACACCGCGTGCCCGAATCCCTTCCTCGAAGACTTCGTGCGCCATTGCGGCAAGCCATACGACCCTGGCGTCAAGTACAGCCGTGAGCCGCAGACTATCGACGTCTCGGTGGGGAAGACTGACCCGATCTATAAAGCGCATTCGTATCACACCAAGGTTCCCTACTTGGCGATCGTGCCTTCAATTCTGCATTACACGGAACCCGGTGAAATCGTCCTGGATAGCTTCGGTGGTTCAGGTATGACTGGCGTTGCCGCACAGTGGTGTGGATCTGCGCCTGCTGCATATCGTCATGAACTTGAAACTGAATGGAAGAAGCTGGGTAAGAGCACTCCAAAATGGGGCGTGCGTCACGTCATCGTCAATGATCTATCCCCAGCAGCTACCTTCATCGCGTCGAACAACAACATTCCCTTCGACGTCAGTAACTTCGAGGTTGAGGCCAAGAGGCTATTACAGGACGCCGAGCGTGAGCTTGGATGGATGTACAAAACGAAGCACACCGACGGAAACCTTGCACACATTTCGTACGTGGTGTGGAGCGAGGTATTCGTGTGCACGTCTTGCGCAGGGGAAACGGTATTTTTTGAGGCGGCGTATGACGCAGTGGCCAACAAGGTTCGAAATGACGTGACCTGCGCTCATTGCGGGGCTGTGGCTACCAAGGAAAACATGGATCTGCAATTCGAGTCATTCATGGACGAGCCTCACAAGCGCGTCGACAAGCGTCCGAAGCGCGTCCCAGTCCTAATCAAATACTCTGTTGGGCGATCCTCGTTTACCAAAGTGCCTGACAGTGACGACTTAGCAATAATCGCAAAGATTTCGCAACTTGGAATTCCGCGCAACTTGCCTACTGATGAGCTGCCGGACTGTCAGATGACGCGCGTTGGTCGGATGCGGACAACGAATACACGCTGCATTCATCACATGTACTTGCCGAGAGCGGCGCATCTGCTTTCCCATCTTTGGGGAAAGGCCAATGAGATCACAGATGCAAGACTGAGAAATGCGATCAAGTATTGGCTTGATAGCCAATTTACCAATATGTCGATACTGAACCGGTACCGACCAGAGGTGTCGTTTCCCTACAATCCACTTTCCGGGGTTTTCTACGTTCCTTCTCTGATCTCCGAAGCCGATCCATTCACGGCGTATGCAAATAAGATCAAGAGATTGACGGCTGCGTTCTCAGCGAGCCATGCAAAGGACGGCATTTCCATTACTTCATGCGGAAGTGCCGCCAAACTACTTACGTCGGATGAGTCTGTTGATTACATTTTCACGGACCCACCGTTTGGCGAGAACATTTATTACGCAGATCTGAATATTCTCGTTGAGTCGTGGCATAGGGTACTGACCGATGTAAAGCCAGAAGCCATTGTGGACAGGGTGAGGCAAAAGGGGGTGCCTGAGTATCAACAGCTAATGCGTGCCTGCTTCTCGGAGTATTACCGGGTGCTGAAGCCCGGTCGTTGGATGACGGTAGTCTTTTCGAATAGTCGTGCGTCTGTATGGAATGCCATTCAGGTGGCACTACAACAGGTTGGGTTCGTTGTTGCAGAAGTTACCGCCTTAGATAAGGTTCAAGGTAGCTTCCAGCAAGTTGTATCTCCAAATACGGTGAAGCAGGATCTTGTAATTTCAGCCTACAAACCGAACGGTGGGTTGGAGGAACGCTTCAACCGATCTGGCGCAACCATCGAATCGGCATGGGACTTCGTTCAGACCCATTTGAAGCAATTGCCCTCAGTTAAGGTCACCTCAGGTTTTCCGCAGGAGCTGCTGAACATCGTCGAGCGTGATCCACGTCGTATCTACGATCGTATGGCTTCCTGGTTCATCCGCCACGGCGCAATGGTGCCGATCTCAACCCCAGAGTTTTTGGCTGAGCTACCCGTTCGTTTCCGCGAGATGGACGGGATGGTGTTCCTGCCCGACCAGCTGGTCGAGTACGAAAAGGCGCGGTCGCGTATCCCGCAGGTGAAGCAAGCAGAGTTGTTCGTTTCCGACGAACGCAGTGCTATCGACTGGCTGACCAACTTCCTGCTCAAGCGCCCATCGACTCGGTCGGAGATCCACCCCGAGTACATCCCGCAGATCGGTTCTGCCAAGCGCAAGGGCGAAATCATTCCGGAGTTGGACCAGCTGCTTGAGGATAATTTCCTGAAATACGACGGCACAGGTGAAGTGCCCAGCCAGATCCACAGCTATCTCTCCTCGAACCATAAAGACCAGCGTGGTCTCGACAAGAGTGACCCAGCGCTGGTCGCCAAGGCCAAGGACCGTTGGTACGTGCCTGATCCAAACAAGGCGCAGGACCTGGAGAAAAAACGCGAAAAGGCGCTGCTCAAGGAGTTCGAGACCTACAAAGCCTTCTCCGGCCGCAAGATCAAGGAGTCACGTCTGGAAGTGTTGCGCGCCGGTTTCCGCGCTGCATGGGCGGCCAAGGACTACCAGACCATCATCGGCATCGCCAACAAGCTGCCAGAGGAAACGCTGCAAGAGGACGAGAAGCTGCTGACGCTCTATGACCTCGCGCTGACCCGTACCGAAGACGGGATCTGAGCGTGGCGGGCAGCGGCTTCAACATCGGCGACTGGTGCTGGTTCACCCGGCAGGCATCGCCCTGTCGCGTCATCGAGCGCCAGGACGTGTGGGGCGAGGTGGCTTACCGCGTCTGGTTGCCGGCCAAGGACGCGGTGGTGCGCGCCCGGGCAGCGGACCTGGCCTCGCTGGAAAGCGTGCGCCCGAGCGTGGAGCAGATCCTGCACACCACAGCGGCTGCCAAGCTGCTGGATGCGCTGGAGGACAACCTGCTGTTGGCGCCGATCCAGTCCAGCGTGGTGCCGCTGCCGCATCAGCTCTATGCGTTGAACCGCGCGGTCAGCCGCGACCGCATTCGCTACCTGCTGGCCGATGAGGTGGGCCTCGGCAAGACCATCGAGGCTGGCTTGGTGCTGCGCGAGTTGAAGTTGCGTGGCAGGGTGAAGCGCATCCTGGTGGTGGCACCCAAGGGGCTGGTACGCCAGTGGCAGGCGGAAATGCGCCTGCACTTCGGCGAGAAGTTCCAGTTCATCGAGCCGTCCGAGCTGGCGGCCTTCCGCCAGTGGCGCAGCGGCGGCGCGGGCGAGGAAGAAAACCTGTGGCGCATGCACGACCAGGTGATCTGCTCGCTGGATTCGGTGAAGCCGCTGGAAGGCCGGCGCGGCTGGAGCCTGGAGCAACTCAACACCTACAACCGCGAGCGCTTCGAGGACCTGATCTCAGCGTCGTGGGATCTGGTCATCATCGACGAAGCCCACCGCATGGGTGGCAGCACCGAACAGGTGGCCCGCTACAAGCTCGGCGCGGCACTGGCCGAAGCCTCGCCCTACCTCTTACTGCTGTCGGCCACGCCGCACCAGGGCAAGACCGACCAGTTCATGCGCTTGATGCAGTTGCTGGACCGAGAGGCCTTCCCGGACGAAAGCAGCGTCAGTCGCGATCGGGTGCGCCCCTTCGTGATCCGCACCGAGAAGCGTGTGTCCATCAATGCCGAGGGCCAGCCGCTGTTCAAACCACGAGTCACCCGGCTGCAAGCTGTGGCATGGCAAGCGCGGCACGGGTCGCAGCAGCGCCTGTACGAGGCGGTGACCGACTATGTGCGCCACGGCTACAACCAGGCCATGGCGGCCAAGCAGCGCCACATCGGCTTCTTGATGATCCTGATGCAGCGGCTGGTGACGTCCAGCACGGCAGCCATCCGCACCACGCTGGAGAAGCGCCAGGCACTGCTTGATGCGCCACAGCCCCAAGCGAATCTCTTTGAGAACACCAGCCATGACGAGTGGGCCGATCTCGATGGCCAGTCCCAGGTGGATCTGGCCATGCAGTCCAGCGGCTGGGAGCTGGAGAAGTCCGAAGTCGAGATGCTGCTGGAGCTGGCGCGGGAAACCGAGGCCGCAGGCACCGATGCCAAGGCCGAGGCGCTGCTGGAGCTGATCTACAAGCTGCAGCAGGAGGAAGGCGACCCGGCGCTGAAGGTGCTGATCTTCACCGAGTTCGTGCCCACCCAAGCGATGCTGGCCGATTACTTGGAGAGCCGTGGTTTCTCGGTAACGACGCTCAACGGCAGCATGGACCTGGAAGCGCGCACGCGTGCGCAGCAGGCGTTCTCCAAGGATGTTCGCGTGCTGATTTCGACGGATGCCGGCGGTGAAGGTCTGAACCTGCAGTTCTGCCACGTCATCGTCAACTTCGACATGCCGTGGAACCCGATGCGGATCGAGCAGCGCATTGGCCGGGTGGACCGCATCGGACAGAAGCATGTGGTCCGCGCCATCAACTTCGTGCTTGAAGACACGGTGGAGCACCGAGTGCGTCAGGTGCTGGAAGAAAAGCTGGAAGTCATCGCGCAGGAGTTTGGCGTCGACAAGGCGGCCGACGTGATGGATTCGGTCGAAGCCGACCCGATCTTCGACGAGCTGTTCGTGCACGGTCTGCAGAACCCGGATGCCATCGAACAGGAGTGCGACGCGGTGGTGTCGCAGCTGCGATCCACCCTGGCGGAGTCGAAGAAGAACAGCGATCTGCTCACCACAGAGCACGATCTGGACGCTGACGATGCCCGCAAGTGGCGCGACCACCCGGCGCAGTTCTGGCTGGAGCGCGCCATCACCAGCGGGTTGGCTGCGCGCGGCGGCTCGGCAACGAAGGTTGGCAAGGCGTGGCGGGTGAAGTGGGCGGACGGCAGCGAGTCAGCGCAGGCCTGTTTCGACGCCCGCACGGCGGATGAGAACCCGGAGCTGGAATGGGTCACGATGGAAGACCCACGCGCCCGGGCGGTGATCAGCGAGCTGCCACGCTTTGTCGCCGGGCAGCAGCTGCCGGTGATCCGCGTGGCCGGCTTGCCGGATTCGGTACGCGGCATCTGGTCGCTGTGGGAGATCAGCCTGGCGGCCGAAGGCCTGAGCCGGAAGCGTTTCCTGCCCGTGTTCATCAACGAGGATGGCCGCCCCTTCGTGCCAACCGCCAAGCGCGTCTGGGATCTGCTGCTGACTGAAACCGTGGACGTCCATGCCGTGACGGGTGCCGAGGAGTCGGTGAAGTGGTTCGAGGCATCGCATTCCGCTGCCAGTACCCAGGGTGAGCGGATCTTCACCGAACTGCTGACCGAACACCGTGCCCGGCTGAAGGAAGAACGCGAGCGTGCGGTGTATGCCTTTGAGGCCCGAGGCCAGGCCATTGGACGAATCGGCCTGCCCGCCGTGCGCGAGCACCGGCGCAAGCGGCTGCAACAAGAACACGATGCACGCATGGCGGCCCTCGATGACATGGAGGCCAGCGTGCCGGATTTGAATGCCGTGATGATGGTGCGCGTCGGAGGTGATGCATGAGCCTTTGGACGGAACGCATCCTGAGCCACTTCACGGCCGACCTCACCCGGCTGTGGGTGGCGTGCGACCCTGACGATGTGTTGCTCGACGAGAAGCTATTGACCGAGCTGCGCGGTCGCGGCTTCGAGCTGATGCTGTACGAAGACCCGTTTGCCTTCCGCGCGGAATATGAGGAACGCTACCGCGTCGCATGGGATCGCGGTGAGCCGGGCCCAGCGCCCTCGCTGGTTCTGCATCTGCGTAGCGCCGATGCGAATGCGTTGCCGTGGGACATCGTGCATCACGGTCGTGTGGTGCGCCTCAGCCTTGCCGATCTGTTCCCCAAGCTGGCTTACAGCGCCGTGCAGCAAGTCGAGCCGGAGCATCTTGCCGGGCTGTTTCATGCCCACCAGACCGAATTGCAGTCAGCGCGCGGCGAGAACGAGTCGAAGGACTTCATCCTCGAACACGTCTACCAACTGGCGCCGAGGTCGATTCGCAACCCGGTGGACTTCTGGCGCGAGCTGCTGCGGCTTCACTTTGCCAACCGCTCGTTGCCGCCCCTGTTTGCCCAGCACGCGGCAGGCATCATTCAAGGCAAGGGGCTGTTCACCGACCAACCCGTCGCCACATGGCTGGCGTCCAAGAGCGCGCTGCTGCGCGTGGTGCAGGATGCGTGGTATCGCTACCTGAAGACACTTGGACTGGATGGCACGCGCACGGGCGAACCGCCACCGCCAGACTACGTCGCCAAGATCGAGATCCCGTTCGATCACTCCGATGTGCAGGTGCTGGTCGACTCCATGTTCCTCGACGGCAGCTTGCATCCCTTGGCGGTGCACAGCGTCCCGGCGGGGATGCCGAGCTGGATCAAGGCGGGGGTTGTCCAGGACCCAGCGGCATTGCAGGCTTTGGTGCTCAAAGGCATCGATGGACTGATCGAGACGACGCCGACGGCTACCTCTTCGCATAAGGACTGGAGCGAGTTCGCCAAGCGCTACGGCGAGATCCTGGCCCGCACGCATGGTCTGCCAGGCACGGAAGGCAGCGAACACTTGCCTGCGATCCGGGATCGCATCAAGACCCTGCAGGCGCAATCAGACGAGCATCTTCAAGCCTGGGTCTCCGCCAAGCATTACGCCGACCTGATTCTGCAGCCAGTGACCAAGGGGCCGGTGATGGTGCACCACGTGCCGCGCTTCTTGCGACATCGGCGATCCGCAGGGGAAACCAAGGTGGCTCTGCTGGTCTTCGACGGACTGGCCTTCGACCAGTGGGTGCAGATCCGCGAGCGCCTGATCGCCACCACCAAACGTTTCGCGTTCGATGAGGGAACCGCGTTCGCATGGCTGCCGACCGTGACATCGGTGTCGCGCCAGGCGCTGTTCTCCGGCCTGAAACCGCGAGAGTTCGACGACTCCATCGACAGGACGGACAAGGAGGAATCCTTGTGGAAGACGTTCTGGCAGAACGAAGGCGTCAACTCGAATGAGGTGATGTACCGACGCGCGCTGCGCCAGATTGATCAACTGGATGTGCTTGAGGCGGACTTGAACGACCGGCGCCCGAAGGTGGTGGGCCTGGTCATCGATGAGGTGGATGACCGGCTCCACAAGGAGCGGTCCAAGAAAGACGTGGCGATGTGGATTGGCAACTGGCTGACAACCGGATTCGTCGACCGGCTGTTCTCGCTGCTGCTGGATAAGGGTTACCACATCTACCTCACGGCGGACCACGGCAACGTGGAGTCCACCGGCGTCGGCAGACCCAGCCAGGGCGTGATTGCCGAGACGCGCGGAGAGCGTGTTCGGGTCTACCGGAGTGAGCCATTGCTGGCCGATTCCGCTGCGGCCTATCCCACCACAGTCAGGTTGGACATCGCTGGACTACCCGCGAACTTCATGCCCCTATTCGCAGGCGGACGAACCGCCTTTGTGCCGGAGGGCGAGCAGGTGGTGGTCCACGGCGGGGTGTCGATCGAAGAGCTGATCGTGCCCTTTGTGAAAGTCAGTTATGTGATTGGTACCGAATGAATTCATCAGCCCCAAAAATAGGCTTTGATCGGTTCATTCAGCTTGATTGGGCGGCTGCGGCACTGAATGTTCGTGCAGGCGTGGCTGGGCTAGATGATCTGAATGCACTGCTCGATGCAGCCGAGCTTGGCGTGGAAGCCAAGAAGAAAACACGCACCGTATTGAATCGGCTGTGGCTGGAGCCGCGCGCCGAACTGGTCGATTACGCGGATCGCGGCGTGGCCATCCACAAGACGCAGCCGGACATACCGGTCGCGGCGCTGTGCTGGGGCATGTCCGTGGCGACGTACCCGTTCTTTGGCAAGGTGGCCGAGCTGGTGGGCCGCCTGTCCGCCATCCAGGGCGACTGCGCGTCCGCCGAAGTGCATCGCCGGATGAGCGAGACCTATGGGGAGCGCGAAGGCACCCGGCGCATGACCAACATGGTCATCCAGAGCCAGGCGAGCTGGGGAGCTGTGGAGCGGGTTGAGAAAGGCAAGCGCGTCATCCGGCTGGCACCAACCGCGATCGACAACGACGGACTGACGGCCTGGTTGATCGAGGCGGCCGTGCGCTACGCCGGCAAGCCCGTTTCAGTGCCCAGCCTGCAGTCGCTGCCCGTGCTGTTCCCGTTCACCTTGACGCGGCCCCTGGCCTACGTGGTGTCGAACAGTGCGAATCTGATCCTTCGGTCGGAAGGACCGAGTAATCAGTTTGTCGCTTTGCGCAGCGCGATTTGAAGAAGAAGGAAAAAGAGAATGGCCCGCATCGAAAACCACAAATACAGCATCGAGGAGGCATTCAGGGAGTGCTTCTACATCGTCCCTGACTACCAGCGGGAATACGTCTGGACCGACAAGGAAGTGCATCAGTTGCTCGAAGATGTCGGCGAGCAGATCGATGCCGGGACGACGCGTGAGTATTTCATCGGCACGATTCTGGTTTCGCCAACAGACCAGAAGGGCCATTACGAAGTCATCGATGGCCAGCAACGCCTGACCACGTTCTTCCTGCTCTTGTGCGCACTGAAGAACTTGTTTCAGGGCGAGTCTCAGCGTCAAACCATCAGTGGTCTCATCTCATCGAGCTATACGGATAGCGAGGGAGAGACTCAGACCACGCTCAAGCTCGAACCGCGCTACGAGAATGCAGGTGACGTGATGGCCAAACTGGTCGAGTTGGACGCCGATCCACAAGTCGTGCGGGCAGGCATCCAGGCTGCAGGCATTCCCAGTTTTGGGTCTCTGGAAAACCTGGTCAACGCCTACGCAACGCTCTATCGGTATTTGAAGGACAACTACGACGACACCGCCAAGCTGAAGAAGTATTGGGGCTATCTGGCCAACAACGTCGTATTCATCCAGATATCCACGGATGTCAGTAGCGCCTTGAAAATCTTCGAAACCATCAACGAGCGCGGCGTTGGCCTCAACCCGATGGACTTGCTCAAGAACCTATTGTTCACGCAGGTCAAGCAAACCCAGTTCACCCAGCTCAAGGACGAGTGGAAGAAGATCACCAAGCCGCTGGAGAAGGAGAAGGAAAAGCCGCTGCGCTTCTTGCGCTACTTCCTGATGGCCAACTACGTCATCAAGAACGAGCGCGGTGATGCGGTGGTGCGCGAGGACGAGATCTACGACTGGTTCATCGCCAAGGACAACGCGGCGCTCTGCGATTACGCAGGCAAACCCTTCGAGTTCGTCCGCAAGGTGATTCGCAACGTCGAGCACTACTTGGCCTTCGCCAACGGGCTGGGGAATGACGGCAAGCCCAGCCTGGCGATGGACAGTCTCAAGCGGCTGGCTGGTGGCGCGTTCAGTTTGCACTACGTCCTGCTGCTGGCAGCCGCGAATTTCCCCAAGCCGCTGTTCGATCACTTCGTCGCGCAACTGGAGAGCTTCCTCTTCTACTACATCTTCACCAAGACGCCGACCAAGGATCTGGAGCGCAGCTTCTCACAATGGGCCGACGAGCTGCGTGCGATTGCGGAGACAACTGATCCGGTGAAGCAGAAGGTTCAGCTCAACACCTTCGTCGCCGACCGCTTCGAGAAGAACATGGCGGGCAAGTCGCAGGAGCTCGCCGATGCCCTCAAGCGCTTCACGCTGTATTCGATGCAGCAGTACCGCACGCGCTACCTGCTGGCGCGGCTGACCCAGCACGTCGAGATGGCGTTCAGCGGCCTGAAAACTCCGGGCAGTCTGGAGCCATTCACCAAACTGGAGATCGAGCACATCCTGCCCGACAACCCGAAGGCGGAGCTGCGTGCCACGTGGGCAGCAGAGAACCCGAATGCGGTCTACGACGACTACAAGAATCGCCTCGGCAATCTGACCTTGCTGGAAAAACCAATCAATATCGTCGCGGGCAATGATTTCTACAAGGCTAAGCAGGCAGAGTACGGCAAGAGCGGAAACTACCTGACGCGCAGCCTGGTGGCGCTGACCGAGGTCGGACAGAACACATCGATTTCCCGGATCAACGCCAAGCTGGAGGCTTTTCCTGCGTGGAATGCCGCGTCCATCGAGAAGCGCCACGCGCTGCTCATCGCGCTGGCGCAGGAAGTCTGGAAGACGACGCCAATTGACGTCTGATGATGGGGTCTATCGATATGAGTAATGCATCAGCACCTGCGCCGATGTGCGATGACTGCAAGGCCTTGATTGGCGCGTCGAGAAGCACGAAGCCTCATGCAAATCTCGAGTACAAGGACGGCAGAAAGGTCTCGTCGATGATGGGCGCTGCCGATGAGGCGTACTACCGCTGCAAAGTGTGCGGCCACGAATGGCTGCACGAGACCGGATCTTGCGGCATGGGTTGGGTTGCATAGCTGTGGCGGCTCGCATGGCGAGATCGACCCACAATGACGTCCCGTGAAGATTATGGACAGAATCGATATTGGCACCTGGGCAAACATCAGCGCTGAAGATTGGAGTTCCCTCCTTCTGGGCAACGGCGCCAGTATCGCCATCCACAAGGAGTTCGCATACCCAACACTCCATGGCATCGCTGATGCAAAAGGACTGCTCGCCACCACTGCCCCAATATTCGCCAAGCTCGGGACAACCGATTTCGAGCATGTTCTGCTCGCGTGCTGGTATGCCGAGCACGTCAACGGGGCATTGGGGACGCCATCGGCCGCCATCTCCGCAGCCTATGAGGAGGTCCGTACAGCACTGATCGAAGCTGTGCACAGTGTGCATCCGGTGCATGCCGATGTTGCCGCCGACCTGCAACTGGTCGGTGCGTTTGCGAGCGCGTTTCCCACTGTCGTCAGCCTGAACTACGACCTCACCTTGTACTGGGCCATGCTGCTGTTCAACGCGGCGAACGGGAGTTGGTTCAAGGACGCATTCCACGACGGGGAGTTCCAGACGGATTGGGAATATCTGCGGCGACCCTATGGGCACGCTGCAGGAGCAACATTGGTTTTCTACCCTCACGGCAGTCTTGCGGTTGCGCGTGACTACCTTGGTGATGAGACAAAGCTCGCTGTAGGCGCGGGAGCCGCAGGTGACTTGCTTGGCACCATAACCCGGAGGTGGGCGTCCGGGCACTATGTGCCCGTGTTTGTAAGCGAGGGAACCAGCAAGCAGAAAGTCGCCGCAATTCGTCGGAGCCACTACCTGACGAACGTGTACGAAGAGGTTTTGCCCAGCCTCGGAGAGCGTTTGGTCGTGTATGGCTGGAGCTTTGACGAAAGGGATCAGCACGTGCTCGATGCCATATCGGCAAATCCGCCGAAGCGAATGGCTGTCTCGGTGTTCACGGGGCAACCAGACGGAGATCAGCAGGCGTTCTGCCATCAGGTACTCAAGGCCATTGGCCGGTCCTTGCCTGGCACAGAGGTCAGGTTCTTCGATTCGCGGAGCCCGGGTTGCTGGAACAATCCATGATGCGGTGCTGAACCCTACTGCTCGCTGGCAACCTTCATCTCCCTGACCCACGTTTGCAACGCCCTTAGCTGCTCGGCGTTCTCGTGGCAGGTCTGGTAGTTGGCGGCAACGGTTCCGGCGACGGCAGAGAGCGCAATGCCTGCGGCGGCCGCATCAGCATCTCGGGCGGGCTCGGGCAGTTCACCGGCGGCGGCAGCGTCGTGCAGGCGCACAAAGCCACGGTTGATAGTGCAAGCAGCATCGGCTTGAACGGGCACATAGACGGGAACCTCCTTGATGATGGTTTCGCCCTTCTCGCGAACGATGCGGACGCGGTCGACGTACTGGGTGACGACCTTGACGGTGGCTTGCGCCTGCCGCTCGCGGATGGCTGCGGTCTGTAGGGCTTGTTGCTGGACGGCGGCATCCCATTGCGCTTGAACGTGGCTTGCGCCCTTGATCCAGCCGAAGCCGACCAGGGCGACGCCGAGCACCGCGAGGGCCAGCAGCCGGTACGGCCATGGAATCACACTCACGATGCCTCCCCGATGCACTGCCGGTACTCGGCCTCGCGCCGTGTGGCCAACCCGCCGCACAGGCGCGCATTGACGGGCAGCGCGCAGTCCTTACCCTGGAAGAAGCGCCAGCGCAGCAGCTCGGCACAGGCCCCGGCGTAGTCCTCGGCGTTGAGTTTTCTGACCAGCGTGGACTGGCAGAATGCGCGGCTGCCGACGTTGTAGGAGAAGCTCACCAGCGCGTCGTACTCGTGCTGGGCCAGCGGCACGGTCACGCATTGTTTGAGCGCCCCCTCAAACTGCTGCACATCGGTGAGCGCCCGAGCCAGCGCCTTCGGCGGCGTGGTGGTGTCGCCGATCTTCACCCCGGTGGTGGTGCCGAACCCAATGGTCGGCACATCTCCCTTGACCGGAATCACTGCGCGGTCGGTGTAGCCCTCGTGCAGCACGATGCCGACCAGAGCGGCGGCGGACAAGGTCAACGCAGCCACAGTTTTTCGTTGCGGTGGCCGGATCATTGGTGCATCTCCGGCTGCGCCACGATGCGCGCAACGGTCGCGCCGATGCTGGCGGCAAAGGCCAGCAGCACGAACGCGCCGCGAGGCAGCACGTCCCCGAACAGCGGCACCACCACTTCCGCCGCCGTGAAGGCAGCGGCCAGCAGCGAGAAGCGGATGCTCCAGGCACGTCGCAACACGCGCCGCCAGTCGTCCAGAAGGCAGATCTTCGGCTTGGCGGTCATTGCACGCCTCCCATCAGCTTCAACTTGATGGCGGCCCCCACCAGCAGCGCGGCCAGGATGCCGGTGGTCACGACCTTGATGGTGGTCTGCCACGCCGTGCGGCGGGCATCGCGCCACGCTTCCAGCAGATCGCGCAGTTCGCGGATGTCCTTCGCGGCACTGCCGTTCTCCAGCCCGAGATGGGCAAGGCAACGCTCGGCTCCTCGTTCAGCGGCGCGGTCGAGCAGTTCGTCGAAGTCCTCGCGGCGCAAGAGGAGCATGTTCTCGACGAGCGCAGGCTGTTGTTCAGGTTCGGTCATAGCAGTCTCCAAAAATGCGAAACCCGCCTCGTGGGCGGGTTTCGGGTGGGTACGAAGAAGGGAAATCAGATGGCGATCCCAGCACTCCAGCCGGTGGACTTGTAGGCAGAGAGCTTGGCCTCGTCCTCGATGTAGCAAAGCCAGCCGATCTTGGGCGCGTGGTACTCCCAGGCATCGGCAATGCGCACCGCGATCTGGTTGGTTTTGCCTGCCCACACGCCCGTGGCGGCGGCAGGAATGAGGTAGCGGTCGCCGTTGGCGGGGCTGGCCGGTGGCGTGGTCAGGTCGCGGTCTTTCACGGACAGGCCGACCACAGCGCCGAGGCGCTTGAGGTTGGCGTCCATGCCGGTGTCCCAACCGCTTTCGCCGAGCGTCCAGCCGTAGTTGAGTCCAAGGTTCGGGTCAGTCGATGACATGGTTTATCTCCAGAGATTCGATGCGTGGCGAATACGCCGGACAGCTTCCGGATCGCCGGTTCGGTGGCTTTGCTGCGGGTGTTGTCGCCAATGCCGCCCAACGATGGGCAGGTACAGCACGCCGCCGCGCTTGGCTACGAGCAGGGTCAGCAGCCAGTCGGCGAAGTTGTTGAGGTCGGTGGTTTCCTTGAGCACGGCTTCGACGACGGATCGACGCATCACGATCAGGCCGTGCACGTGGCTGGCGCTGTTCGCGTGCTGCCAACGGCTGTAGGCCAGGCGCCGCACCGCGATGTCCTGGCCGTTTTCGTCGGTCAGCGCTTCGTCGGTGTAGGCCATCACGGCTTGCGGGCAGGCATCCAGCGCGTCGGCCAGTTGTGTGAAGGCACTGGGTTCGTACAAATCGTCGGGATCGACGAAGGACACCAGGGGCAATGTGCCCTGCGCATAGCCAGCGGCACGTGCCTCGCCGATGCGACCGGGAATCCCCGGCAAGACATGCAACTGGATCGGTGCGCCTTCGATGCTGGCGGTGCAGGCATCCCGCCATTCGGCGGGCTCGCTCAGGGTGAGCAGGTGAACATCGATGCGTGCTTCCATTGGCGCTTCCATCACACACCTCCCCAATACTGTCCCCAGCGCAGGCCGTAGCCCGCGCGATCCATGACCCGCACCTGCGGCTGCCAGCTGCTCAAACCATCGCGTTCGGCACTGATTTCGACTGTGATGCGGTCGCCCAGCGCACCTGCATCCAGCGCGGCCACTGCTGCCGTCCAGATAAAGGTGGTGCCGAGTAGTCCCGTTTCGGTGTGCGCCAGCACGTCATTGCGATTGCGGATACGCAGCGTGTAGGTCACGCCCAGTTCCGGGCCGATGTCGCCCTCGTCTTGCTGCACGAGGTAGGCGGTTTGCTGCGTGCGGTCGCGGTGGGCCCACGTGACGGTGATGTCACCGGCCACCACGGCAGGCTCGGTCTGGCCGTTGAGGCGGATGCGACCGGGTGGATACGGCAAAGCCTGCCGACCGGCCAGCACCATCGGCTGTCCATTGGCGGCCAACACAGGATCGCCCTGATCGGTCGACGTGCGAGGAATCGCGCCCACGAACACCGACTCGCCCGGGGCGCGCTCCGCACCTTCGGATGCCAGCCATTCGCCGACACCGATCAAACGAGTCCCCGAGGCATGTGCTTGGGGTGTGGTGTCGAGCACGCCACGTGCGAGATCGATGGTCGCGTTGGCAGCATCGAAGGCCAGGACGGTAACGGCCTCTGCAATCGCCCCACTGGCATCCACCAGATAGGCGTAGTCGCCCTCGGCCAGTCTCTCCGGCTGGCTGATGGCCGTCACCGGCACGCCGATGGCATCGACCTCACTGGCTGGCAAGGCGGCATCGAGCATGAGCAGCGGCGCATAGTCCTCGCCCACGACGGAAGTGAGGTCTCCGCCTGAGGTGCCGGTAGCCAGTTGCCAATTCAGCTGCCCGGTGCCACCGGCAGCAGCCAGCGCACCAAGATAGGTGTCCGTGTCGGTCAGGTAGGCCAGATCCGCACGCGACAAGCGCCGGGCCAGTTCCCAATACGGCACCTCGACGGCCAGCACCAAGGCGGGCGGCAAAGGTTCGATGGTCGGCTCCTCGACGTGCGGTGGCGGGGGCGACAGCACGGTGTTGCTCATCCCGAACACATCTTCCATCGCTTCGATGCGCCACTCGGCCGCGCCCAAGGTGCCGGTGTCGATGCCGGTGACGCGCACCACCATCTGATCCACACCCAAGCGCGGCCAGTTCAGCAGGAACACGTCGCCGGGCAATGGCGCACGCTCCAGCGTGTCGCGTGCCACCGTCAGACTCATCCGGGCCAGTGGCGAACCCAAGGCACGCAGGTCACGCAAGGCCAGCCGGGCAGCCAGCGGCCCGTAGTTGACGCCCGGGTAGTCGCGGCGCTGATTGATCACGCCGCCTTGCAACTGGATGGCGGCCAGGTTCTCGACCGTGACGGTGGCATCACCACCGGTTTGCCAGTCGGTGTAGACCACGGTCAGTTCGTTGGGTAGCTCGCCCCACTGGGCGCGCTCGAAGCGTTCCAGCCGCACGATCTCGTCGGGGCCCAACTGCGGCAGGCTGTCGATCCAGTAGTCGTCGCGCAGCAGCTTGAGCTCAAACGTGCCTTGCTCCGGGTCGGTGTAGAGGATGCCGCCAATGTGGTCGATGACCTGGCCGATGAAGCTCTCGATGGGCTGCTGGCGCGTCCAGATCAGATTGAGGCCGAAGCCTTCGCTCGACAGGGCCCATGCCGCGTTCCAGAAACTCCAGCCGATGGTGCTCTGCGGATAGCCCATACCCCAATGCGGATCGGTGAGGCACTGCACCAGAATGTGCGCCGGGTTCATGCCGACGCTGATTTCCTGGCCTTCGTCTTCATCCCAGGTGCGGACTTCGGCATTCCATTCCATCCACGGCGCATCGAACCAACCCGCCGTGAAGCGCCGGACGCGCACTGCCCACGGTTTGATGTAGGGGTTGTTGGCCGCGAACAGGATCTTGCGTGCCACCAAGGACAGCACGCCCCGAAATGCCGGAATGGAACTGCCGAGGCGACTCATCAGGTAGTCGTTGCGTCCTTGCCCGGCACCACCTGCCAGCACATCGATGGTGCCGACCACGCCGCCTTCGCGCTCGTCGCCGCCAAACAGAGTGGGCTTGTTGATCGAGAGGCTGGTCAGCCCGTGCCCGCTGGACAGCGGCACACGTTCAGCATTCCCCCATGCGGTACGGTCGCCCATCTGGATCTCCTGCACGGCATCGACCGGGCCTTGGCACAGGGCCAGATGCAGACCCATCCGGTAGCGATAACCAACGGTTTGCTTCTTGCTGCTGCCACCCATCAGCCTTGCTCCCGCTGGCTGGATCGATTGCGGGCGTGATCGACCACACGTTGTGCCATTGCATCGCCGGTGGCCAGCAAGGTGTCGGCATCACAGCCATCGCGCAGGAAGGCGCGGAAATCCAGATCGTGACGCGCAAACCAAGTGCGCGTGCCGTTCACGCACAGGCCCACGGCGCGCACGTGATCGATGGTGATGACGGTCTGAGTGGTCATTTCTTGCCACCTTTCTTCTTGATCGGGTCGGCTTCCAGATCGCCATACCAGACGACGTTGGAGCCACGCAGCAGCACGGTGCCGAACACGACGGGAATCGGTCGGCCTTCTTCTGCGGTGGGGGCATCGACGTCAGACAGGGACGCCGGTTTGGGTTCGGGCGGTTTCGGCGCGAGCGCGACCGAAACCAGCGCCGCCACCACGATGACGACGAGGTACCACATGGCGATTTCTCCAGGGATTCAGAACACGCCCGTCGAGAACGGGTTTTTGCTCGGGATGGCGGGAAAGCCGCCGTAGTTGTCGAGGTTGCCGAAGCGCGACTCGCACGTGGCCGTGCTGTGATCGCAGCCGACCGTCAGCAGTACCTCTGTGCCGACGTCTATGGCGACCGGATAGAGCAACTCAACGCCGCCACCGTAGTCATTGACGATCATGTGGCGGGCACCTTCCGGGGTTTGCAGCCAACCACCGGCCAAGCCACCACTGACGCTGCCGGGCACGCCGCCATCGAGATCGACGTTGCGGCCATAGCTGTTGCTCACGAAGGCGCTGGAAGAAATAGGTGAGGCACCACAGGCAGCCGAATACAGCACGTGGGAACACTTGCGGCTGTAGAGCCGCCGCAACCCGATACGCTTGAGACTGACTTGCGCCGACTCGCATCGAACGCGAGCGACATCGTCAGCAACTTCGACGCCCAGCACCCGGCCCATCCAGCGCGTGCCGGAGATCCACCAGTAGTCGCCCCAGGTGTCGCGCCGTCCGATGCGCAGGGTGATCGAGGTGGTGTCGCCGGTCAGCGAGTTGGCGAGCAGATGGCGAACGAGATCGCAGTTCGGCGGCAGTTTCAGATCCAAGCCAGCCTTCGCAGCTTCAGCACCCAGCGCCAGTTCGTTGCGTTCCAAGGCCAGGCTCTTGTAGAGATTGCCGTCGATATCAACGTCGAATTCGTGCGGCGTCAGATAGAACTGCGCGCTGTTGCTGGCGAAGGCGTATAGCTCGACTTCCAGCAATGGGTTCTGGCTCATCGTGCTTACTCTCCCTCGTAGGTTTGACGGTCATTGCCACGCGGTTCGGGCAACTGGCGCGCGGTCAAGGTGATCTCCAGCAGCGTCGGGCTGTGCCAGTACAGATCGACTGCGTCGTGGTCGAGGCGGCAGCGCACGAGGCGAATGACGCGGCTGCCTGCGGGCACCCAGTCGTCGAGACCCGAGCGCAGCACCAGCACACCGCCTTGATCCAGATGGCAGGCCGCCGTCAGGGCGTACTGCCGATAGCCGTCTGGGTGCACGATCAAGCAAGCGGCAGGGCGATGCCAGAACGCCGAGATGTCTTTGCCATCCACGCGCAGGAAGCCATCCTCGGGATCGGCTTCGACGGTCACCCACAGGATCGGGGCCAAGCCATCGGGCAGCCAGAAGGCTTCCAGACGCCCCTGGGTGCGCCATAGCCGCGCCCGCCAGATCTCGATTTCATCGAGTGAGCTGGCCAGATAGCGCCGCTGCAAAGTCGTCGTCGCCCACGGATCGTCCCGGCGCACCCACGGATCTGCAGGCGAGAAGTCTTGGCGGGTGATCGTGGCTTGCGCGGCGGCCGTTGGATCGTCACGCCAGTTCCCATCTGGCCAGACCGGGATCTCGTCGAGCCATGGGTCATCGAGAACATCCTGGTCGGGCAGTGGCGCAGGCTGGATCTGTGTGGGAATGTTGCCGCCGACCATGCCGGGTACCCACTGCGTGAGATCCGCCGGATCGATGGCCTTGCCCCACACCAAGGGCATGATGGTGCTGCCCACGGCTGCGGCGCGTGCCAAGGGCTCCGTCAGCCACAGCAGATCGATTTCTACATCGCTGAGTTGGGCGATCTGCCAGCCATCGGCGGCGATGATCAGCACCCAGCGGCCATTGCTCTCACTTTCCTGCCAGCCCTGCACCCCGTCGTAGGTCAGATGCACATTGGCCGAGAGTGGCCCGAACTGTCGCCCGTCAGCCTCCGTCACATTGAGTGCCAGTGCGCCACGTTCGCAGGCCTCGGTCAGGTGCACCGCGTACTGCGGCAGCGGCCACAGCGCCATTTGACCGAGATGATCGGCCAGCCAGTCGGCCACCAGGGCATCGGTCTGCCGGGCGTTGCCCACCTTGTAGGTGAGCCAGCGCCGAGGAACGCGTCGGCGTGCCTGACGGGATTCGTTGCCACTGGCCAGCCGTGCGACGCTGGTCTGCCACTCCAGCCGTTCCACAAGGGGCTCCATCCAATCGTGGCGGAAGGCAAACACGCCGCGTTGCGCATCCGGCCAAGGCTGGTCGCCAAAGGCATCCATACCGGTGGCGACGATGGCGCTTGAGGCCGTGTCCCGGCGCAACACTTCGACCAGAAAGATCGGCGCATCGATGGGTGGCCAGGGGCCCGCCAAGGATTCCGCCAGCAGGCTGGCCGTCAGATTGGGCGGCAGCGGAGCGACAGCTGTTTCCGGCGTGAAGCTGGCTGCGCTCGCCCCGAAGGTGGCGCGCGAGAGCACTTCACCCTGGAAGGCGGGCAGTTCGCTTCCCGGCGTCGGCTTGCTGGAAACCTCCGCGAGGTCTTGAACGACGACGCGATCCGTCATGCCGACTCCACGCCGAACTCAGCGGCATTGAAGGCGGCCTCCGTCCACTGCACGTTGCCGTTCGGATTGCGCTCGAACAGCGTGCTCTGCCACGCCAGTTGCTCCTGCAGGATGATGTCGGTGCTGA
>ERZ1645187.193-NODE-193-length-58662-cov-18.101711_pt1 | contig 58662 bp, 57 predicted proteins | sample MGYA00575352_ERZ1645187 | MGnify/ENA primary metagenome ERZ1645187 (study PRJEB40837, sample SAMN11349314) | freshwater sediment metagenome | isolation source: river sediment | host: Sediment | place: India: Wazaribad , New Delhi | collected 2017-02-21 ... | reverse complement strand
GATCCGCACGGTGCGCGGCGCCGGATACGTATTCGGCGAGCGCACCCCGGCCTGAGCCGGATCGTACGCCCGAATACAAAACACCAGGGCCCATGTCGGCCGTCTGATCTCCCGAAAAAGCGAAGGGACCAGAGCGGCCCCCCGGCCGTTCTGGTCCCTTCTCCCCCAGCCAGCTGCCCCGAGGCGCGGCTTCCAAACACTGTTGTTCGCGGATGTCTCAGGCGTCGACGTTGTCGCTGTCGGTGGTGACGAGCTTCGCCATGCCGGGAATGCGAATGTCGGCGGGATCGCGGCGGCGCGTCTGCGGCGGCTGGAAGGCGCGGCGCGCATGGAACTCGCAATAGGGCAGGCCCGGCACCTTGTCCTTGCCGCAGAAATGGAATTCGGCGTGCTGCGGATCGCCGATCGGCCAGCGGCAGTGGCACTCGCCGAGCGTCTGGATCGACTTGCGCTCCTTGAGCGGGATGTCGAGTTCTTCCTGCGCCGGAATGAACGGCTCCGCCTCGGGCTGATAGAGGGCGCGCAAGGCCGGGTTGCCGATCGCCGCGAACCGTGAGGCCGGCTTCTGCGTGCGCTTGGCCGCTGCCGCTGCCGAGGGCTGGGCCATGCGGGGGCGCGCCCGGTGCGTCTTGATGCGAGAGGTGGTGGCGCGGCCAGCGAGGCCGAGCCGATGCACTTTGCCGATGACCGCGTTGCGCGTCACGCCACCAAGGCGGCCGGCAATCTGGCTGGCGCTCAGCCCCTCGGACCAAAGCTTCTTCAGAAGCTCCACCCGTTCATCGCTCCAGGACATCGCGTTTGCTCCATAAGCAAAATTCGACCGCGCTCAGCCCGTGGACACGGGCAAGCTCAAGCCGTCGTCGGCGAAGCGGCCAGCGCGAGCGCGCAAGAGACAGATGCGCGCGGGGCGGCTCGGGGCCTCTCCGGGACGGATTACTGACGCTGGACTGGAAAAAAACTGACGCGGACGCGAACTTCCCGGCCCGCAACAGGGGCACGGGGCCGCCCGAAGGCGGCAAGAGCGACACGCTCGCGCGGGATGCAGACACAATCTGCAGACGGCGCGGTCCTGCGGTCGGTCGAAGTCAGGGTGACACGAACACTGTTCGGACGTCGGAGACGCCGACATGTCGTTGCCTGACGCCCAGAACCTACAATATCCCGTTTGGTTGCTACAAGCGTCGCTCTTGCCTGAGCCGGGGCATTGACAACGGCACGTGGCTCAGTCGCAACAGAACCGATTCGACATGGGCCGTTTTCCGGGCATTGGACACGGCGGGGCACGGGTCGCCCACAACTTGCACAGGTGAGGGCAGCGATGGGCGTATCCCGAGTGGTGACGTTGACACAGCCGCAAGCGGCGCGTATTCCGATTTCTTCGGGCCGCCGTTTTGGGCGGCTTTTTTGGTTTCTGCCCGGGATCGATGGAGATGACCGCGACCGTTCCGCAATCGTCAGGTGCGGCCCACACCAGTTCTCCGAGCGCACCGTCCGAGGCGCTGGCGATCGTCGGCGCTCCGGCCGCGACGGTGATGCCGACCTACGCGCGTCAGGACATCGTGTTCGCGCGAGGCGAGGGCTCGTGGCTCGTGTCGACCGAGGGTGAGCGGTTTCTCGATCTGGCCTCGGGCGTCGCTGTCAACGTGCTCGGCCACGCGCATCCGCGACTGGTCGCGGCCCTGACCGAGCAGGCCGGCAAGCTCTGGCACACGTCCAATCTCTATCGCGTCGAAGGACAGGAGCGGGTCGCCGAGCGGCTCGGAGCGCTGACGTTCGCGGAGCGCGTGTTCTTCTGCAACTCGGGCGCGGAAGCCTGTGAAGGCGCCATCAAGACGGCGCGGCGCTATCACTACGTCAACGGTCATCCCGAGCGCTGGCGTATCGTCACGTTTTCCGGCGCCTTCCACGGCCGCACGGTGACGACGCTCGCCGCCGGTGGCAATCCGAAATACCTCGAAGGCTTCGGCCCGCCCGCCGACGGCTTCGATCAGGTGCCGTTCGGTGATCATGCGGCGCTCGAAGCGGCGATCGGTCCGGAAACGGCGGCCATCATGATCGAGCCGGTGCAGGGCGAGGGCGGCGTCCGCGTCGTGCCCGACCAGTGCCTCAAGGGCTTGCGCGATCTCTGCGACGAGCACGGCCTGCTGCTGATCCTCGACGAGGTGCAGTCGGGTGTCGGCCGCACCGGTCGGCTGTTCGCGCACGAATGGGCCGGCATCTCGCCCGACATCATGGCGGTCGCGAAGGGTATCGGTGGCGGCTTCCCGGTCGGCGCCGTGCTGGCGACGGCGGAGGCCGCGAAGGGCATGACGGCGGGCACGCACGGCTCGACCTTCGGCGGCAATCTGCTGGCCATGGCGGTGGCCGACGCGGTGCTCGACGCGGTGACCGAGCCGGGCTTCCTCGCCGAGGTCGAGCGCAAGTCGCTCAGGCTGCGCCAACTTCTCGCCAGCCTTCAGGATCGCTTTCCCGGCATCGTCGCCGAGGTGCGCGGGCGCGGCCTGCTGATGGGCGTGCGCCTGCATCCGGACGTGCAGCCTGCGGCCCTGGTCAAGGCGGCGCTCGGCGAAAACCTGCTGACGGTCGGCGCTGGCGATAACGTCGTCCGTCTGCTGCCGCCGCTGAACGTCACCGACGCCGAACTCGGCGAGGCGGTCGAACGGCTCGGCCGTGCCTTGGCGACGCTCCCACCCACCGGCGTCACCTGACGCGTTCCGCTCTCCCTAAGTTGCGCGGCGGCATGGACCGCCGGGCGGCCATTCCTTTCCAGAAGGCGCGAGCCATGGCTCCGAGACATTTTCTCGATATCGATCTGGTCCCGGCGAAGACGCTGCGGCGCATTCTCGACAACGCGCATGCGCTGAAGAAGGCGGGCAAGAAAGCGCCGGCCCGCCTGAAGCCGAAGAATATCGAGACCAGCGTGCTCGGCATGATCTTCGAGAAGCCGTCGACGCGCACGCGTGTGTCGTTCGACGTGGCCATGCGCCAGCTCGGCGGGCAAACGATCATGCTGAACCACACCGACCTGCAGCTCGGGCGCGGTGAATCGATCGCCGATACCGCGCGCGTGCTGTCGCGTTACGTCGACGCGATCATGATCCGCGCCAATGCGCACGACACGCTGACGACGCTCGCCGCCGAGGCGACCGTGCCGGTCATCAACGGCCTGACCGACATGAGCCATCCCTGCCAGGTGATGGCCGACCTCATGACCTTCGAGGAACACAAGGGGCCGATCGCCGGACGCACCATCGCCTGGCTCGGCGACGGCAACAACGTCGCCATGTCGTTCATGCACGCGGCGGTGAAGTTCGGCTTCAAGCTGAACATCGCTTGTCCGGCCGAGCTGAAGCCCGAGAAGGCGGTGATCGACTGGGTCAAGTCGGAGGGCGGCGAGGTCAGCATTACCAGCGATGCGGCGAAGGCGGTGGCGGGTGCCGACTGTGTCGTCACCGACACTTGGGTGTCGATGGGGCAGACCGATGCGGCCAAGCGCAAGAAGCTGCTGAAGCCCTATGCGGTCGACGACGCCATGATGAAGCGCGCGGCCAAGGATGCGATCTTCATGCATTGCCTGCCGGCGTACCGCGGTCACGAGGTGACGGCGTCGGTACTCGACGGCCCGCAGTCGGTGGTGTTCGACGAGGCGGAGAACCGCCTGCACGCGCAGAAGGCCATTCTCGCGTGGTGCCTCGGCGCCGAATAGCGCGCACGCCTGCGTCGGGTACTTCGGGCCGCTCGTCGGCAGCCCGTGTGAGGCGGTGGTCGTATGTAACGTGAGGCAGGAGCTGATGGCAGGGCGCGGCGAAGGGATGAGCGAAGACCAGCGCGGTGGCTCGCCCAAGCGCGCGGCCGGCGACATCGTGCTGCCGTTCCAGACCGAAGCCTCGCGCGTTTCGGGCCGTCTCGTGCGTCTCGCCGACACGGTCGATGCCGTGCTCAAGCGCCACGCCTATCCCGATCCCGTCAGCGAGGCGCTGGGCCAGATGCTGGCACTCGCCGCGCTGCTCGGTACGGCGCTCAAATTCGAGGGGCGGCTGACCCTGCAGACCAAATCGGATGGCCCGCTCGGTTTCATGGTCGCCGATTTTTCGACGCCGGGCTTCGTGCGCGGTTATGCGAGCTTCGACGCGGAGCGCTACACGGCGCTGGCGTCGGCCGGCGCGGTGACTCAAGGCGATCTGGTGGGACGCGGCCACCTCGCCATGACCATCGATCCGGGTGGCGACATGCAGCGTTACCAAGGCATCGTCGCGCTCGATCACGCGACACTCACCGACGCCGCACTCGCCTACTTCCGCCAGTCGGAACAGTTGCCGACATTCCTGCGCCTCGCAGTTGCACGCGAGGCAGCGGGCGGCAGCAAGGATGGCTGGCAATGGCGGGCTGGCGGCCTGCTGCTGCAACACGTCTCGCCGGTCGGCGGGCGCACCAGCGAGCAGCAGGTGGCGGCCGAGGAGCGCGGAATTCTGCACGGCGAGGACGACGAGGATTGGCGCCGGGTCGAGATCCTCGCTGCGACGGTCGAGGATCACGAACTGGTCGATCCGCAACTGGCGCCGGAGCGGCTGCTCTACCGCCTGTTCCACGAGGAAGGTGTGCGCGTCGCCCCTGCGCAGCCGATCGGCGAATACTGCACGTGCTCGCGCGAGCGCGTGCACACGATGCTCCAGAGCTTCGGGCCGGAGCAGCTCGCCGACATGAAGGAAGCGGACGGAACGATCGCGGTGACGTGCGAATTCTGTTCCAAGCGCTACCCGTTCCGCGACGAGGATCTGCTGTAACTCGGCACGCCGTAGGGCGGCGATCACGCGAGCGTGAGGGGGGCACGCGCACGGTTGGTTGTCAGCCACCGCCGCACGCTGCAACATGATCGTCCGCGCTATTCGCACCGAGGTCTCCAGATGCGGCACTTGCGATTTCTGAAGTTCATCGCTGTAGCGATCGCCCTCGCGTTCGGCGCGCCGACACTGGCCGCCGACAAGAACGCGCGCGAGGTGACAGAGGCTCTCGTCAACGCGACGGTCGAAGCGCCGGCCGATTTCTCGACGCTCGATCTCAGCTATCTCGACCTCGCCGGCCTCGACTTCAAGGCCGCCAATCTTGCCGATTGTGATCTCTACGGCTCCGACCTCACCAACGCGAAGCTCGCCGGCGCCAACCTTTCGCACACGCGCCTCGATCGCGCGCTCATCATCGGCGCGGATTTCAGCGGCGCCAATCTCGAGCGCGCGTCGATGCTGCGACCGACGGTCTTCTCCGACATGAAGTTCAACCGTGCCGAGGCACCGAGGTTTACGGGCGCGCGTCTGATCGGCATGCGGCTGCAGGCGCGCATCGACGGCGCCGACTTCTCGCGCGCCGATCTGACCGATGCCGACTTCAGCCCCTACGAGGACCGGCCCGGCGAAGGCACGATCACCACGGTGCCGCGCAACGAGATGTCGGGCGCGGACTTCACCGGCGCGGTGATGCAGCGCATCAACCTGTCACGCGCCATTCTGCGCTTCGTCAAGTTGCGCGATGCCGATCTCACGGATGCCTCGTTGCGAGAAGCCGATCTCACACAGGCCGATTTCACCGGCGCCAACGTGACGGGCGTCGATTTTACCGGAGCCGATCTGACGCGCGCCGACTTGTCGAAGGCGATCGGTCTCGACAAGGCGAAGGGGCTCGAGCGCGCATCGTCTTCGGGCGCCGTATTGCGCTGACGCGCGTCCTCAGCCTTCGGCCCAGTCGGCGAGGCGCGCGAGGAAGGCCATGCAGCGGTCGAGTTCGCTTTCGGCGATCCACTCGTCGGCAGTGTGTGCCTGCGCAATATGCCCCGGCCCGCAAACGACCGACGGCGCGCCGCCGTCCTGAAACAGGCCGGCTTCGGTCGCATACGAAACGGCATGCGTTTCGTTCTGGCCGACGAGCTTCAAGGCCAGCGCGACGACTTCGCTGTCGGCCTTGGCACCGAACGGCGGCACGCGATTGGTCTGGCGCACGAGAATGCCGGCCTCGTCGGCCACCTGTCGCATGGCGGGCAGGCACTCGTATTCGACGAACGCGCCGAGGCGGCGCTCTACCGCCGCGACATCGAGCCCCGGCACGGCGCGGATCTCGAAGCCGAAGCGGCACGTCACCGGCACGATGTTCGACGCGGTGCCGCCGGTGATCTCGGTGACTTGCAGCGTCGCGTAGGGCGGATCGAAGCGGGGATCGTGTGACGATGCCATCAGATCGCGCTCGATGCGCTGCAGCTCGTCGATGACGCGCGCCGCCCAGTGGATCGCGTTGACGCCGAGCGGCGCCATGCTCGAATGCGCGGCGCGGCCGGAAACAGTCACCTGCCAGCGCACGGGGCCCTTGTGCGCATCGACGACGCTCATGCCGGTCGGCTCGCCGACGATCACCATGCGCGGGCGCGGCAACGCCTTGCCGAACTGCGAAATCATCGGCCGCACGCCGATGCAGCCGATCTCCTCGTCGTAGGAGAAGGCGATGTGGATCGGCGTTCTCAGGCGTCGGCGCTTGAAGTCCGGCACGGCGGCGAGCACGCAGGCGAGGAACCCCTTCATGTCGGAGGTGCCGCGTCCGAACAGTCTGCCGTCGCGCTCGGTGAGCGTGAAGGGATCGCTGTCCCACGTCTGCCCGGTCACCGGTACGACATCGGTGTGGCCGGACAGTGCGACGCCGCCGATGCCCTGCGGCCCGATGGTCGCGAACAGGCTCGCCTTGTCGCCGCTCCCGGTCGGAACCAGATGCGAGGCGACGCCGTGCTGCGCCAGATAGTCCTCGATGAAGCGCACGATGGCGATGTTGCTCTTGTGGCTCGTCGTGTCGAACGAGACGAGGCGCGCGAGCAGCTCCTTCGTGGCGTAGGTCGGTCCGTGCATGGTTGTGGTCGTCGCCTGCTGGCGCCCTGTTTGATCGTGGGTGGCCGTTCAGTTGATGCTGCGCTGGGCGAACGGGCTGTCGAGCGAGAACGCGGGGATGGCGATGTCGAACAGCGGGCCGGCGCCGGCCTGCATCTGGTAGCTGCCGACCATGATGCCCGACGGCGTCTCCAGCGGGCAGCCGGACGTGTAGCTGAACGATTCCCCTGGGCCGATCACGGGCGTCTGGCCGACGACGCCGGGGCCGCGCACCTCTTGCGTCACGCCGTTTGCGTTGGTGATGCGCCAGACGCGGGAGCGCAGCTGCACCGTCTCGTCGCCCTCGTTGGAGATGGTGACGGTGTAGACCCAGAAGAAGTGGCCCTCGTCGGGCGACGACTGGTCCTCCACATACTGCGGTTCGACGCGAACACGGATTCCGCGGGTGACGGCTTCGTACATGGAGGTCGGTTCCGGTGGAAGATCACGCCCGAGGGGCGGGCCGGGAGTGTAGGCGGCCCGCCGGGCCGGTCAAGTGACCGTCGGTGCTCGCGCGCCGCAGCAGCGATCACGCATAGGCTGCGGCGAGCGCGTTCTCGAGATCGGCGACCAGATCCTCCACCGCCTCGACGCCGACCGACAGACGCACCATGCCGTCGCCGATGCCGAGTTCGGCGCGGGCTTCGGGCTTCAGGCGGAAGTGGGTGGTCGTCGCCGGGTGGGTGACGAGGCTCTTGGTATCGCCGAGGTTGTTCGAGATGCGTGCGATGTTCAGCGCGTTGAGGAAGCGGAATGCCTCGCGTTTTCCCCCGTCCAGCTCGAAGGTGACGATCTGGCCGCCGCCGGTCATCTGCTTTGCGGCAATGGCGCGCTGCGGATGGTCGGCGCGGGTCGGATAGAGCACCTTGGGAACGCGGCGGTTGGCGGCGAGCGCATCGGCGATGATCGCGGCGTTGTCGCACTGCGCCTTGACGCGCAGGGGAAGCGTTTCGAGGCCCTTCAGCATCACCCACGCATTGAAGGGCGAGATCGCCGGGCCGGTCTGGCGCAGGAAATCGTGCAGGTAGTCTTTCACGAACTGCTGCGAGGCGAGCACGAGGCCGCCGAGGCAGCGGCCCTGGCCGTCGATGTGCTTGGTCGCGGAATAGACCACGACGTCGGCGCCGTGTTCGAGTGGCCGTTGCAGCATCGGCGTCGCGAAGACGTTGTCGACGATGACGGTGGCGCCGATCTCGTGGGCGATCTTCGACACTTCGGCGATGTCGACCAGCTCCAGCGTCGGATTGGCCGGCGTCTCGAAGAAGAACGCCTTGGTGTTGGGACGGCACGCCGCGCGCCATTGGTCGAGGTCGCGGCCGTCGATGAGCGTGCAGGTGATGCCGAAGCGCGGGCAGAGCTCCTCGACGATGTAACGGCACGAGCCGAACAGCGCGCGGGCCGAGACGATGTGATCGCCCGCGGAGAGCCGCGACAGGATGGCGCCCGAAACAGCGGCCATGCCGGTCGCGGTGGCACGGCAATCCTCGGCGCCTTCGAGCAGCCGGATGCGTTCCTCCAGCATCGATACGGTGGGGTTCGAGAAGCGGCTGTACTGGTAGCCGGGGTCCTCGTTCTTGAAACGGGCCTCGGCCTGCTCGGCGGACTTGTAGACGAAGCCCTGCGTCAGGAAGATCGCTTCGGAGGTCTCGCCGAACTGCGAGCGCAGCGTGCCGCCGTGGACGAGGCGCGTCGCCGGGCGCCAGCTCTCGGGGCCTGATGGCTTCTTGTCGTTGTTGTCGGCTGTCATGGCTTTCTGCGCTCCTCGGAGACGGACAGGGATCGTCGCGGCCAGCCAAGCCGGCGGCAAACGTCTCGGAACATCCGGGATTTGCGCGCGGCCCTTTAGCGAGTTGTTTTACGTGGCTGCAAGCCGGCCGGCCAAATCGCCACGAAGTTCGGGCGGGATTATCGCCCTGCGGCCCTTGGCGTCAAGGGGGCGTTCGGTTAGAGCGGATCAGCAGGGGAGCGCCATGGCCAGGACCGAAGCGAAGCAGAAGCCAGCCGGCAAGCGTGCCGGATCGACGGAGTCCGTACGGACGGCGGGCGGCATCCTGCCGTCGCAGGCGATCCGTGCGCTGGTCGGGCGCGGCGAGGTGACAGTGGCGCGGCCGCTCGGGGCGAAGCAGGTGCAGCCGGCGAGCCTCGATCTGAGACTTGGCGAGGTCGCCTACCGGGTGCGGGCGAGCTTTCTCCCCGGTCCCGGCATCGATGTCGCCGAGCGGCTCGACGACCTGAAGCTGCACAAGTTCGACCTGACGCAAGGCGCGGTGCTGGAGACGGGCTGCGTCTACGTGGTGCCGTTGCTCGAAGGACTGGCGCTGCCGGCCGACATAGCCGCGGCGGCCAATCCGAAGAGTTCGACCGGCCGCCTCGACGTGTTCACGCGCGTCATCGCCGACGGCGTCGCCGCATTCGACACCGTCCCGGCCGGCTACAAGGGGCGGCTCTACGCCGAGATCTGCCCGCAGACGTTCCCGATCGTGGTGCGCACCGGCTCGACGCTGTCGCAGATCCGTTTCCGGCGCGGGCATCCGACCATCAGCGACGCCGAGCTGATGGCGTTGCACGAGGCGCAGCGTCTCGTCTCGGGCGGGACCGCCAGCGCCGACGTCGCCAACGGCATCGCGCTGTCGGTCGATCTGGTCGGAGATACCCAGGGGCTGGTCGGCTATCGCGGCAAGCGTCACACCGGGCTCGTCGATGTCGACGCGCCGGGCTCGTGCGCGCTCGCGGACTACTGGGAGCCGATCCACGTGCGCGACAAGCGGCGGCTGATCCTCGATCCCGACCAGTTCTATATCCTCGCCTCGAAAGAGGCCGTGCACGTGCCGCCGACGCACGCCGCCGAGATGGTGCCGTTCAACCCGCTGGTCGGCGAGTTCCGTGTGCATTACGCCGGCTTCATGGACCCTGGCTTCGGCCATGAGCCGGCTGGCGGCTCAGGCGCCCGCGTCGTACTCGAAGTCCGCAGCCACAAGGTGCCGTTCGTGCTCGAGGACGGGCAGGTGATCGGGCGGCTGATTTACGAGCGCATGGAGCAGGTGCCGGACAAGCTCTACGGCCGCGACCTCGGCTCCAACTACCAGGCGCAGGGGCTCAAGCTGTCGAAGCATTTCCGGGCGTGAAGCCGCCGCGGTCCGCCCGTCGGTCCTAGACTAGCCGCTGGTCGTTGCCGCAATTCCCGGCAGCCGATCGCTAAGCCGCACCCTGCCTGTGCATGCGTGTTGCCGCGGCCACAGGGAGACCGGACGGCTTCGCGGCGCACAAATTCTCATGGCACAGAAAAGCCTGAATGATGGCATCGTGTGCTTCGCCTGCTTCGTCAGGCCCACCGTGCAGCGTCAACTTCTCGACTGGCTTGCTCCGCGGGTTCCCATGGATATCGAAGCTGCGTTTCGCTCCAAGGCAAGTTCGCGCGATCCGCGCCTCGACGTGGCGCGCGGGTTGGCGCTGGTCGTCATCTTCGCCGCGCACATGCCACAGAACCCGCTCTGGCACCTGATGCCGGGCCGCTTCGGCTTTTCGGACTCCGCCGAGATTTTCGTGTTCTGCTCCGGCATGGCGGCGGCGCTCGCCTTCGGTCGCATCTACGACGTGCAGGGCTGGCTGCTCGGCACCGCGCGCGTGCTGTTTCGCATCTGGCAGATCTACTGGGCGCACATCGGCGTGTTCCTCGCCGTCGTCGCGATGAACGTGAAGTTCGATCTCTGGTCGGGCACCGGGACGCTGTTCGTCGAGAGCATGAGGCTGAAGCCGTTCCTCGACTCCTACACGGGCGAAGCACTGGTTGGCCTGCTCACGCTCGGCTACGTGCCGAACTATTTCGACATCCTGCCGCTCTACATGATCGTGCTGCTGCTGGTGCCGCTGGTGATGGCGTTGGCGCAATTGCGGCAAGGGCTGTGGCTGGTGCTGGTATTGGTGCTCGGCCTCTGGTCGGTGGCGGAGGCCGGCTTCCTCGAACTGGCCGCCACGCCATGGAACGACCGCCGCTGGTTCTTCAATCCGTTCTCATGGCAGTTGCTGTTTTTCATCGGCTTCGCCCTCGCGCGCGGATGGCTGCCGGCGCCGCCGCGCGACCGCCGTCTCATGCTCGCGGCGATCGCATTCCTGATCGCGTCCCTGCCGATCGCGTGGGAACCGCTCGCCAGTCGCATCGGCTATTCGCCGGCATTCCTTCACCACCTGGCGCAGTTGACGGACAAGACCCATCTCGGCGCGCTGCGCGTGGCGCACTTCGCCGCCCTCGCCTATGTCGCATTCGTGCTGGCGGGCGAGAGCGGGCGCAATCTCATCGGCAGCGTATCGCGCGGCTTGCAGGTTCTCGGCCGCGAGACGCTCTCTGTGTTCGTCGCCGGGCTCATGCTGTCGATGCTCGGAGGCTACATACTGTACCTCACGTCCATCGCCGGATGGGCGGTACTGCTCGTCAATGTCGGTGGCGTCGCGATTCTCTACGCGGTTGCCGTGACGGCGGGATGGTTCAAGTCGGCACCGTGGAAGGCGACGCCGCGCACCACTGTCGGCGAAGGCCGCGTGGCGGACGCGATGATGCCGATGCCCGCAGCGGTCGCCATTCCGGTAACGGTGGCCTGCAGCGATGCCGAGCCCGGGCAGCAGGCTGGCCCGCTCGTCTGACTGCCAACCTGCTCCACGTCCCCCGCGTTACGCGAAATACGCGTCGATGAATCGCTCGTAGATGGCCGTCAGCTTGACGAGGTCGTCGACGGCGACGTTCTCGTCGACCTGGTGGATGGTCCGGTTGACGAGGCCGAACTCGATCACCGGGCAGTGGTCCTTGATGAAGCGCGCGTCCGACGTGCCGCCGCCGGTGGTGAGCGCGGGCGTGCGGCCGGTTTCGGCTGCGACGGCCTGCACCATCGTCTGCACCAGCGGGCCGGGCTTCGTGAGGAACACGTCGCCGGTGCCGGAGAACGAAACTTCGAAGCGCGCGCCGACTTCGGCGGCGGCGGCGGAGCAGATCTCGCCGATGCGCGCTTCCATGCGCGGTCGGCTCCAGTGGTCGTTGTAGCGGATGTTGAATTTCGCCCGCGCTTCGGCCGGAATGACGTTGGTCGCGGTGTTCGGCACCGAGATGACGGTGACGACGAGGCGCGACGGTTCGAAGCTCGCCGAGCCCTGGTCGAGTTCCGTGGTCGACAGCCGGTCGATCATCCGCGCGAGCTTCGGCACCGGGTTGTCGGCCTTCTGCGGATAGGCGGCGTGTCCCTGCAACCCGTGCACGACGATATCGCCGTTGAGCGAGCCGCGCCGGCCGATCTTGATCTCGTCGCCGAGCGCGTTCGGGTTCGACGGCTCGCCGACGATGCAGGCGTCGAGCTTTTCACCGCGCCGCTGCAGCCAGTCGAGCACCTTGATGGTGCCGTTGACGGACGGGCCCTCCTCGTCGCCGGTGATGAGCAGCGAGATCGAGCCCTTCGGCGTGCCGCCGTTGCGCGCAATGTGGCGCAGCGCCGCCGCGACGAAGCAGGCGACGCCGCCCTTCATGTCGACGGCGCCGCGCCCGTAGAGCAGCCCATCGCGAATGACGGCGGCGAACGGCGGGACGCTCCAGGCGGCGAGATTGCCGGGCGGCACCACGTCGGTATGACCGGCGAAGCAGAGGTTCGGGCCGGACGCTCCGGCGCGCGCGTAGAGGTTTTCGACGTCGGGCGTGCCGGCCTCGCTGAACGTCATGCGGTGACAGATGAAGCCGGCCGGCTCCAGCGCCGTCTGCAGCAATGTCAGCGCGCCTGCTTCGTCCGGGGTGACGCTCGGGCAGCGGATCAGGGCAGCGGTGAGGGCGACGGGATCGAGCGGATCAAGCGGCATTTGCGTTCTTCTTGCTGGCGGGGGTGCCGGCGGTGGAGCTTTCGAGCGGATCAGGCCCATTGACGTTCTCGCCGCGCGTACCGCGCAGGAAGCCGTTGTCGAAGATGACGAACGTCAGTGCCGACAGCACCGCGCCCAACAGAAGAATGTCGGGCAGCGTCGGCGGATTGCTGGTCAGCACGAGATCGAAGTGCAGCAGTACGGTGAAGATCACTCCCATCGACGCAAGACCATAGGGCATCCACTGCGGCCAGCCGCGATCGTTGAAGCGCTTCACGCTGACCGCTGTCTCGGGGATGATCATGGCGAGGCTGACGAGAGTATCGGCAACATTCGGCGGTGCCCCCATCCAGCTCTTGGGATTGACGAGCAGGGTCAGCACCATGCCGGACGACACCAGGAAAATACTGGCGAGCCACCACGTCTTGCGCCCGATGCGGCCGTCGAAGCCGAAGAAGAGAGACTTCCAGTCCATGCCGCGCGAGAATCCTGCAGTTGCCCGGCCGAATGAACTATGTCTCGACGCGAGGTTCAAGGCGGCAATGTGCTGGTGTGCCGCTTGGCCTGCCGGGACCATTCAAGAATCGTGTGCCTCGGCCCCCGTGGCGACCGCCGGCATCCGCGCCGATGCGGGGGGAGAGGGGCGCGCCCCGGGCAGCACACTCACCGGCTGCTCGGCCAGGATCTGGTTCTGCACGAGCGTGATCTTCTGCCAGATCTTGCCCGACATGTTCGAGGTGATCTGCCCGAGATCGCTCGCCGTCTCGATCACGACCGGATCGCGCGTCCCCTGTGCATAGAGCGCCGCCACCTTGGCCGCCAGCGACAGCATTTCCGAGCAGTAGTCGAGATAGCGCGACAACTCGAACGGCGTCAGCTCACGCTGCGGCGAGTTGGGCGTCGCGTCCCGTGCCACCGTCGACGGCCGGCTCGGGTCCTTGGTCAACTGGTGCATGTCGATGACGTGCACGATCGAGCGCAGCTCGTGGAGATGATCGAGCGCGCGCTGGCGCTTCCAGCGCGATTCGAGACCGGAGAGAAACAACAGGCCGGCGCCCATCAGCACGATGATGTTGAACGCGCTGTCGAAGCCCTGCAGCACGCCGTAGAGGTTTTCGGCGTCGCGCTTCACCTCGATGATGGTGCCGACGTAGCCGAGCAGAACGAGCCCGAGCACGACCGACGCTATCGAGATGGCTCGCAGCAGATGGTTCGGCCGCGCGATCGACACGACCCGCGCGCGTGTGTCGGTCGCGACCTGGAGAAGTTCCCCGCAGACGCGCGAGAGCCCGGATCCCGGAAAGCGGTCGTGGATGCGCTTCTCGAGCGTGGCGATAGTGGCGATGATGCGATCGGGATCGAGCGTCTTGTACATGGCCTCGCCGCCGTTCCGGGGTATGTCTCGTCTTGGACCGCAAAGACCTTACCTCGAGTCCAGCCCCGGATCGTGCGCCGCAACCGATCCGATCGAACAATAACGGAGTTCAGCCCCGGCGCGCCTCGTAGATCCTGGCATTGGCATAGGCGGCGGCGGTCAGCGGCGCATCGAGACCGGCGGCGCGGGCCCTGTCCAGCATGAAACCGAGAATGTGGTCGGCTTCGATCGGGCCGCCGCGCTGCATGTCGCCGAGCATGGAGGCGGTCAGGCCGAGGCTCTGATCCGCGAACATGCGTCGGAATACGGTCATTTGCCGCTCGTCGACAGGATAGCCGTTGCGCGCTGCCGTTTCTGCGTGGGCCTCGAGCATGGCGAGCGACAACGCCGCGCCGCCGGGCGCCGAGGCGATCTCGCCGACGCTGGCGCGCATCAATGTCGTCATGCCGGCGAGCGTCGCCAGCATGACCAGCTTTTCCCACATGCGGGCGAGGATGGCCGGCGAGGCGGTCGCCTGCAGCTTGGCGCGCGACAGGGCGTCGGCCAGCCGCTCGACGCGCGGCGAGAGCCCGCCGCCCTGCTCACCTATGGTGATGATCTGCCAGTCGTTGAGATGCTGCACGGTCCCGTCGGCGCCGAGCCGGACCTGCAGCGACACGGTGCCGCCGATCACGCGCTCGCTGCCGAAGGCGTCGTTCAGCCGGTCGAGATGCGAGAGGCCGTTGAGCAGCGGCACGACGGTCGTGTTCGGACCAACGACCGGTACGATGTCGGCGATGGCGCTGTCGAGATCGTAGGACTTCGAGGTCACGATCAGGTAATCGGGCGCGGCCCCGGCCAACTCGTCCCTGGTGCGGGCGTCGACGGAGAGGACCGCGTTGCCGAACGGGCTTTCGATGCGCAGGCCATCGCACAACAGTTTGGCTTTGCGCTCCGGCCGCACGAGGAAGGTCACGTTCGCGCTGCCGTGCTGCACCATGCGGCCGCCGAAATACCCACCGACTGCGCCGGCGCCGAGCACCACGACGCTCGGCGATCCTGCTTCCCGGGTCGTCATCGCTGCCACACCTCGCCCTGCCGCCAAAATGCAACGAGGGGGATCGCCGGGCTGGCGTCCCCCTCGCTGGAAACCAAACGGAACGGGTCGTCAGGCGACGATGGCGCCGTTGATCCAGTCCTCGAGGCGCTTCTTCTGGACGAGCGCGCCGGTGTGCTGCGCGGCGACCTTGCCACCCTTGAAGATCATCAGCGTCGGCATGGCGCGGATGCCGTACTTCATGGTGACGTTCGGGTTACGGTCGACATCGAGCTTCACGACCTTGACCTTGCCCTTCATCTCCTGGGCGACGAGGTCCAGTGCCGGCGCCATCGCCTTGCACGGCCCGCACCACTCGGCGAAGAAGTCGACGACGACCGGCTCGGAGGCCTTCAGAACCTCGTCCTCGAACGTCTTGTCGGAAACGGCAGTCGTCATGGTGTGTCTCCTCGTGTCCCCGGCACTCGGCCGGGCCTTTCTGGTCGCCGGGAAAGTAGGGATGCGGTCATGCCACGTCAAGGTTGCCCGCGTCGAGCGTCGCCGCGTCGATCGTCCACAACCGCCGTTCGTAGTGCGCGATCAATGTGTCCGGAATCGGCATCAGGCGCGGCCCGTCGGTCCACAGGATGGCGGCCTGCATCACCTTCCCCGGGAACATTTCCGCAAGGGCGAGGCGGTAGGACGCGAGCTGGTACAAGTAGGCGTCGGCGACGTCCTCGGGGCGCGCGGGCGGCGGGCGGTTGGTCTTGTAGTCGATGATGAAAACGGTGTCGCCGTAGATCGCGAGGCGGTCGATCTGGCCGGTCAGCCGGAGCGCGGGACCGCGGCCGCCCGGACGCGGAATGAGCGCGCTGACGGCGACCTCGGCGCGGCTCGCCGGTCCGAACAGGTGCTCGAGGCCGGGTGACTTCAGGACCGCGAGCGTTTCGTGCACGATCGAGCGGCGGACCGCCGTCGAGAGGCCGAGCCCGCGGCGTGCGACGAAAGCCCGCGCAGCCTCGTTCCAGGTGTCGGGTGGAAACGCCGGCAGATGCTCCAGCAAGGCATGGGTCAGCGTGCCGCGCAGGAACCGATGGCCGTCGGCCTGCATGCGCGGCGACAGGGCCGGCGGCTCGTCTCCCGGTCCCCGCTCGGGACGCACCGCCGGCACCGCAGGTTCGCCGCTGTCGTCGGTCTCGTAGGGTGCGAGCCGTGAGGGCGCCAGCGGCACCGTCAGCTGCGGCTCCTTCGGCGCGAGGCGATTCGCCCACTCGGGCAGTGCAATGACGGCTGGTGGCGACGCGATGCCGCTGCCGGCGTCGCTTGGCGTCTTCTTCTTTTCGGGCGCTCTGGTCTGCTCGCACGAAAGCCGCCGCACGCGATCACCGCTGGCGTCCGTCGTTTCGACGAGACGCTGAGAGAGCCCGTCGAAGATAAGGTCGTACCAGCTGTCCTGCGGGCGCTTGCGCTTGCGCGTCTCGAAGCCGCCGACGTAGAGGCGGTCGCGGGCGCGGGTCATGGCGACGTAGAGCAGGCGGTTGCGCTCCTCGCGCTCGGCCTCGTCGTAGCGGGCGCGGCCTTCGGCGATCTCGGGCAGCTTGCTCGCGCCCTTGGTCTGCCACACGAACGGCTCGGGTGCATCGACCGGCAGGTCGCGGCAGGCGAGCGTGTAGAGCGACGGACGCCGGCCGACGCTCTTCGTCGAGCACGTGTCGGGCATGAACACGATCGGTGCTTCGAGGCCCTTGGCGCCGTGCACCGTCATGATGCGCACCTCGTCGCGGCCGTGCTCCATGTCGCGCTTGATCTCGCGATCGGCGGCACGAAGCGAAGCGAGGAAGCCGGTCAGGGACGGTGGCGCGCTCTCGTCGAAGGCGATGGCGAGGTTGACCAGTTCGTCGAGGCTGTCGGCGGCTTCCGGGCCGAGCCGGGCGAGGATGCGCTGGCGCATACCGTCACGATCGAGCAGGCTCGCCAGGAACTCGTAGGGCGGCATGAAGTCGGCCCGTCGCCGCCAGTCGCTGAGGCGCGCACAGGCAGCATCGTAGGCGGGCTTGTCGCGGCGCTTGTCGAGCAGCGATTTCCACATTGACCCACGCCGCCCGTGCGCGATGTCGAGCAGGTCGTCGTCGTCGAGGCCGATCAGCGGACTCTTCAGAACCGTGGCGAGGGCGAGGTCGTCTTCGGGCAGGGTCAGGAAATCCCCGAGCACCATGAGATCCTGCACGGCGAGTTGTTCGGTCAGGCGCAGACGATCGGCGCCGGCGACGGGAATGCCGCGCGCCTTCAACGCGGCGACGATGGGCTTCGCCAGCGGATTGCGCTTGCGCAAGAGGATCAGGATGTCGCCCGCGGTGATCGGCCGGTCGGCGGCGGGCAGCATCTCGCCGTTGTCGAGCATGGCCTTGATGCGGTCGGCGATGCGTGTCGCGAGGCGCTGGGCGGGGCTGATGGTTTCCTCGCGCACGACGCCCGGTTGCCAGACGTCGAGCTGAGACTCGTCCTCGGGCTTCTCCGTCTCCCAGACCTCGACCAGCCCGGCGTCGCCGATGCGGCTGACGGCGTGCTCGACCGCGTTGTCACGATGCGCGAGGCCGGGCGCACGGCGAACGTCCGCGAACACGTCGTCCACGGCTTCGAGGATCGGCGCGACGGTGCGGAACGACAGGTGCAGCGGAATCTCGCGCCATATCGCTCCTGCAGCATCGGCGGCGGCCTTGAACTTCGCACCCATGCTCTCGAAGGCTTCGGGCCGCGCGCCCTGGAACGAATAGATAGACTGCTTCTCGTCACCGACGGCGAACACCGTCGGCGAGGTTTCATGGTTGCCCGCGCCGGCGAAAAATTCCGCCGCGAGCGCGGAGACGATGCGCCACTGCTCGGGGCTCGTGTCCTGGCTCTCGTCGACGAGGATGTGATCGAGGCCGCCGTCGAGTTTGTAGAGCACCCACTGCGCAGCTTGAGAGGTGCCGAGCAAGTTGGCGGCGCGGCGGATCAGATCGTCGAAATCGAGCGCGGCGCGGCGCGCTTTCAGAGCCGAGTAGCTGGTGAGCACGCTGTCAGCGAGGCGAATGAGCGCGAGGGTCGCGTCGATCACGTCGAGGGCGCGGCGCTTGCGGACCGCGGTTGCGAGTTCGTCGCGGGCTAGCGTCAGCCGCTCGGCGAGGCCGGCGTCGCGATGGCGAATGGCCTTGGTGATGAAGCGGTCAGCGAAGGCGCCGCCATCCTTGTTGAGGAAGCCGCGTGCGAACCCGGCGGCCCGGTCGGTGTCGTTGGTGGCGGATGCAGCGGCGAGCAGTGCGTCGGCGAGCTTGATGTCGGTGGCTTGACCATCGGCGAGGATAGCGGCGGCGGCGCGGCAGAAACTCGCGTCGAGCAGGTTGGCGGAGATGTCGTCGCAGGCCTCCACCGTGTCGCCGGGCAGTAGCGAGAAGGCAGCGCGATAGGTCCCCGCGATGGCGGCGACGGGGTCGTGCGTCGCCTCGTTGTCGTCCTCGCCGGGTGTCCGCCGCATGACGTGCTCGAGCCAGTCGCGTCGCGCCAGTGCTTCAGCGAGCACCTTGTCGAAGGTGTCGTCGACCGCATGCGCGACGGTGGTGCGCAGCGCCTGCCCGAGCGGCGAGCCGGGCGCCCGCGTCGCGCGCGTGAGCGTGTCGTCGATCGCCTCCTGCAGCAGTTCGCGCGCGCTCACGTCGTCGAGGATCGCGAACCCCGGCGGCACGCCGGCTTCGAGCGGAAAGCGCTGCAGCAGGCGCTCGCAGAACGAATGGATGGTCTGCACCTTGAGGCCGCCGGGCGTCTCGATGGCGGCGGCGAACAGTGTGCGCGCCCGCGCCTGTTCCTGTGGAGAGGGTGCGCGTCCGAGCAGGTCGGTGAGCTTCGTTTCGAGGTCGGAGGGTGCCGATGTCACCCAGAAGCCGAGTTCGCGGAATACGCGGGTCGACATCTCGGCGGCGGCCGCCTTGGTGTAGGTGAGGCAGAGGATCCGGTCGGGCGCGGTGCCGGCCAGCAGCAGCCGCATGACGCGGCGCGTCAGCACGTAGGTCTTGCCGGTGCCGGCGTTGGCGCGCACCCAGGCGGAGGCGGACGGGTCGGCGGCGTCCGACTGCGCGCGGCGCGTATCGGCAAGCGCCTGCTCGAAATCGGCGGGGCTCGCGGCCCGCGTCGTCGTCGCTTCGCTCATATCGGCCGGTCCCCCAAAATCGGGCCCCAGGATCGGGTGCTCTCAAGGCTCGCGGCGCCCGGATTTCGGGGCGGTTCGAGGGCGCTGGACAGGCCCGCCGCAGTTCACTATAAGGGCGCTTCTCCGGCTGGGGCGAGCCCCGGAATGGGGATATGCCCAGGTAGCTCAGTTGGTAGAGCATGCGACTGAAAATCGCAGTGTCGGTGGTTCAATTCCGCCCCTGGGCACCATTTGCTTTTTAAGCCATTGTCCAAAAAAATCCGTTGGTTCTGTTCGGACCAGCCGAGCGTTGCGCATTTGGCGCCTGCCACGAAGCCGTTTTCGATACGGTCAAGCGCCGCAACCGGCGGCTGCGACGCCCATGTCAGCTCGGGTGGCAAAAACTTGCGAAATTCGACAGATGCGCGATCGGCATCGAACGTGCGCCCGGTACGCCCCGACTGTCGCGCGAGGGCCGCTTGGGGCCCGGGCAAAACGCTGACTGAGGGAGACGGCAGCGATATCGCCTCATGCCGCGACGGCAGCCGTGATCTCGGTCATGCGGTCGCGAGGCCGAGGCCGACCAGGGCGATGAGCGCGCCGAGCATGCGCATGGCGAACGGACTGCGGGTCAGGACCATGCCGATGCCGAGACCGGCCATGTGCAGCAGCGAGGTCGCTGCCACGAAGCCGGCGGCGTAGCTCGCAAAGCCCGCTGCCGCCGGGATCTCGGCGCCATGCGCGTACCCGTGCATGAAGGCGAAGGCGCCGACAACGGCCGCAGAGAGCGTCAGCGGAGCACGCGCCTGCACCGCGATGGCCACACCGAGAACCACGACCGATGCGACAATCGCCAGCTCGGCTCCGGAGATCGCGACGCCATTGGCGGCCATCAAAGCGCCGACCGCCATGACAGCCACGAACGTGACGGGGAGCATCCATCGCGCTGCCCCGCCCATCTGCCAGGCGAGCAGGCCGACGGCCACCATGGCCAGCAGGTGATCGAGCCCGTGCAGAGGATGCAACAGACCATCACGCAGCGCGAACGCGACGTCATGCCCGGTATGCGCGACTGCCGGCGACGCGAGGATGATAGCCGTCAGCGCGAGCAGCGCGGTCTTTACTGAACGATACATGATAAGGCTCCCGGAATGTTCGAACGGAGTGACGCCTGCGTGAAGCCGCGTCACCGTACCTTGATGCGCACCAGTTCCTCGCCGTGCGGATCGGTGACATGAACCGCGCAGGCGATGCACGGATCGAAGCTGTGGATGGTGCGCTGGATCTCGAGCGGCTGATCCGCCTTCGCCAGCGTGTGGCGATCCATCAGCGCGGCCTCGTACGGCCCCGGCTGTCCCTTGGGATCGCGCGGACCGGCATTCCAGGTCGAGGGAACCACCGCCTGATAGTTGTCGATCTTGCCGTTCTTGATGACGATCCAGTGCGCCAGCGCGCCGCGCGGCGCCTCCATGAAGCCGACGCCCTTGGCCTCCTTCGGCCACGTCGACGGGTCCCAGCGCTCCGGATTGTGCACCGTGACGTCGCCGCCCTTGATGTTGGCGATCAGGTTGTCGAGCCACGCCTGCATCTGGTCGGCGATGATCTTCGTCTCCAGCGTGCGCGCCGCCGTGCGACCGAGCGTCGAGAACATGGCTTCGATCGGCAGATCGAGTTTCTTCAGCGCGTAATTGGCGATGTCCTGCGTCGGCTTGTGGCCCTTGGCATAGAGCATCAGCACGCGTGCAAGCGGCCCGACCTCGACCACATTGCCTTTCCAGCGCGGCGCCTTGAGCCACGTATAGCCCTTGTCGACGTCGAGCTGATCGAACGGCGGCTTGGGACCATCGTAGGCGAAGGCCGTCTCACCGGCATAGGGATGCAGGCCCTTGTCCTTGCCGCCGGTGTAGTCGTACCAGGAGTGCGAGACGAACTCCTGCACGTGCGCGGGATCGTTGAGATCGACCGGCTCGATGCGCTTCAGGTCACGGCCGAGGATGACGCCGGACGGGATGAGCCAGCTCGACGGATCGTCCATCCCCTTCTCGGGGAAGTCGCCGTAGGTCATGAAGTTGCCGACGCCCTCGCCGCGCTTGAACCAGTCCTTGTAGAAGGACGCGATGGCGAGCGTGTCGGGAATGTAGACCTGTTCGACGAACGCCTTCATCTTGGCGATGATGCTGCCGACTTCGAGAAGCGTGACGATGTTGGTGGCCGTCGCGGCGGAGCCACCGGCCGCACCGGTCGGGCTGGTCGAGATCGGCGACGGCGCGCCGCCGACGAGGAAGTTCGGGTGCGGGTTCTTGCCGCCGAAGATGGCGTGAATTTTCACGACGTCGCGCTGCCACGCGAGCGCTTCGAGATAATGCGCCACCGCCATCAGGTTGGCTTCCGGCGGCAGCTTGTACTCGGGATGCCCCCAGTAGCCGTTGGCGAAAATGCCGAGCTGCCCCTGCTCGACGAACGTCTTCACCTTTTTCTGCACGTCGGCGAAGTAGCCGGGCGACGACATTGGCCAGCTCGATATCGACTGCGCCAGTTCGCTCGTTGCCTTCGGATCGGCCTTGAGCGCGGAGACGACATCGACCCAGTCGAGCGCGTGCAGATGGTAGAAGTGCATGACGTGATCGTGCACATACTGCGCCGCGATCATGAGGTTGCGGATCAGCTGCGCGTTCTTCGGGATCTTGTACTTCAGCGCATCCTCGACCGAGCGCACCGAAGCGATGCCATGCACCAGCGTGCAGACACCGCAGATGCGCTGCGCGAAGGCCCACGCATCGCGCGGATCGCGGCCCTTGAGGATGATCTCGATGCCACGCACCATGGTGCCCGAGCTGTAGGCCGCCTCGATGGCGCCCTGCTCGCTGGTCTTGGCCTCGATGCGCAAATGGCCTTCGATGCGGGTGATGGGATCGACGACGACGCGCTTCTGCATCGGAAAGCTCCTGCTCAATCGATCAAGTTGTCGGCGACGAGCTCGAGAAGGCTGTCGACCTTCTTGTCCCACTTGTACTTGTTGGCGCCGAGGTTGAGGGTGATGCGGCACTGCCCGCAGGCCGTGACGAACCGCTCGGCGTTGGCGTCTTCCACCTGACGCCGCTTCAGCTCGAAGGCGCGATAGCGGATCGGGTCGGCGCGCTTGTTGGAGACGACGCCGCCGCCACCGCCGCAACACCAGCCGACCGCACCGGCATCCGCGAGTTCCTTGAGGTCGAGCCCGAGCGCCTTCATGACGTTGCGCGGCGCCGCCAGCACGCCGCCGCGGCGGACCAGCTGACAGGGATCGTGCAGCGAGGCCGTCTGATTGATCTGCTTCAGCTTCAGCTTGCCGCTCGCCACCGCTTCATCGAGGAACTCGGTCATGTGGATGACGCGCACGGGCACCTTTTCGCCGTACCAGCGCGCCGACTCCCATCGCGCCGCACCGTAGGCGTGGCCACACTCCGGCAGGATCAGCGTGTGCGCGCCGATCTTCACCGCCGTGTCGATCATCTGCCGCGTCATCTTCTCCTGCAGCTCGATGTCGCCGTTGAGGTAGCCGATGTTCGAGGCTTCGAAGCCCTTGCTGTGATAGGTCCAGTTGTAACCCATCTTGTTCAGCACCTTGGCGGCATCCGAAAGCGCCTTGGTGTGCTCGGTCAGCTCGGCAGGCGCAACGGTGACGAGATAATCCGCGCGCTCCTTGTCGATGTTCATCGCGACGCCGCGCTCTTCGCCGGTTTCACGAATGATGTCGGCGAAGTCCTCGGCCGGTGTCGCCGGGCTGCCCCACAGCTTCGTGGTGCGATCCATCAGTTCGAGGCGATCCGGAATGAGACCGGCGGCGAACATGCCGTGGCGCGACTGCTTGACGAGATCGGCGATGTCGATGCCCATCGGACAGGCGAGCGTGCAGCGGCCGCACAGCGTGCAGCTGTCGAAGATCAGCTCCTGCCACTGCTCCAGCTCTTCGGCGGTGACGCGCGGCGCGATGCCGAGCAGGCGGAAGAGCGGCGCGAACGGCCCGACGTGGCGATGATACGCCTGCTCGAGTGGCCGCAGCTTTCGGATCGGCGTGTACTTCGGGTCGCCGGTCGTCACGAAGAAGTGGCAGGCCCCAGCGCACAGTCCGCAACGCACGCAGGCTTCGAGCTGCACCGCGTTGGTCATGGCGATGTCGCGCACGAACGCCTGCATGGCGAGATCGCGGCGGCGGGACTCTTCCGCCTGGCCCTGCGCGTCGAACGGAATGCCGGAGGTCGTAATCTGGGCGGTCATACCTCGGCCCCCCTCTGCTTGAAGCGAATGGCGGTGGTGCCGCGCGACAGCACGAACAGGAAGGCGTGCATGAGCTTGCCGAACGGGAACCAGATCAGGAACGCACACACGGTCAGGATGTGCACGGCGAGCAGCGTTTCGTAGCGGCCACCGATATGCGCGACCGCTGCGATGCCCGTCAGGACGGGCAGGAACGTCACGGCCCAGCTGACATAGTCGTCGATGCGCGAGATGAGCCGCTGCACCGGATTGGTCAGGCGATGCACGAGCGACGCCAGCAGCGATCCGGCCGTGATCACAGCGACCGCCAGCACGACGTTACTCGGCAGCGCCGGCCACGAGATGCCGAGCAGGGATTTCACGAACAGCACGTGCGGCGCGAACAACAGCACCGAGATCGCGAGCCCGATGTGGAAGACGTAGCCGTTCAGCACCGAAAACAGCGACGACTTCAGGAACGTCTTGTGCGGCCACATCTTGGCGAGAACGCCCGACGCGGCGGCGGCGAGCGGAGTCGGCGTGCCGGGACGCGCCTCGGCATCCACGCGGCGACGCTCCAGCATGAGGATGCCGATGAGGCGCCACAGCGTGCCGAGCAGGAACACGGCGATCGCGAATGTCAGCGCGGGTCCGCGCGAGAATTGGAGCAGCTCCATCGTCTCACCCCTTGTCCTTGCCGACGGAACGGTCGATCGCTTCCGTCTCGGCGAGATAGCGTTGCTGGTGGCGGCGCGCGATCCACGCTGCGGCTCCGCCCGCGGCGGCACCGGCGACGGCGGCGGCTCCGATCAGCGGGGCAGAGACGCCGGCATGCGCAGCGAGCGGCTTGTAGAAGCCGCCCTGATCCCAGAAGTGCGGTTCCGAGCAGCCGAGGCAGCCGTGGCCCGACTGGATCGGGAACGAGGTGCCGTGGTTCCACTTGAGCGTGGCGCAGGCGTTGTAGGCGATCGGTCCCTTGCAGCCGACCTTGTAGAGGCAGTAGCCCTTGCGCGCGCCCTCGTCGTCGAAGCTCTCGGCGAACAGCCCCTTGTCGTAGAACGGCCGGCGATAGCAGCGATCGTGGATGGTTTCGCCGAAGAACGCCTTTGGCCGCGCCAGATGATCGAGTTCCGGCAATTTGCCGAACGAGAGGATGTAGGCGAGCGTGCCGGTCATCGCCTCGGGGATCGGCGGGCAGCCGGGAATGTTGATGACGGGCTTGTCCTTGACGATGTCGGTGATCGACGCCGCGCCGGTCGGGTTGGGACGCGCGTGCGGGATGCCGCCGAACGCTGCGCAGCTGCCGACGGCGACGACCGCTGCGGCATCCTTTACGGTATCCTTCAGCATCTGCAGATTGGTAATGCCGGCGATGGTCGAGTAGATGCCGTCGTCCTTCAAGGGCACCGAGCCGTCGACGACGACGATGTACTTGCCCTTGTTTTCCTTCATCGCGGCTTCGCGGGCGTGCTCGGCCGCATCCCCCGACACCGACATCAGCGTGTGGTGATAGTCGAGCGAGATGAGATCGAAGATCAGGTCTTCGAGCGTCGGGCTCGACGAGCGCGTGATCGATTCCGTGCAGCCCGTGCATTCCTGGAACGACAGCCAGATCACAGACTGGCGGCGTGCCTTCGCGAGCCCTTGCGCGATGGCCTGCGACGCACTCGCCGGGAGCGCCATCACCGACGCCAGATAGGCGGAATACTTGAGGAAGGCGCGGCGCGAGATGCCTCGTCGCGACAATGCCTCGCCGAGCGTGGCTGGCTCGTTCATGCGGCGTCCTCCGTCGTTGCGATATGCGGCGATGTCGTGTCTGCGGGTGGTGCGGCGAGCATCGCGCGCAAGCGCACCAGTCCATCTCGGGCATCGTCGGGATGCGTGGCGAGAATTTCAGGCAGGCGGGTGATGACGATCTCCTCGGCGGCAACACCGCCGCTGGCGCCGAGATGGCGGACCCACCAGACGCCGGATATGGCCGTTTCCCAGATTTCACTCTGGCCTGCGACGGTGAGGATCGCCGACACTTCACCCTGCCCGAGCTGCCGCTCGATCCCTACGCGGTCGGCATCGCTGAGCGGCAGCCCACGCATGTCGATCGCGGTCACCTCACCGGTGGCCACAAAGCGTTCGAGCGCATCCGCGATTTCACGAAGAAGCGCGTGCATCATCCCGGTCGGGCCGTCAGGCTCCGCGCATCCCGGTACAGTGTGAGTATGCCGGATCTGCTGCGTCATGCCGAAGCCTCCTCGGTGGCGGCGCCGTTGGTCTCCATGTCGGCGGCCTGTTCGCGCCACCGCTGCACGATCTCGAGCACCATCGCGATCGCGCCGGGAACGGCCGCGGCGACAGGCCCGGTCGGCTCGAGGCCCCATGACACAGACTGGGGTTGCACGGCGACCAGCGCCCGCAGGCGCGGGCAACGTCCGAGCATGGCAGCCGTGGCGATCAGATCGAACGCGGCGACCTCGTGGGGTGTGCGCTTCTTGCCGCCGAGCTGGGCGTCCATCGCGGCGCCTTCGAAAACGGCCAGCGTTCCGGGAGGTGCTCCGATCTCGGAGGCATCGACCAGGATCAGCCCGTCGGCGGCCTCGACATCGGGCAGGAGATTGAGTCCGATGGTGCCGCCATCGACGAAACTCACGCCGTCATGCCGAGCTGGTGACTGCTGAAGGGCGGTGACGACATGCACGCCGACACCATCATCGCTCAGCAAGGTATTGCCGAGGCCGAGCACCAAAATCGTCGCAGCGTCGGACATAGCCCCCTGCCACACAGCGATTGCGAACCTGCAGACGTGCTCATCTTCATATATTGCCATCCGACAATGACATTGATCTGGATTAAGGACGTGCGGGGGTGTTGCCCGCGAAGTGTCATGGACAAGGTCGAAGCCATTTCTCATGCGCCGTTCGACGGTGCCTGAGTCAGGAACTGAGGCAGCTCATGTGTCTCGCCGTGCCAATGCGGATCGTCGCGATCGAGGCGGGTCTCGCCCGTTGTGAGGCCAAGGGCGTTGAACGAACCGTAAACCTCATCCTGATGCAGCACGAGTGTCTGTCTCCCGGAGACCTCGTCATGGTGCATGTCGGCTATGCCATTCAGACGATGACGGAAGAGGAAGCGCGGGAGAGCTGGGATCTCATCGACGAGATGCTTGCCGAGGAGGAACGGCTGGCGCATCACGGGGCACCCGGCCGCGAGCGGGATGGCGGCCATGCATGAGCTGGCAGTCGCGCAAGGGCTAGTCATGGAGGCCGAGCGCGTGGCCGCTGCACATCGTGCTGCGCTGGTCGAGCGTATCGTCGTGCGCGTCGGGGCGCTGTCGGGCGTCGAACCCGAGTTGCTCGAACGCGCGTTTCAAATCGCCCGCGCCGGCACCTGCGCCCGGCAGGCAACGCTGGAGTTCGAGGGCGGTGACGTCGAGATTACATGCCGGTCCTGTGGCTCGCACAGCGTCGGCGTGGCACCGAACCGGCTGATCTGCGGGACGTGCGGTGGTTGGCAGGTCGATGTCACGGCCGGCGAGGATCTGCTCCTCGTGCGGCTGGAGCTGTCGGAACTGGATGCAGAAGCTGCCCTGGAAACGAGGAGCGCCTAGAGCATGTGCCAGACCTGCGGTTGCACGATCACGCCGGGGAACCGGCATCTCGTCGAGGCCGAGACGACCCTGTTCAAGGGGCCGCGCCGGCAAGGTCCATCGACGACCGTCGAGGTGCTGTCCAACCTTCTATCGGCAAACGATCGCGAGGCGGCCCACAATCGTGCGCATCTCGATCAGCACGGCATTCTCGCCATCAACCTGATGTCGTCACCGGGCTCGGGCAAGACCAGCCTGCTCGAAGCGACGATCGAGGCGCTCGGGGACAGCTGCCGGATCGCCGTCATCGAGGGCGATCTGGCGACCGAGAACGATGCCGCCCGCATCCGCGCCAAGGGTGTTCCTGCCATCCAGATCACCACCGGGCAGGCCTGCCATCTCGATGCCCACATGGTGCACGGCGCCCTCCACCAGCTCGACCTCACAGCCATCGACGTGCTGTTCATCGAAAATGTCGGCAACCTCGTCTGCCCGGCGAGCTTCGACCTCGGGCATCATCTGAACGTGACGCTGCTCTCGGTCACCGAGGGCGACGACAAGCCGGCGAAGTACCCCGTCATGTTCCGCGTCGCCGATCTCGTGCTGTTGACGAAAGCTGACCTGCTCGACGTCCTCGGAGACGATTTCAAGGTCGAGGCAGCCATACGCCACGTGCGCGAACTCGCCAACGCTGCGCCCGTGCTCACCGTCTCCACGCGCCGGACGGACGGTATCGGCGCCTTCATCGACTGGATTCGGGATCAACGCGCGGCCCGCAAGAGCGGAGCGCAGCAGCGCCCGCGCATCGTCCGCGACGAGTTGACGGCCGGTCGAGGCGCGGTGGCTCATCCATGAGCGTTACCGGCGAGACTGCACGCGACTGGCTGGAGCGTATCCGCGCCCTCGACATCGCTTCGCCCGTGCGCATCATGAACGTGTGCGGCGGTCATGAGCGAACCATCGCCATGGCCGGGCTTCGTAGCGCACTCCCCCCGCAGATCGAGCTGATCGCAGGTCCCGGCTGTCCGGTCTGCGTTTGCCCCGAGGAGGACATCCACGACGCCATCGCCCTGAGCTTGCGCAAGGGCGTCACCGTCGTTGCCTTCGGCGATATGCTGCGGGTTCCGGCCAACGTCCCCAAATCGCAGCCGCGTTCGCTCGATCAGGCGCGCGCCGCCGGTGGCAGCGTTCGTCCGATCGCGTCACCGTCCGACGCCGTGCGCATCGCGCACGAGTTACCCGGCCAGCAGGTCGTGTTCTTCGCCGCCGGCTTCGAGACGACGACGGCGCCGGTCGCGGGGCTGCTGGCGCAGGAGTTGCCGCCGAACCTCAGCGTCCTCTTGTCGGCGCGGCTGACATGGCCGGCGGTCGCCATGCTCCTCGACAGCGACAGCCCCGGTTTCGACGCGCTCATCGCACCGGGACACGTGGCTGCCGTCATGGGCCCTGAGGAATGGCTGTTCGTCCCGCAACGTCACGGGCTGGCGAGTGCGATCGCGGGTTTCTCTCCGGAAACTCTGCTCAGCGCGCTGCATGCCGTCGTGGTTCAGCTCCTCGAAGGGCGCGCGACGTTGGAAAACCGCTATGGCCGCGTCGTGCGGCCGGGCGGCAACCCGACCGCGCGCCGCCTGCTCGACGAAATGCTCGATGTCGTCGACGCCAACTGGCGCGGCATCGGCATCATTCCGCGATCAGGATATGCGCTGAAGTCAAGGCTGTCCGCCATCGATGCACGCCAGCGCTTCGGACTCGACGGTGGTTCCGCCCGCAAGCGCGCGGGAGAAATGCCGCCCGGATGCGACTGCGCCAAGGTCGTGCTCGGCAAGATCAAGCCCGACCAGTGCCGCCTCTATGCGCAAGCCTGCACGCCGCGCGATCCCGTCGGGCCATGCATGGTGTCGGACGAGGGCGCCTGTCACATCTGGTGGAACAGCGGCGTGCGCAAGCGTGCCGACACGCCGACGGCCGCATGAATGACGCGAGCGGTGCCGCCCCATGCCGCAAGCCCGGTCACGGGCGATGATCGTGACAAGGTCGCGGCCCGCCGGCTGGTGCTCGGCGGTCGCGTGCAGGGCGTCGGCTTCAGGCCGTTCGTGCACCGCCTCGCGACGCAACTCGGTCTCAAGGGTGACGTGCGAAATCTCTCCGGACAGGTCGTCATACAAGTCGAAGGCAACTCGGCGGCGCTCGATGCCTTCGAAGCCGGCCTGCTGCGGGATTGCCCTCCACTCTCCCGGCCCGTATTCGAAAGCACCCACTCGGACAGTGTCCGCGGGTTTGAAACTTTCCGGATAGCAGAAAGCAAGACCAGCGGATCGCCCGACATCCACATACCGCCGGACCAATCGATCTGCCCGGACTGCCTCGCAGAGTTGCGCGATCCCGCCGATCGCCGCTTTCGTTATCCGTTCATCAACTGCACGGCATGTGGGCCGCGCTACACCATCATCGAGGCGCTGCCCTACGATCGAGCCGCGACCAGCATGTCCGTGTTCGAGCTGTGCCCGCAATGCCGTTTGGAATACGAGAACCCTGCCGACCGACGCTTCCATGCCGAACCGGTCGCCTGTGCCGCGTGCGGGCCATCGCTCTATTTCAAACCGGCAAGCCATGATGGCGGCGTTACACGCGGTAACGAGCCTGCTCTCGCGGCGGCGCTCGACACGATCCGCACAGGCGGCATCATCGCGGTGCGCGGCATCGGCGGCTATCATCTGGTCTGCGACGCCGCTGACGATGCAGCGGTTGCGAGCCTTCGCTCACGCAAGCGCCGACCGCACAAGCCGCTGGCCGTCATGTTCCCGTTTACTGGCCGCGACGGTCTCGAAAGCATCCGCCGCAGTGTCGTGATGGACGAGGCAGCGGCAGCGCAACTGCTCGATCCCATTCGCCCGATCGTGGTGCTGGGGCGGCGCAGTGACTGTCCGCTGAGCCCGTTGCTGGCTCCGGGTCTCGGTGATCTCGGCGTGTTTCTCCCCTACAGCCCGCTGCACCAGCTTTTGCTCGACGATTTCGGCCGCCCCCTCGTCGCGACCTCGGGTAACGTCAGCGGCGAGCCCGTCATCACGTCGGTGGAGGACGCGGAGCGGCGTCTCGGCGGGATTGCCGACGCCTTTCTGCATCATGATCGCGACATCGTGCGTCCCGCCGACGATGCCGTCGTGCGGCCGCTCGCGGGCCAGACGAGGCCGATAAGACTGGGGCGTGGCTCGGCACCACTCGAGCTGACGCTCGCCACGCCGCTCGATGCGCCCGTACTGGCGATCGGCGGGCAGGACAAGGTGACGGTGGCGCTCGGCTTCGGTGACAGGGTGATCGTCTCGCCCCACATCGGCGACCTCTCGACGCCGCGCGCGTTCGATCATCTCGTGCGCCTCGCTGGTGATCTGCCGCGCCTCTATCGCGCCGAGCCGGCCGCGATCGCCTGCGACCTGCATCCGGGCTTCACGGGGTCGCAGTGGGCGCGGCGTCAGAACCTTCCCGTCATTCGCGTGCAACATCACGCCGCGCATGCCTCGGCCGTCGCCGCCGAGCATCCCGAGGTGCGACGCTGGCTGGTGTTCGCGTGGGACGGCGTCGGTTACGGTGACGACGGCACGCTCTGGGGCGGCGAAGCACTGATCGGCGCACCGGGGAGCTGGCGTCGCGTCGCGAGCCTCAGAACCTTCCGCCCGCCCGGCGGCGATCTCGCGGCGCATGCGCCGTGGCGGTCCGCGGCGGCGTTGATGTGGGAAGCCGGTCTGGACTACGCCCCGCCCGCCACGCAGGATCACGGCGGCGTCGTGCGCAAGGCGTGGACTGCTGGGCTCAACGCCCCGCCGACATCCGCCGTCGGCCGGCTGTTCGATGCGGCGGCCGCATTGATCGGCAACATCGGCGAGACGACATTCGAAGGCCAGGGCGCGATGCAACTCGAGCAACTCGCCGCATCCTGCCGGGACGAGACGGGTCTCGCACCCGTCGTACTGCCGTTGGCGGCTGACGGCCATGGCATCCTGCGCACCGATTGGGCGCCGCTCCTGCCGGCGCTGAGCGACGCATCCGAAAGCCCTGCGCGGCGTGCCCTCGGTTTTCATCTGACACTGGTCGAGGCGCTGTTGGCGCAAGTCGACGCGATCCGCCGCGAAGTAAGCTTCGACGCGATCGGATTGACCGGCGGCGTCTTCCAGAACCGCCTGCTGGTGGAGCACGTCGTCTCGCGATTGCAGTCGCGGAATGTGCGGGTCGAGCTGCCAGGGTTGACACCCGTCAACGATGGTGGTCTCGCCTTCGGTCAGGTGGTCGAAGCCGCCGCGAGGCAAGCTCAGCGCAGCACGATGGAGCAGCCCTGGTGAGTGATACCCATATTCGTCTGGCCCACGGCAATGGCGGCCGCTTCATGCGCGAGTTGATCGCCGGCGTGTTCGCGCGCCATCTGGCGGGTCTCGGTCCCGACATCACGCTGGATGCCAGCCCTTTCGATCTCGCCGACGGCATCCCGATGACCAGCGTCGACGGCTTCATCGTGCAGCCGCTCGAATTTCCGGGCGGCGACATCGGCACGCTCGCCGTCAACGGCACCGTCAACGATCTCGCGGTGAGCGGGGCTGTGCCAAGTTACCTGACGCTGTCGGCGATCCTGGAGGAGGGGCTCGAAATCGCGCAACTCGATCGCGTCGTCGCCAGCCTGGCAGGGGCGGCAGTCAAGGCGGGCGTCAGGGTGATCGCGGGCGACACCAAGGTCGTGCCCCGTGGGCACGGCGGCGGCATCTACTTCTCGACGACGGGTATCGGCGTCCGCCCGCGCGACGCCGGCCTCGGCCTCGATCGCATAGGTTGCGGCGACGTGCTGCTCGCCAGCGGCCCGATCGGAGATCACGGCATCGCCGTGCTGCTGGCGCGCCAGGAGTTCGACCTTCGCGGCACCATCCGTTCCGATTGCGCGCCGGTGACCGCGCTGGCTCAGGCTGCCATGGCGCACGGCGTCCGCTTCATGCGTGATCCGACCCGCGGTGGTCTCGCCAGCGTCGCCGCCGAAATCTGCAGCGCCACCGGACTGGGCGTGCGCCTCGAGGAGGATCGCGTCCCGGTGCGAGACGAGGTCCGTGGCGTTTGCGAGATGCTGGGCTACGACCCTTATTATCTCGCTTGCGAGGGTCGCATTATCGCGGTCGCGCCTGCCTCCGCGGCGGCATCGCTGCTGGCCTCGTGGCGCGGCACGGAGGGGGGCGAGGCAGCCGCCATCATCGGCACCATAACCGATCCGCCTGCGCGCGTCGTCCTGGCGACCTCGGCCGGCGGCGAGCGCATCGTCGGCGAACTCGAGGACGACCCCCTCCCCCGCATCTGCTGACGGCCATCGCCTGCCCCGGAAGCTCAGCTGTCTCAGCCCGGTACCTTCCGGGAGCGGCATCGATCGACCGTCCGTCTGATCGGATAGCGCTCCAAGGGCACTGATGCTAAAAGGCACTCGAGGGCACCAAAGTGTGGTGGAGGGGCTTCAGAGGATGCGAGCACAAGAATTTCCCGTTTTTTCGGCGGGACTACAACGAACCTTTCTGACGCCGTATCCGTCTTCCGGCAATGCCCGCTCCCGTTTCGCAACCTCGCATCACGAGGGGCGCTGATGGCAACCGGAAATGACGATGCCGGCCTGCCGCCGCGCGCGGTGGTCCGGTATGCCGACGAGGTGACCGCACGTCCCGGGCTCAGCAGCCTCGCGCTTGCGGGCACGGACGACAGGGTTCGCTCCGCGGGGGCCGACATCATCCTAGCCCGGCCGCTCTCGAAATCGAACCTGATCGACGCCTGCATCGCCGCCGAGGGACCGGGAAAGAGCATCGCATGCGCACGCTGAGTCTGGCGATCCTGCTCATGCTGTTCTGGCTCGCGCTCTCCGGCTATTTCACGCCGTTCCTGATCGGGGCGGGGCTGCTGTCTGTGGCAATTTCGGTGTGGGTCGGGCATCGCATGAATGTCGTCGACAGCGAGGGGCATCCGACGCAGCTTTTCGCAGGCGCGCTGACCTACTTTCCCTGGCTGGTGGTCGAAATCTTCAAATCGGCCTGGTCGGTGACGCGCGTCATACTGGCGCCGAAGCTCGAGATTTCACCCACCATGACGCGCGTCCGTGCATCACAACGGACGGCTGCCGGCATTGCCACCTACGCCAACTCCATCACGTTGACGCCCGGAACCGTGACCACGGCGGTCAAGGGCGACGTGCTGACGGTGCATGCACTGGTGCGCGAGGCGGCGCTCGATGTCGAGCAGGGCGGGATGGACGCGCGCGTGCGCAAACTCGAGGAGGGCGCGTGATGTTCGCAGCCGCCGCGATCGCGATTCTCGGTGCGCTCGTGCTGGTGATCGGCAGGGCGTTGGCGGGGCCGACGGTTTTCGACCGGCTTCTTGCCGGCAACACGGTCGGCTCTCTCGCCGTGCTGCTTCTGGCCGTGGTCGGCTTCCTGACAGGTCGTCCCGAGTGGCTCGATATCGCCATCACCTATGGCCTCCTCAATCTGATCGGTACGCTGGCGGTTCTGAAATTTTTCCGCCACGGCGATCTCGCCCACGATGTGGAGGACGAGACATGAGTGCTGTCGTGCTGACGGCGTTGAGCTGGATCTGCATATCCGCCGGCTGCTTCTTCACGCTCACCGGGGCCTTCGGTCTCGTGCGCATGCCGGAAGTCTACACGCGCATGCATGCTGCGAGCGTGATCGACACGCTCGGCGCCGGGTTTCTCATCATCGGCTTGGTGCTGCAGGCGGGCCTGACCCTGGTTTCGGCCAAGCTGGTGTTCATCCTCGCCCTCATCTTCTTCACCGGGCCTGTGATCACGCACGCGCTGGCGCAGGCGGCAAGCGAGGCCGGCATCGAGCCTCTGCTCGTCGAGGACCGGCGGGGGCGCCTCGACGCCGTTGGCTCCGATACACCCGAAGCGACCGCCGGCGTGCTCCCCGCCGAGCCCGCGCATCCGGTACGCTAGGAGCTGACATGGAAGCGTCCATCAACATGGTACTTCTGACGCTGATGGCGATCGTCGTGATCGGCATCGTGCGCCAGCGCAACATGTTCGGAGTCGTCGTACTGGCCGGCATCTACAGTTTCCTCATGGCGAGCGTCCTCATCGTTCTCGATGCCGTCGACGTTGCCATGACGGAGGCCTCGGTCGGCGCCGGCGTATCGACCGTATTCCTGCTGGCAGCCCTCCATCACACGAAGAGCCTTGAGCAGCGTCCGAAGACGCCGCCATTGCTGCCGCTGCTGGTGGTGCTCGGCGTCGGAGCGGTGCTCGTCTGGGGAACCATCGGGTTGTCTCCGTTCGGCACGCCCGATGCGATCATTCACAAGCACGTCGCACCGAAGTATCTCGCCGACAGCATCAAGGAGACGATGGTTCCGAACGTGGTGACGTCCGTGCTGGCTGATTACCGCGGCTACGATACGCTCGGTGAGACGACCGTGATCTTCACCGCCGGGATCGGCGTGATGCTGCTGTTGAGGGGGGCTTCCCGCCGTCGCACGAAGAAGACGGAACGCGGGGATGGCAAGGCCGGGGGAGAGCAGGCGGCATGAAAACCGATCTCGTTCTGAGGGTCGGCGTCAAGCTGATCCTGCCGTTCATGCTTCTGTTCGCGCTCTACGTGCAGTTTCACGGAGAGCTTGGGCCGGGTGGTGGATTCCAGGCCGGCGTCATCGCGGCCGGTATGATCATCCTCTATGCGCTCGTGTTCGGATTGACGGCCGCCAAGCGCGTCGCTCCGCAGGCGATCGTCGAGCGGATGATCCCGCTCGGCGTCCTCATCTACGCGGGAACCGGACTCGCGGGCCTGCTCACGGGCGCCAACTTCCTCGACTACTCCCGTCTCGCGCACGATCCCCCGCATGGGCACGAGTACGGCATTTTCGCCGTCGAACTTGGCGTTCTGATCACGGTGTCGTCGACGATGGTCGCGATCTTCTACGCCTTCGTCGAGCGGGGGCGGTGATGCGGTACGTCAACGAGTTCGCCCAGCACTACAACTATATCGTCACGATCTTCCTGATGGTGGCGGGGCTCTACGTCGTGATCGCCCGCGGCAACATGATCAAGAAGCTGATCGGGCTGTCGATCTTTCAAACCTCGGTCTATCTGCTCTACATCGAGCCGGCGAAGATCCTCGGTGGAACAGCCCCGATCCTCGATCCGGCCTACAAGGTCTATTCGAACCCGCTGCCGCACGTTCTCATCCTGACGGCCATTGTCGTCGGCGTGGCGACGCTGGCGCTCGGTCTCGCCCTCGTGGTGCGCATCGACGAGGCTTACGGCACCATCGAGGAAGACGAGATCTTCGAGCGCGAGGGGGATGCGTGAGCAAGCTGGCCGAGCATCTGCCGATTCTCCAGGTCGTGGTGCCGCTGCTCGCGGCGCTGCTGTGCGCGCTGTTGAGGCGAGGCTCGCTGGCGTGGGCGCTTGCTCTCGCCGTCAGCTGGATCATGCCGGTCATCGCGATCCTGCTGCTGCAGCGCGTGCTCGACGGTGGTGTCATTTCCTATCGGCTCGGAGGGTGGGCGCCGCCGTGGGGCATCGAATACCGTGTCGATCTCCTGAGCGCGTTCGTGCTGGTGCTCGTCACGGTCGTCGGCGCTGCCATCATGCCGTTCGCGAGACGCAGCGTCGCCCACGAGATCGAGGGCGACAAGCAGGCGTGGTTCTACACCATGTACCTTCTGTGCCTTACCGGGCTGCTCGGCATCACTGTCACCGGCGATGCGTTCAACATTTTCGTGTTCCTCGAGATCTCGTCGCTGTCGACCTACGTGCTCATTGCGATGGGCAAGGACCGGCGGGCCCTGCTCGCGGCCTATCAGTACCTGATCGTCGGTACCATCGGCGCGACCTTCTACGTGATCGGCGTCGGCCTGCTGTACCTCGTCACGGGCAGTCTCAATATCGTCGACATCGCTGCGCGGCTGGCTCCGGCGGCGGCAGAGACCTCACGACCGGTGTTCGCCGCGCTCGCGTTCCTGACTGTCGGTGTGAGCCTGAAGCTCGCTTTGTTTCCCCTGCACGTCTGGCTGCCCGGCGCCTATGCGCACGCGCCGTCGGTCGCGACCGCGTTTCTGGCCGGCACCGCGACCAAGGTTGCGGTCTACGTGCTGCTGCGGCTGATCTTCTCGATCTTCGGTGTGGCCATCGCCTTCGACACACTGCCGGTGTCTGAGGTGCTGTTGACGCTCTCCGTCGCGGCGATGTTCATCGCTTCGATCCTCGCCGTATTCGAAACCGACGTGAAGCGCGTCCTGGCCTACTCCTCGCTCGGACAGATCGGCTACATCACGCTCGGTATCGGCCTTGCCAACGTGCCCGGGTTGACCGGCGGCATCGTGCATCTCTTCAACCATGCCCTGATGAAGACGGCGCTGTTCATGTCGCTCGGCGCGATCGTCTACCGGATCGGAACCATCAAGCTCGCGGATCTCGCCGGTATCGGGCGGCAGATGCCGCTGACCATGGCGGTATTCGTGGTCGGCGGGCTCGCGCTCGTCGGCGTGCCGGGAACGGCCGGCTTCGTGTCGAAGTGGTACCTGGCGGTCGGCGCTTTCGATCGCGGCTGGTGGCCGCTGGTGTTCCTCATCCTGGTTACATCGCTGATCGCCGTCGTCTATGTCGGCCGCGTCGTCGAAGTGGCATGGTTCCGCGAGCCGTCGAGTTTTGCCGCTGGCGCCAAGGACCCGCCCCTCTCCATGCTGCTTCCCATGCTGGCGCTGGCGGCGGCCACCATCTACTTCGGCATCGATACTGAAGCGTCGGCGGCCATCGCCCGTCGCGTTGCCGAGGGATTGATCGGAGGGCTCAAGTGATGCCCGTGGTCGCGCCCGAGACGCACCTGCTGCTCGCCATTGCGATACCGTTCACCGGGGCGCTGCTGATCCCGCTGTTCCATCGCCAACCGAACCTGCGCGAGGCGGTGACGCTCACGACCGCTGCGGTGCTCGCCGTCACGGTCTGGAGTCTGCTGCCGCAGGTGCTCGCGGGCGCGAGGCCGGAGGCGCGGCTGGCCGACGTCATGCCGGGGCTCACCATCGCCTTTGCGGTCGAGCCGCTCGGTCTGCTGTTCGCGCTGGTGGCCTCGTCGCTGTGGATCGTCAATTCGATCTACTCGATCGGCTACATGCGAGCCAATCAGGAGCCGCGGCAGACCTCGTTCTACGTCTGCTTCGCGGTCGCAATCGGCGCGACCATGGGGCTCGCCTTCTCGAAGAACCTGTTCACGCTGTTCCTGTTCTACGAGTTGCTGACGCTGTCGACCTATCCGCTGGTCACGCACAAGGCCAATGACGAGGCCATCAGGGGCGGCCGCATCTATCTGTTGCTGCTGATCGGTTCGTCGATGCTGCTGCTGCTGCCGGCGATCGCCGCGACCTGGTACATCGCCGGCACGCTGGACTTCAAGCTGGGCGGCATCCTGCCCGCCGGCCTCGACGCGACGCTGATCGCCGGGCTGCTGGCGCTCTATGTCTTCGGCACCGGCAAGGCCGCGGTCATGCCGCTTCACTTCTGGCTGCCGGCGGCGATGGTGGCGCCGACACCGGTCTCGGCGTTGCTGCACGCGGTGGCGGTGGTGAAGGCCGGCGTGTTCACGGTGCTCAAGGTCATCGTGTTCGTGTTCGGCGTCGACACCCTTTCGAGTACGGGAGCGGCCGGCTGGCTCGTGTGGGCGGCGGGCGGCACGGTGCTGCTCGCATCGCTGATCGCGCTGCGCCAGGACAACCTGAAGAAGCGTCTCGCCTACTCGACGGTCTCGCAGTTGTCCTACGTCGTGCTGGCCGCCGCCATTCTCACGCCCGTCTCGGTGGTCGGAGCGGCTCTGCACATCGCTGCGCATGCCGTCTCGAAGATCACGCTGTTCTTTGCGGCGGGCGCCATCTACACCGCCGCGCACAAGACGCATGTTTCCGAACTCGACGGCATCGGCTGGCGCATGCCGTGGACGATGTCGGCATTCGCCATCGGCGCGCTCGCCATGATCGGATTGCCGCCGACCGCTGGCTTCCTCGGCAAGTGGTTCATGCTGTCCGGCGCCACGCAGACCGGGCAGTGGCTGCCGGTCGCGGTGATCGTCGCCTCGACGGCGCTCAATGCGGCCTACTTCCTGCCCATCGTGTTTCGCGCCTTCTTCGCGGAACCCGTGCGTGCCCACGCTGCCGGTGCAGCGGCGTCGCACGACGACGACCATGGCGAGGCACCCTGGCCGATGGTGCTGGCATTGAGCCTCACCGCCGCGGCGACGGTGCTGCTGTTCCTTGCGCCCGACACCGCACTTTCCCTCGCCAAGCTGATGCTCGAACCGGTGACCCGATGAGCGACCCGATCAAACCCGACGGCGATAGCGATCATTGGCTGGTGCGCCCGGCGACCATCCGCCGGCTCTGGATCGTGTCGGGCGTCGTGCTCGCCGTGACGGTCCTTCTCGATCTGGTCGTCGAGCACCACCCGCATTTCGGCATCGACGGTACGTTCGGCTTCGGGGCCTGGTTCGGTTTCGCCGCCTGCGTCGCCATGGTGCTGTTCGCCAAGCTTGTCGGCATGGTCCTGAAGCGGCCGGATACCTACTATGACAACTAGCCTGACGCTTCTGCCGCCCGCCTTGGTGCTGATCCTCGGCGCGCTGTTCCTGCCGCTGCTGCGGGGCGGCATTCGCTCGGCTGCACTCCTGCTGCTGCCGCTGGTGACGCTGTGGCTGGTGTGGTCGCTGCCGGATGGCGCCACGCTGCGCATGAGTTTCCTCGGCTACGAGTTGCTGCCGCTGAAGGTCGACAAGCTGTCGCGCCTGTTTGCTCTCGTATTTGCGATCATGGCCTTCGCGGGCGCGCTGTTTGCGCTCCGTCAGCCGCGCACGGTCGAACTGGTCGCGGCGTTCGCCTATGCCGGAAGCGCCATCGGAGCGGTGATGGCAGGCGACCTGATTTCTCTGTTCGTCTTCTGGGAGATCATGGCCATCGGCTCGACGCTCGTGATCCTCTCGGCCGGTGGCGGGGCGCGGCGCGCGGCGTTCCGCTACGCCATCATGCACTTCATCGGCGGCGTGCTGCTGATGGCCGGCATCGCGGGCGAGATCCAGGCGACGGGGTCGGTTGCCTTCTCGGCCATGGATGCGAGCACGCCGGCCCGCGGGCTCATGCTCGCTGGCTTTCTCATCAATGCGGGCGCGCCGCCGCTATCGGCGTGGCTCTCCGATGCCTATCCCGAAAGCTCGTGGTCGGGGATGGTGTTCCTGTCGGCCTTCACGACGAAGACGGCGGTCTACACGCTCATTCGCGGCTTCCCGGGCACCGAGATCCTGATTCCGGTCGGCCTGTTCATGGTCTTCTACGGCATCATCTACGCCATCCTCGAAAACGATATGCGGCGCATCCTGGCCTACTCGATCGTCAATCAGGTCGGGTTCATGGTGACCGGCGTCGGCATCGGCACCGAGATGGCGCTGAACGGCGCGGCGGCGCATGCTTTCACGCATATCATCTACAAGGCTCTGCTGTTGATGTCGGCCGGCTCGGTGCTGCTGATGACCGGCAAGCGCAAGTGCACCGATCTTGGCGGCCTGTTCCGAACCATGCCGCTCACGTGCGTGTCCGGGATCATCGGCGCGCTGGCGATCTCGTCATTCCCGCTCACCTCGGGGTTCGTCTCGAAGTCGATGATCGCGCAGGGCGCGGCCGATCAGCACCTCATGCTCGTCTGGCTTGCGCTCGCCGCCGCGTCGGCCGGCGTTTTCCTGCATGCCGGTATCAAGTTCCCGTGGTTCGTCTTCTTCCAGAAGGACTCCGGCCTGCGCCCGGTGGAACCGCCCGTCAACATGCGCGCCGCCATGGTTCTGCTCGCGGCGTTCTGTATCGGCATCGGCGTGGCCCCCGGTCCGCTCTACGCGCTGCTGCCGTACGCGGTCGACTACGTGCCGTATACCGCTGCCCACGTGGTGTTCCAGCTGCAGCTCCTGTTGTTCTCCGGGCTGGCGTTCTTCCTGCTGCTCGACCTGCTGAAGCGGACCCTGACCATCACGCTCGACAGCGACTGGCTGTGGCGTCGGCCGGGAGCGAAGCTCCTGCGCGCATTCGATCAGGTGAGTGTTAGCGGCTGGGATGCCTTGGTCCGCGCCTCGATGGGCGGCGCCGGCTGGCTGGCCCGCACGCTGCGCTCGACGCACGGCCCGGAAGGCTTGCTCGGTGGTCCGTGGCCGACGGGCACCATGGCGCTATGGGCCACCGTGATGCTCGGCGCCTATCTCATATTGTCCTACGTATGAGGCCGCGCGACCCAGCTTGCCGATCGTCCAGCACCGAATGAGCAGCGCTGGTGCCGTAAATCCGCCAGCGGATCATGGCGGTGCGGCGCCGGCGAGCGCGGACGCCGACCACCCCGGATGACGACAGTGCGAGGCAACGGACACCCTGGCGGGCGCCGTGGTGCCGCAGGCCGGAGGGCGGGCATAGGAGCGGGCGCGGAAACGCGCTATAGCAGCGCAAACCGTTGCACTCTTCACTTCCGGAAAGGATTACCGATGTTCAATCCCGAAGCCCCGCCCGAGCTTGCCGTCGACCGCTGGCTCAACACTGACGGCGCTCCGTCACTCAAGTCGCTCGCTGGCAAGGTCATCGTGCTGGGGGCGTTCCAGCTGCATTGCCCGGGTTCGTCGCGCCATCTCATTCCGCAGATGTCGCGGCTCGCGGCCCAGTTCGCTGGCGACGAAGTGGCGGTGCTCGGCTTCAACACTGTGTTCGAGGAAACCGACAAGCAGAAGCCGGCGGATGTCGAGGACTTCATCCGCGACAGCGGCATCGAGTTTCCGGTCGCCATCGATCGCGCCAATGGTGGTCCGTTGCCGGAGACGATGGAAGCCTATGGCATGCAGGGCACGCCCACGCTTCTCGTCTTCGACCGCCAGGGTCGCCTGCGTCGTCATTATCTCGGACAGGTCGACGACATGCGCATCGCCGCCGAGATCATGGCGATGGCGATGGAGTCGCGCGATGCGCCGCGTGAGCAGTCGATCGCGGTGGAGCGTCGCCTCGCCGCCGTGCTGATCGATCCCGAGGAGCACCACCACGACCACGAGGGTGGCTGCTGCGGTGGTCATGGCCACAGCCACGATCATCACCACGATCATGACCACGCGCATGGCGGCGGCTGCTGTGGCGGCCACGCCCATGGCCACGATCACGATCACGATCATGGCCACCATCACCATGCCCACGATCACGGCAAGCCGGCGGCCAAGGCCGAAGGCAGCTGCAACGGTGACGGCAGCTGCGGCTGCAAGGGCTGACGTCCGCCACGCGGCAGATCCGATCATCGGGCCTCTGGTGCGATCCAGGGGCCCGCTTTGTTTTGCGGCCGGGTGTGGCAAACTCGGGCGGGGCAGGTTCGAGCGCGGCCGTTGACAAGCGGCGCCTCGGCCTTCTTTCGCAGCGCCGAATCGGAGACGGTGCAGCGCTGGTGTCGATGCAAGGCGGGAGCGGGGCGATGGCGGAGCGGCAAGCGAGCGGCAAGCGCGGTCGCGCGTCGAAGGCGGAGAGCGCCGTGCCGAAAGCTGCACCCGGCGCTGCCGGGGCAAAGACCGGCTTCGACAAGAAGACGATCGCGCTCGTCTACGATTTCGACGGCACGCTGTCGCCGCGGCCGATGCAGGAATACGCCTTCATTCCGAAGCTCGGCATCGACGCCAGCGAGTTCTGGCGCGAGTCGAACCGCATCGCGCAGGAGCAGCAGGCCGATACGCTCATCACCTACATGCACCTGCTCTACAAGAAGGCCAAGGAGAAGGGCATTCGCATCGACCGTGACGATCTCGTCGCGCAGGGGCGCGCGGTCGAGCTGTTTCCGGGCGTGCTCGAGTGGTTCGATGCCATCGGCGATTACGTAAAGCTGCGCTCGGAGAGTCACGGCGTCACGCTCAGGCACTATCTGATCTCGTCGGGCCTCACCGAAATCATCGAGGGCACGCCGATCTACGATCGCTTCGAGAACGTGTTCGCGTCCGAATACTGGTTCGAAGCCTACGATCTGCCGTATCCGAAACGCGTCATCACCGACACCGGCAAGACGCAATACCTGTTCCGCATCAACAAGGGCGTCGAGGACCTCGGGCAGAACATCAACCAGCACATGCCGGAGGTCGAGCGCCCGGTGCCGTTCGCCAACATGATCTATTTCGGCGACGGCGATACGGACGTGCCGTCGATGGCGGTGATGAAGAAGAACGGCGGGCATTCGATCGCGGTCTATCCGTCGGGCAAGTCGAAGCACAAGTGCGTCGACCTGTTCAAGGCAGGGCGCATCGATTTCTTCGCGCCCGCCGACTACCGGCGCGGCTCCGATCTCTTCAAGCGCACCTGTCTGCTGCTCGACCGTATCCTCGCCGACATCCGCGTGCAGGAAGAAACCTGGCGCGTCGGCAAGAGCCTCAAGTAGGCCAAACCAGGTCGATCCGGAGTGACTCTCTGGACGCGCGCGCAGCTCTGCAGGGAGGCCGATAGCAACGTGCCTGGGCCCCGGGCCAAGCCCGGGGTGACGATGTGGCGGGCGGTTGAATCCGTAAATTTCTGCGTCATCCCGGCCTTGGGCCGGGATCCAGACAGGTTGATGAATGCTCGACGCTTCCACTCGCTTGCGCCCTCGCACGATGACGGCGCGGGTCGTCCGGGCGGCCTTTGCTCTCGCGCAAAATGGCGGACGCGAGCCTGTGCCATCGGCTATAGTGACGAAACGAAAAGGCGGAACGCCGGACCAGCCGGGAGCGAGACGATATGGATATCGACGACATCAAGGCCGAACTCGGCATCCTCATGACGCGCATGCAGAACGAGCCGCAGGATCGTCACGAGCTCTACCAGATGGTCATGGAGAAGCTGAACGAGATGCGCGCCTACGGCATGCCGCTGCCGGCCGACCTGGTCAAACTCGAGGCGGCGCTCGAAGCCGAGTTCGCAGCCGATCTGCGCGGCGCCAACGACAGCGGCGAAGCCGATTCGGGCACCAGTGATTCGGGCGGCTGACGCGTTCGCTCAGTCCTCGGCGAGCAGTCTGGCCGCGACCGGGTAGAGCCCTTCCTGGCCGAGCATCCATACGCTGAGGCCATCGTTGCCGAACAGGGGCTGGAACGCGGTGTCGAGCACGTTGAGGCCGCCTGTGAAGGCGCCGAACGCCGGCATGACGAGACGGCGGCCGTTGCCGACGAAGCAGGGCCGGCGCATGGTGAAGCCGTTCATGACGACGCGTGCGGCCGGGTGCAGGTGGCCGGCGATCTCGTGCGTCGCGCGGCAGCCCTTCGGCTCGTGACAGAGCGTGATGCCCTCGATCTCCAGTGACGCGACGACCGTGCCACCCATGTCGTGCGCGATCTCGGGATCGTGGTTGCCCGTCACCCAGATCCACTCGCAATGATCCTGCATGAGGCGCAGCGCGCGGCGGTCGTCCTCGTGCATGCGCGACGGGCCGTCGCAGTCGTGGAAGCTGTCGCCGAGCGCGATCACCGTCTCGGCTTCGTAACGGTCGATGACGCGGGCGAGCCGGGCGAGCGTTTCGCGCGTGTCGTAGGGTGGCAGCATCTGCCCGCGCCGCGCGAACGACGAGCCCTTCTCGAGGTGCAGGTCGGCGACGATCAGGGCGTTCTCCGCCGGCCAGTAGAGCGCGCCCGACATATCGGCCCTGAGCGCCTTGCCGCACAGCGCGATCGGCTGATCGGAGAAATCGTCGATGGCGAGCCGGTCCGGTTTCATCTGCAGCATGTCGTCCCCCCGAAGCCCCGTCAGCTCGCCTCGTCTTGCGGCGGCAGGCTCGCCTCGCGAACGAGGGCGATCGCCGCCTCGCGCAGCATATCCTCGCGCGCCATGCCGGCCACCGGCTCGCGGCCGATCTCCAGCAGGATCGGCACTGACAGCGGCGAGACGCGCGACAATGGCTTGTGCCTGATTCGGCCGCGGATGCGGGCGAGGAAGTCAGCGAGACGCGCTACATCGAGCAGTCCCGTTGCCGCATCCGCCCACGCCGCCTCGAGCAGGATGTGCCCGGGATCGTGCTTGCGCAATACGTCGTAGACGAGATCGGTGGACATCGTCACCTGCCGGCCGCTCTTTTCCTTGCCGGGGTGGCGCCGCTCGATCAACCCCGCGATCACCGCAGCGATGCGAAAGGTGCGCTTCATCAGGCTCGATTCTGCGAGCCAGGCATCGAGATCGTCGCCGAGCATGTCGACTTCGAACAATCGATCGAGATCGAGCAGCCCGCCCGCGATCATCGCGGACAGGTCGCGCCCGCCCCAGATCGACAGCCCGTAGTCGTTGGCGACGAAGCCGAGCGGACGTGCCCCGGCGCGTTCCATGCGGCGCGTCAGCAGCATCCCGAGCGTCTGGTGCGCGAGCCGCCCCTCGAACGGATATGCGACGAGGAAGTGCTTTTTCTCGCGCGGGAATGTCTCGATCAGCACTTCGTCGGCTGAGGGAATGGCAGAGCGGTCGTCCTGCAGTTCAAGCCATTCGCGTACGGGTGCCGGCAGTACCCGCCAGTGGTCGCGTTCGGCCAGCATGCGGCGCACGCGCAGGGCAAGGTGCGTCGACAAGGGAAACTTGCCGCCGCCGTAGCTCGGAATCATCGGATCGCTGGCGTTCGATCGCGACACGAAGGCTTCGGTCTCGCGCAAGCCCTCGAAGCGCACGATCTCGCCGGCGAAGGCGAACGTGTCGCCGGGCTTCAGTTGTTCGATGAAGTACTCGTCGATGTCGCCGAGCACGCGCCCGCCCATCACGGCGCGTGGTGTGCCGGCGGCGTCGCCGCGCGCACGGGCTCTGAGTGTGCGGGCCCCGACGAGGCGCACCTTGATGAGCGGACTGTCGACGATGGTGCCGACGTTGAGGCGATACTGCTGCGCGAAGCGCGGATGCGAGAGGCGCAGGCGGCCATCGCCGGTGGGCCTGAGCTTGGCGAAGCGCTCGTAGGCCTTCAGTGCGTAGCCACCGGTGGCGACGAACTCGAGCGTGCGATCGAACTGGTCGCGCGTCAGGCCGGTATAGGGCGACGCCGAGCGCACCTCTGCGTACAATTCGTCGGGCACGAACGGGCCGGCGCAGGCCATGCCGAGAACATGCTGCGCCAGTACGTCGAGCCCGCCGCTGCGTGACAGCTCGGCGTCCTGTGCACCATCCTCGGCGGCTTCCAGCGCGGCCCGGCACTCGAGCACCTCGAAACGGTTGGCCGGCACCAGCAACGCCCGTGACGGCTCGTCGAGGCGATGGTTGGCGCGGCCGATGCGCTGCGTGAAGCGCGAGGCGCCCTTGGGCGCGCCGACGTGGACGACGAGATCGATGTCGCCCCAGTCGATGCCGAGATCAAGTGTCGAGGTGGCGACGACCGCGCGCAATGCACCCGACGCCATCGCCGCCTCGACCTTGCGCCTGCGCGTCGCGTCGAGCGAGCCGTGGTGCAGTCCGATCGGCAGGTTGGCATCATTGATGCGCCACAGTTCCTGGAACACCAGCTCGGCCTGCATGCGCGTATTGACGAACACGATCGTCAGGCGGTGCGCTACGAGCGCGCGATAGATCTCGTGCATCGCGTAGCGCGCCGAATGCCCCGCCCACGGTACCGGCTCGTCGAGTTCGAGGATCTTCACGTCGGGCCGGACACCGCCCGCCGCGAGCACCAGGTGCGCGAGGTCGATCCGGTCGTCGGGTGCTGTCTGCGCGGCGAGGAACGCGCGCAGTTCGCTCGGGCGCGCCACCGTTGCCGACAGCCCGGTGACAACGGGATCGTGCGTGAGACGGCGCAGTCGCGCGAGGTCGAGGGCGAGAAGATCGCCACGCTTCGACGCGGCGAGCGCATGCAACTCGTCGAGAATGATGGTGTCGACGTCGGCGAAAAGATGCGGGGCGTCGGCGTGACTGAGCAGCAGCGCCACCTGTTCGGGCGTCGTCAGCAGGATCTCGGGTGGCTTGACGCGCTGACGGGCACGCTTGGCGACGCCGGTATCGCCGGTGCGTGTCTCGGTGCGGATGGCGAGGCCCATCTCCTCGATCGGTGTCGTCAGGTTGCGGGCGACATCGACGGTAAGGGCCTTGAGCGGCGACACGTAGAGCACGCGCAGGCCGGCGCCGCGCGCCTCGCGCCGATCGCCCGACAGCGCGACGAGGCTCGGCAGGAAGCCGGCGAGCGTCTTGCCGGCGCCGGTCGGCGCGATCAGCAGCGTCGACTGGCGCGCGTGCGCGGCCTCCAGAAGAGCGAGCTGATGGGGGCGCGGTTGCCAGCCCCGGCGCGCGAACCACGCGCGAAAGACCTCCGGCAGAAGCTGCTCGACCGGCGGCGCCGTCACACGTGCTGTGCTCTTTCGGCGCTGGGCCATGGTCTCGCTGTTACGGATGGGTTTGCCAGGGCGCGAGGCTGTCGAACAACGCGCGAACCCTCGGACGTGGAGGATGCGCGGTACGGCTACGCTGGATATGCCGGGCGCTTCCAACCCGGCCGATCGCACCCTATGTATGGTATCGCCAGCGCGGCGCGCCAAGCCACCGCGCGATGCGTCTTGTGCGCGGCGACGAGGAACGAGGGACAGCGATGGATCGCAGGGACATATTCGGCGGCAATCCTCTCGGCGTCCTGCTGCGGCTGGCGCTCATTTCGCTGGTCGTCGGCGTCGTGCTCTCCGCGCTCGGCATCACGCCCTACAACTTCATCTACAACATCGAGGTCGTGCTTCGGCGCATCTACGATCTCGGCCTCGCCTCGTTCGACTGGGTGCTGCAGTACCTGCTGCTCGGCGCCATGGTGGTCGTGCCGGTCTGGCTCATCGCGCGCCTGTTCGGCCTGTTCCGCAGCCGCGGCCCCGAAGCGTGAGTGCCCTCAAGGCGTCCGTGCCGCCCACTCGCCGGCCTTGCGTCCGACGAGATCGCCGATGCTGTTCGCGCCAGCCGATTTAACAGCCGCGGCGAGGTGCGACTTGATGCGCACGATCAACTCCGGTCCTTCGTAGATCAGCCCCGTATAGAGCTGCACCAGCGACGCGCCGGCCTCGATCTTTGCGAGCGCCGCTGCGCCGCTGTCGATGCCGCCGATGCCGATCAGCGGCACGCGGCGGCCGAGCGCCTGATGAAAGCGCGCCAGCATCGCCGTCGAGCGGTGGAACAGCGGCCGGCCCGACATGCCGCCGGCCTCGGTCCGCGCGTCGCTTCTCAGCCCCTCGCGCGAAAGAGTCGTGTTTGAAACCGCGAGTGCATCCACCCCGTGCGCGACGATCCGGTCGGTAATTGCCGGGATGTCGTCGATGGCGACGTCGGGCGCCACCTTCACGAACACCGGCCGTCGCGGCTCGCCCTCGGCGATCTTCGCCGCGCGGGCGGCCATCACACGGCCGAGCAGTTCATCGAGCGCGGCAGGCGCCTGCAGGTCGCGCAGGCCCGGCGTATTGGGCGACGAGATGTTGACCGTGAAGTAGCTGGCGAGGTCGTAGAACCTGTCGAGCCCCGCGACGTAGTCTGCCGTGCGGTCGCTCGCATCCTTGTTGGCGCCGATGTTGACGCCGACGATGCCATGCGGTGTGCGGGCCGCGAGCCGGGCCCGCGCCGCGGCGTGGCCCTGGTTGTTGAAGCCGAGCCGGTTGATGACGGCGTTGTCCTCGACGAGGCGGAAGACGCGCGGCTTCGGATTGCCGGCCTGCGCCAGTGGCGTGACGGTGCCGATCTCGGCGAAGCCGCAGCCGAGGCCGAGCACTGCGTCGGGCACGCGCGCATCCTTGTCGAAGCCGGCGGCGATGCCGACCGGGTTGGGGAACGTCAGACCGCCGACGGACACAGCGAGTGACGCGGCGTCGCCGCCGTTCTGGCGGCGGTAGAGCCCTCGCTCCAGCGTCTTGATGGTCAGCTCGTGCGCGTCCTCCGGCGACAGCGCGAACAACACCGGGCGGGCGAGGCCGAACAGGCTCATGGCGCAACCTCCGCAGCGGCCGATCGGCCAGCTTCGAGCTCTTCGGCGATGCGCGGAACACCTGCCGCGTCGAGTGCGAGGGGGCGTGACCAGAGTGCGTGCGCGGGATCGAGCGGAGCGTAGAGGTGCGGGAACAGTTCGCCCCCGCGCGACGGCTCCCACTTCAGCGACGCGCCGAGGCTGAGGGCATCGATGGCGACGAGCATGAGCCCAGGCCTGCCGGAGAAGTGCTTGCGCGCGGTGCCCTCGAGCTGATCTTGCGTCGAGAAGTGCACGAAGCCATCGCGCAGATCGTCGGGTGATCCGCGATAGACGCCTCGCACGACAGCCTGCTGCCATTCCGCCTGTTCGACGATCTTATAAATGACATGGTGGTCAGGAACGGTCGGCGAGGCCATCAGGTTTTCTCTGCGCTGCGGCGTGTGACAAGACATTTGCTCGATTGTTCAATAGACGTCCGTACCATGGACGTGAAGACTAATCGCCGTCGTGAGGCAATTCTCCACGAGGCGATCGCGGGACGATCGCAAGGCCCCGCACGCGGTCAGTCGCAGAATCGAAAGTGTGTCATGTTCAATGGTTTGCCGGTCCAGTCATTGCCGCTCGGCCGTTTGCTCGCCGGTGCCGCGACCTACGCCATTCCGGCATTTCAGCGTCCCTACGCGTGGGGCGTCGAGGAAGCGCGCCAACTGCTGGACGACATCTTGACCGCTTCCGGCATCGACGACGAAGGCCAGGCGCAGCCGGATTACTATCTCGGCATGCTGTTGCTGCTGTGCGATCCGCAAGCGCCGTTGCCGGGCGATCCGTCGTCATTGGTCCCGGCGGTGCCGGCCGAACCCTACCAGATCATCGACGGCCAGCAGCGCGTACTGACACTGACGATCCTGTTCAGTGTCCTGCGTGACGCTTGTAACGGTGACGCGGCAATCGCTGCCCGGCTCGCCGGGCTCGTTTCGATCCCGAGCGAGACCGGAACGCTCGGTGACCAGATGGTCGCGCTGCCTCGTTATCGCCTCGGTCTCAACGGACGCGAGCGCGCCTTCTTCCAGCGCAACGTACAACGAGCCGGGGCCTGTCGGCCGTCGGACGAACGCGACGAAGCTCCGAGCGAAGCCGCACAGCGCATCTTCGCCGTGCGCGATGCGTTCATCGCCGCCATCGCCGCGTTGCCGGCCGCGGCGCGCACCAGGCTCGCGGAATATCTCATCGGGCGCTGTCACGTCGTCGTCATGCTGTCGCACGACATCGATCGTGCACACCTGCTGTTCACGGTCATGAACGAGCGTGGCAAGCCGCTGCAACGCGCCGACATCCTGAAGGCCAGCGTTCTTTCCGAGGTGGCGGCCGACGATCCGGGGCCATCGCGCCAGTGGGACGAGATCGAGCGGCTGCTCGGCCCGCTGATGGAGGAATTCCTGTCTCATCTGAGGGCCGTGCATGGCCGCTCGGCGCCGCGCATCGTGGCGGATCTGCGCAATCTCGTGCGCGATACCGGCGGCGCGAGCGCGTTCCTCAATAACGTCATGTTGCCCTATGCGCATATCCTCGCCGGCATCAGCGCTGCCTCGCACGCGGTCGAGATCGCGGTCCCCTATGCGCATCATCTCGTCTACCTGAACCGGCTCAACGGCAGCGAGTGGAAGCCGGCGGTTATGCTGGTGCTGCGCCGCTATGCGACGCAGCCGGAAGTCGCCGTGCCGCTGATCGCGGCCATCGATCGCATGGCGTATGCGCTGCGCGTGCTGTGTCACGGCGGCGGCAAGCGCACCGCACGCTTCAATGCCATCATCCGCGCCATCGACGCAGGCGAGGCCATGTCGGGAGAGGCGGACGTCTTCCGTCTGTCACGGGAGGAAGCCAGAACCGCGGCCTACAATCTGCGTGACCTGCACGACCGCAATCCGCAGATCAGCAAACTGCTGCTGCTGCGGATCAACGACCTGATCGAGGGCGGGCTGCGCAGCGTCAACCCGTCGGGGTATAGTGTGGAGCACGTGCTGCCGCAGCGTCCGCCTGCCACCAGCGAATGGCGCGAAGTCATCGCAGATCCGGAACTGCGCGCGCTGGCGACGGAATCGCTCGGCAATCTGACGCTGGTGCCGCAAAGCCTCAACCAGAAGGCGCGCAACAGCGATTTCGCGGTGAAGCGGGGAATCCTCGAAGCCGCGATAACGCCGGAAACCGATCTCGCCATCATGCGCGATGTCGTCGAGTCACCGGCATGGACGCTCGACACCATTGCCGCGCGCGAGCGTTGGCTGCTGGCCGCCGCCGGGAGTTTTCTCGGCGTCGATGTCACCGATGTCGGGATCGACCACCAGTTGCGGCGCGGCTCCGACGGCCTCAAGGGCGGCTGAGGCGCTGTCCAGAACCGGCCTTGCATGCGGTGCGTGCAGGATGGCGGCCCTGGCCGAGCCCGCGAAACTTTGGTTCGCGGCCAGCGCGCTTGCCTGGTGAGATGCTGGCATCCTACATGGCATCAGCCTTCGCCGATATCGGCCAAGCCTAGAGCGCGTCAGGTCGGCGTCCCGCATGACGGCCAGAACAGGCAGACATGAGCACCGAGCAGCCGAGCGATCCAGCGGCTATATCTCCTCGAAGCGCGGCCGGGGGAGAGCCAGTGGCAAGCCGGCCGCCTCCTCGGCGGTCGCCGCGTGCCGGGCGCGGCCAGCGCGCGGTGTTCCTCGAAGGCTCTCTGCTGCGGCACATCCTCGTCATGACCGGCACGGGAGCCGTCGGGCTGATGGCGATCTTCCTCGGGGATCTCGCCAACATCTTCTTCCTTGGGCGGCTCGGGGATGAGGCGGTGGTGGCGGCGGTCGGTTATGCCGGGTCCATCCAGTTTCTCACCATTTCGATCGGCATCGGCCTCGCCATCGCCGCGACGTCGCTCGTGTCGCCGGCGCTGGGCGCCGGGTTTCGCATCCGCGCGCGCCGCCTCTCGACCAGCGCGCACGTACTGACGGCGGCCGTCGCGGCGCTTCTGGCCGTTGCGGTGTTCGTCGCCATCGGCCCGTTGCTGACGCTGTTCGGGGCTACAGGCCGCACGCATGCTCTCGCCAGCACCTATCTGCAGATCGTCGTGCCGACGCTGCCGCTGCTCGCCACCGGCATGACATCCTCGGCGGTGCTGCGTTCGGTCGGTGATGCGCGCCGCGCCATGTACGTCACGCTGGCCGGCGCGGTCGTCAACACGCTGCTCGATCCGCTGCTGATCTTCTGGGCCGGACTCGGTCTCGAAGGTGCCGCGATCGCCTCCGCCGTGTCGCGCCTAGCCATCCTCGCAATCGGTCTCCACGGCGTCGGCCGCGTGCATGCGCTGCTCGCCCGGCCGAGCGTCGCCCAGGCCCTCGCCGATGCGCGCCCGCTGGCTGCGGTGGCGGTGCCCGCAGTCTTGACCAACATCGCGACGCCGGTCTCGAACGCCTACGTGACGATGGCGATGTCGGAGCATGGCGACAGCGCTGTTGCCGGCTGGGCGATTGTCGGGCGCGTCACGCCGGTCGCCTTCGGCGCGATCTACGCGCTCTCCGGCACCATCGGGCCGATCATCGGACAGAACTACGGTGCCGGGCGCAACGACCGCATGCGCGAGGCGTTGACGCTCTCGCTGTTCGTCACGGCCGGTTTCACGCTTTTCGCATGGGTCGTGCTGGCCCTGCTGGCGGAGCCGCTGACCCATGCATTCCGTGCCAGCGGAGAGGCGGCGGAGTTGATCGTTCTGTTCTGCCGCTGGCTGGCGCCACTGTTCGTCTTCCTCGGCATGATGTTCGTCGCCAATGCGGTCTTCAACACACTCGGTCGACCGCACTATTCGACCATGCTGAACTGGGGCCGGGCGACCCTCGGAACGGTGCCGTTCGTCGCCTACGGCGCCTCGATCGCGGGCGCCTACGGTGTGCTCGCCGGCAACATGGTCGGCGGAATTCTGTTCGGCGTCGTCAGCGTGGTGTTGTGCTATCGCCTGCTGTCGTGGCTGTCTGGACAGGTGCCACCGAATCGGTGAGCGCGACGGTTCCGCGTGCCTTCGCCAACCCATCGACGGGCTCGCCTGCGGGCTGGCTCCGCGATCCGCCAGGGAGCGGCCCTCATGTTCAAGCGCGCTCAGCCAGAGCGGCCCGTCCGCCGCGTCGCCTTCGTCGCCGGCACCGCGCGCAACCTGCTCGGCATGCGCGCGCCGCTGATGCGCGCGCTGCTCGATCGCGGCATTTCAGTTCTCGCCGTGGCGCCATCCTTCTCCGCCGAGGAGGAGGCGCGTCTCGAATCCATGCGGATCGAGCGCGCCACGTTCGAGCTCGTACCGCGCGGGCCGCGCATGCTCGCGGATTTCCAGATCGTGCGCGAGCTGAAGGAGAAGCTTGCCGTCTGGCAGGCGGATGCCGTGGTGGCGTCGTCGGGTCGTGTCATGGCGCTGGCGACGATTGCCGCGGCGCGCGCCCGCATTCCGCGCCGCGTGGCGGTCGTCAATGGCCTGCCGGTCGAACGCATCACTGCCGCAACAGCGGACCAACTCGCCGCACGTCCGCGGCTCATGGCCCGTGGGCTGCGCAGCGCCACCGCGGTTCTGCTTCACAACCGCGACGACAGGCGCCGTCTCGAACGGCAGGGCATGCTTTCGCACCCGACGACGGTAACGGTTCTGCCCGGAGCAGGCGTCGATGTCGCCGCGTTTGCCACAGCGCCGCTGCCACCGGCAGCGAACGGCCTCGTCTTCCTCATGATCGCGACGCTCGACCGGGCGCGCGGTGTGCTCGATTATTGCGAGGCGGCGCGTGCGCTCAAGGCCCGCGCGCCGCTGGCGAGGTTCCTGCTCGCCGGCCCGGCCGGCACCAGCGCGTCGGTTGTCAAACCGGAAGAGTTGCGGCCCTACGCCGATGCGGTGACGTTCCTAGGGCCGCTCGTCGACGTGCGCCCGGCGCTCGCAGACTGCCACGTCTTCGTCTATCCGTCGGACGGAGAGGGCATGCCGCGCGCGTTGCTCGAAGCCTTGGCGAGCGGTCGTCCCGTCGTCACCACCACCGCGCCGGGATGTCGCGACACGGCCGATGATCGCGTCAATGGATGTCTGGTGCCGCCGGGCGATGTCGCGGCGCTCGAACTCGCGATGGCGAGTTTCCTGAAGCGGCCCGATCTGCTCGCGTCAATGGCGCGCGCCAGCCGCCTCAAGGCCGAGCGTCATTTCGACGAACGCCACGTGATCGACGCCATGATGGAGCTGATCGGCGTGCGCCTGCCGACCGCTGCGGCCGCTGCTGCTTGATTTACGGATCGATTTGAGCGGAGGCGTCTCGCCTAGGAAGGCGACGACAGAGGCGGGACCGCGATGCGCCGCCACGCTGCGACCGAAGCCTCGAGATCGGCGACCACGAGCGCCCCGACATCGACGCCGCCGGCGCGTGAGAACCCGGCAATGCGCGGCACCGGATCGACCGCCGCGAACGCGAAGCCGTCGTCGGCGACAGCGAGGGTGATCGCTGCAAGCCGCAACTCCAGCGCCTCGGCAACCTGCTCGGCGAAGGCCGCCGCTCCTGCCGCGTCGACTTGGCGCGCGGCCTCCGTTTCGGGCCGTTGCAAGGCAACCGCCTTGCGACCGATCACCAGCAGCGCCAGGTGCCCGTCTCCGGGCGGCTGATCCGTTCCGTCGTGTTCCGCGTCGGCGATGATGGCGGAGCCAACGCTGACGATGCCATGCCGCAGCAGAGTCTGGCGCACGGCGAGCGGCGAGGCCAGCCGCTCCAGGGCGTCGGCGCGGTTCGGTGAGTAGCTGCCCATCAGCTCGAGCTGGCGCAGCGCGGCGCGTGCGAACTGGCCGCCCCCTCCGCCGATGCGCGGGATCACGGCGTCGAAATGCGGCACCGGCTCGGAGCCGTCGAGACATCCGGGCTCCAGCCCGTCGAAGCGCAGCGACAGCCGCGCCAGATCGAGCCGCTCGACCACGTGGCCGCGCGCCTCGGCGGCGGCGGCGAGGCGCATCGGTGCGTTCGACGTGGGTTTGCGCGACAGGATCGCGATGCGCAACGGGCGGCGCGCGTGGGCGGTCGGGCGCAGCTTGCGATAGATCTTGCCTGACAGTCGCGGCTGGCGGAACGACGAGGTGGGATCGACGTACATGTCCTCGCGGATCGCCTGTCGTCCGATCAGCATGCGATAGCTCATGGTCGCGCGGTTGGTGAGCGTGACGTCGATCGGCCATTCGCGATCACCCATCTGCACGCGCGTAGCGATCACGTAGCGCAGCTCGCTCTCGCCGTTCGAACTCGTCACCTCTCGGCGCGCCACGATCGGTGCCGAGCAGACGATCTCGATATCGTCACGGCGCGCGATCGGATGCACGGTGAAGCGGACCAGCGGCGCGCCGATCGGCCCGAACGGCTCGATCTGGAAGGCATGCAGCGCCGAGGTGCGCGCGCCCGTGTCGATCTTGGCCTTGATCGCGGGAATGCCGAGCTCCGGCAGCGCCAGCCATTCCTCCCAGCCGAGTATGAACGGCGCCGGCATTTGCGTTCGCGTCCTTGTTCTCGTGCGGGTCGAATCGCCTTTCGCTTGACCCTGGCATGGTAGCAGGTCGGCGGCGTGACGGATGCAACTGTGCCCGCCGCGGGCGCATGCGGCGCAGCCATGGCGCGCGGTGGTGAGCCCCCATCCGCTATCATGCCAGCGATTCGACTACGCTGCCGCATGAGCGGCGCGGTGGCTGCGGGCCGAGGAGGACCCTCAACGCGGTTTTCACTGAGCGAGGACAGGGGAGCGGAATTCATGACGGCACGAAGCCGGGCCGGACGGCGTGCCCGCGGCGCAATCGCAACCGTCATCGCAAGTGCGGGCGCGCTGCTCGCGTTCGCGGGACTTTCGTGCCATCTGGCGACAGCTGCGATCGCGGCCGAGCCCCGCTCCAGCATCGCCTTCGCACTCGCCGACCGGGCGGCGCTCGGTGCACTGGCGGCCGGCTTCAACGATCCCGCCCGCGCGCGCCCGCACGCTTTGGCGCTGACCGATCTGATGCTCGAGATCACGGCGCCCGGCGGCGGTGATGCCGCCGCTGCACTCGCCGCCGATGCCGAGCCCTCGCGCGGACGCCGGCGCGGGCTGTTTCGTATTCGCCTGCTGGCGGTCGCGGGCGGCCGGCTGCGCGCCGATGCGAGCGGCTGGTGCTCGCATTTCCGCGGTGGCGCGAGCCGCTGCGAGATCGACTGCGACGGTGGCCTGGTGATCCTGCGCCGCGGCGGCAGCGGCCTCGAACTGGAGATCGCGACGGGCGCGGGCGCCGATGCCGACGAGGGACTCGCCGACAGCCGTGGTGTCGCGCTGACGGCCTGCCGTGCGCACGAGGACGGCGATATTCGCCTGCTGCCTGCCAACGGACGGAGCAACGCCCGGCTGCCGTTCATCGAGCGGTGATCGCGGTCGGTGAGCGCCTCACGGCGGCGGCGTCGACTCCGGCGACAGGCCGTCGAGCAGACGCGGTCCGAAGGTCGGCACATAGCCGAGATTGACGAGCTGGCGCCGCGCCTCGGCGATCTCGGCACGATCGTCGATGTATTCGATCACCAGCACCGGGCGCCCCGCGCGCCGCGCCTGCGACAGCCAGCCGTTGGTGTTCGCTACCTGGGCGGGGCTGTTCGGCTTGCCCTGCTCCGGGCTGCCGTAGAGCAGGTCTTCCTTGGCAATGGCGTCGATGATGTCCACATAGCCGGCGCGCATCAGCAACTCCTCGCCGTTCTGCGGCACCACCAGGAAACCGGGGCGGCGGCGCCGTGCCTCGGCGGCGATGCGTCCGACGAACGCCACCATCTCGTCGGCGGCGGTGGGGCGTTCGTCGGAGAACTCGTAGAACGCATCGACGCGATCGAGATAGACGCCGTCGAAGCCGGCCGCGAGGATGCGATCGAGATACGACGAGCCGCCGGTCCCGACGATCAGATCCTGCCAGCCCGGCTCCCAGTACTTCACCGCGAAGTTCCCCGACCAGCTCTCGTTCTCGTCGCCGAGCCACACCGGTGCGGTCGGCGACAGCCAGCGGGCGGGCTTCGCCGGCTCGGGGGACTGAGTCACCGGAACACCGGCTGCGGCTCCCGGCGCGTCAGCCGCGGCGTCCTTGGCGTCGGTCTCGATCCAGTCCTTGTTCCAGTAGAAGCGGTACTCCTCGGCCTCGCCGATGCTGAGGTAGGCCAGCACGATCCGGCGAGTGCCGTCGCCCTTGCGCTGCAGCTTGCGGACCGCGCTCTCGGAGATCGGATTATTCTCGTCGCCGTTGATCGAGTAGTCGACCACCAGCACGTCGGCAGTGGAGGCCGCGAGCGCGCGAAAATCGTAGTTCTGGAGCTGGTAGGCCCAGGAGCGGGCTTGTGACAGGATCTCGCGCGGCGGCTTGTCCGCGGTCGCCGTGGCGACCGCCGCCTTGCGGGCCTCTATGGGGCTCGTCACCCCCGCCAGGGCGGCTGCTGCGGCAGTTGCGAGGAACGCGCGGCGGTCGAGCCCGCAACCGGGTTGCGGTTTCACCGGGCCGCCTGCTGCACAGCGCCGCGGGCGCCTCCACCCAACTCCCCGACAAGTGCGATTGACCGGCAAATCCGCTGCCCTTATGTGACGGGCATGGCAAAGCTGCCCATCGTCACGATACCCGATCCGATTCTCCGTACGCAATCCGCCCCGATCGAGCGTGTGGACGATGACGTGCGCCGTCTGATCGACGACATGCTCGAGACCATGTACGCCGCACCGGGAATCGGGCTCGCGGCGGTCCAGGTCGCGGTTCCGCGCCGCCTGCTGGTGCTCGACGTGTCCGACAAGGACGACGAGAAGCAGCCGCTCGCCATGATCAACCCCGAGATCGTCAAGCTCGGCGATACCCTGCGCCCCTACGAGGAAGGCTGCCTGTCGATCCCGGACGTGCTGGTGGACATCGAGCGCCCCTCGACGCTGACGGTGCGCTACATCGATCGCGACGGCAAGCCGCAGCAACTCGATGCCGACGGGCTGCTCGCCACCGCCATCCAGCACGAGATGGATCACCTCGACGGCCGCCTCATCATCGATTTCCTGTCGCGGCTGAAGCGCGACATGGTGGTTCGTCGCTTCAAGAAGCAGCAGCGCAACGCGCCGACCCGCATCTGAGCCCGCCGCACGTTCGGTTCAGGTCGCGAGCGGAGCGTCACGGGGAGGGCGCAGCGTGAGCCTCGACGTCATTTTCATGGGCACGCCCGAGTTCTCGGTGCCGACCCTCGCCGCCCTCGTCGAGGCCGGCCATCGCCTTCGCGCCGTGTACACGCAACCGCCGCGACCCGCCGGACGGCGCGGTCTCGCCGAGACGCCGTCGCCGGTGCACGCCTTCGCGGCGGCGCGCGGTATCGAGGTGCGCACGCCCATCAGCCTCAAGTCGGCGGACGAGCAGGAGCGCTTCGCCGCCGTGCAGGCGGACGTGGCGGTGGTGGTCGCCTACGGGCTGCTGCTGCCAAAGCCGATCCTTGCGGCGCCGCGTCTCGGCTGCATCAACCTGCACGGCTCGCTGCTGCCGCGCTGGCGCGGGGCTGCGCCGATCCAGCGCGCCATCATGGCGGGCGATGCCGAGACCGGCGTCATGAGCATGCAGATGGAAGCCGGGCTCGATACCGGTCCGGTGCTGTTGACGGCGCGGACGCCGATCGGCGCCGACGAGACCGAGGGGGAATTGCGCGAGCGGCTGTCGAAGCTCGGCGCGCCGTTGATGGTCGTGACGCTGGCGCGCCTCGCGGACGGATCACTGCAAGCGGTGCCGCAGTCGACGGAGGGCGTCACCTACGCCGCCAAGATCGACAAGGCGGAAGCACGCATCGATTTCGCCCGCGCCGCGGCCGAAGTTCACAACCTTATTCGTGGGCTCTCGCCGGCGCCCGGCTCCTGGTTCGAAGTGACGGTCGACGGTCGAGCCGAGCGCGTCAAGGTGCTGCGTGCGACGCTGGCCGAGGGGCACGGTGCGCCGGGCGAAGTGCTTGACGCACCGGCGCTGACCGTAGCGTGCGGCTCGGGCGCGGTGCGCCTGGTGGAGGTGCAGCGGGCCGGCAAGCGCCCCGTCGCCGCGGACGATTTCCTGCGCGGGTTGCCTCTGCCGGCCGGCACCCGTCTCGCCTGATCCGGAGCCGTGGCCCCTGACGCGCTGTTCCACTCGCATTGGCGGTGCGGCTCGAATCGCTCTCGCAACATCACCGCTTTCTCCGGCTGATCGGGTGAGCCTGACGCGGCTCCGGTTCCATGATCGCCCATACATGGTCCCCTCTAAGGAAGTTGCAGCAGTCGCTTGTGGCGCGTCCGACTCGAGCGGTTCATCGCTGGCTCCGTCATGACGACAAGGCCGGCAAACTTGCGGACGAGATGGCACAGCTGCGTGGCTCTGCCCATGAATGGGGGGCGTCGCCCATCCACGCGCGCTGACGCAACAGTACGCGGCTCGGTACGCCCAGAGGCGGGCTTGCCGGGTCGGGCTGCGAAGCTGCCAGCCCCGGCGGCAAGGTCGTTCGAAGTTCCGGGCGCAGCCAGCGGCGGCGGCCTTCTTGACAAGGTTCGGCTGCCGCTCCTAAATGCGCGCCACTTCAGGGGCCGTAGCTCAGATGGGAGAGCGCTGCAATCGCACTGCAGAGGTCAGGGGTTCGATT
>ERZ1645187.192-NODE-192-length-58699-cov-48.493861_pt1:0-57500 | contig 58699 bp, 52 predicted proteins | sample MGYA00575352_ERZ1645187 | MGnify/ENA primary metagenome ERZ1645187 (study PRJEB40837, sample SAMN11349314) | freshwater sediment metagenome | isolation source: river sediment | host: Sediment | place: India: Wazaribad , New Delhi | collected 2017-02-21 ... | reverse complement strand
TTTCGTTTGCGGCGACTCATGCCGTTTGACATCGCTGACATTCCACCTAGAGTTTTTCAAAAGCTCGACAAGAGCCGAAAACCGGGAGGAACGACACGTGACGCTGAATCGCCGCCATATTCTGGCCGGCGCGATCGCCGCGCCCGCAATCTGGGCTTCGACGCGGACGACGCTTGCCGCGCAGAGTCTGAAAATCTCGCATCAGTTCCCCGGCGGAACGATCGATGACGGCGATTTCCGCGATCGTCTGACGCGAAAATTCGCGGCGGGAATCACGAAGGCGACGAATGGCGCGCTGACGGCCGATATCTATCCGAATTCCTCGTTGATGAAGACCAATGCGCAATATTCAGCGATGCGCAAAGGCGCGCTCGACATGAGCCTTTATCCGCTGGCCTATGCCGGCGGCGAATCGGCGGAGCTGAACATCACGCTTATGCCGTCGCTCGTGTCGTCCTATGCGCAGGGCGCCGCGTGGAAGACCGCGCCTATCGGGCAGGAATTGCAGAAATTCCTGCAGGAAAAAGGCATCGTCGTCGTGTCGTGGATCTGGCAGGCGGGCGGACTGGCGTCGCGCTCGAAGCCGCTTCTTTCGCCCGAAGACGCCAAGGGGCAGAAAGTGCGCGGCGGTTCGCGCGAGATGGATTTGATGTTCAAGGAGGCCGGCGCCGCCGTCGTGTCCCTGCCGTCGAACGAAGCTTACGCGGCGATGCAAACCGGCGCGGTCGACGCCGTCGTCACCTCGTCGACGAGCCTGATTTCCTTCCGACTCGAGGAATTGTCCAAACATCTCGCCGGCGGCGGCGGCAAGTCCTACTGGTTCATGTTCGAGCCGTTGCTGATGTCGAAAACGATCTTCGACGCTCTGCCCAAAGCGCAGCAGGACGCGATCATGGCGGTCGGCGCGGAGATGGAAACATTCGGCTACGAGGCGGCCAAGGCCGACGATGCGAAAGTCGTCGAAGTCTACAAGGCCAAGGGCGTTGACGTGAAGCCGCTCGACGACGCCGTGCTGGCGAAATGGAAAGACGTGGCGCGAGCCAGCGCCTGGAAGGACTATGCCGCCAAATCGGAAAATTGCGCACGATTGCTAAAACTTGCCGAGCAAGTCGTAGGATGAGCGGGCATAGCGAGTTCTCCGAAACGCCGATCGAGCCGCGGCGCCTCAATCCGGGCGTCGCGGCGCTTGACCGGGTCTTTGATCGCATCAACGCCATTGTCATGCTGTTTTGCGCCGTCGCGCTCGTCGCGGCGGCCGTCGTGCTGACCGAAAGCGTGTTCGTGCGATATTTCCTGCACGCGACGACGGATTGGCAGGATGAAGCGACGGTGTTCCTGCTGGTCGGCGCGACATTCATGTCGACGGCCTATGTGCAATCGCAGCGCGGCCATGTCGGCATAGAGGCGCTCGCGGGATTGCTGCCGCCGGGCGTCGATCGCGCCCGCCGCATGTTCGTCGATGCGGCGAGCTTTGCTTTCTGCGTCTTCTTCGCCTGGAAGTCGTGGACCCTGACGCATGAGGCCTTCGTCGACGGCCAGACGACATCATCCACATGGGGGCCGCCCCTGTGGATTCCCTATTCGCTGATGGCGACGGGCGTCAGCCTGCTGGCGGCGCAAATCTTCGTGCAGATTCTCGCCTGGATCGTTCCGGCGACAGACAAGTCAGAGCCGCATCCATGAGCGCCTTGTCGCTGGGTCTCGCCTATGGCGCCGCCACTCTGGCCGTGATGTTCTCCGGCATGCCGATCGCTTTCGCGCTCGGCGCGGTCGCCGTCGCCTTCATGTATTTCTTCATGCCTGCGGCCTCGCTCGATACGGTGACGCAGAACGTCTACGAAGAAATGGCGTCGATCACTTTGCTGTCGATTCCGCTGTTCATTCTGAAGGGCGCGGCCATCGGCAAGTCGCGCGCCGGCGCCGATCTCTATTCGGCGCTGCATGCGTGGATGCACCGCATTCCCGGCGGGCTCGGCATCGCCAATGTCTTCGCCTGCGCGTTGTTCGCGGCCATGGCGGGGTCGAGTCCGGCGACCTGCTCGGCCATCGGTTCGGCGGGGATCCCGGAGATGCGCAAGCGTGGCTATTCAGGCGGTTTTGCCGCCGGCATCATCGCGGCGGGCGGCACGCTCGGCATTCTTCTGCCGCCGTCGATCACGATGATTCTCTATGCGGTCGCCGCCGAGCAATCGCTTGGGCGGCTTTTTCTCGCCGGCATCGGGCCGGGGCTGTTGCTGGTCGGGCTTTTCGCGCTCTACGCCGGCTGGCGTTATTCGCGCGAATACAAGAACGCCAAGACGGTTTACGCGGCCAGCGGACGCCATTCGGCTCTGCTCGATACGCATGAATATACGATGGCGGAAAAGCTTTCGCTTGCGCCGCGCGTCGTGCCGTTTGTGGCGTTGCTGACCGGCGTGATGATCGCGCTCTACGGCGGTTACGCGACGCCCTCGGAGACGGCGGGTCTTGGCGGCATTCTGGCGCTCGTGCTGATAGCAGCGATCTACAGCGTGTGGCGGCCGAGCGACGTCTATCCGATCCTGACGGCGACGTTGCGCGAGTCGACCATGCTGATGCTCATCATCGGCATGTCGCTGCTCTATTCCTATGTCATGAGCTATCTGCACATTTCGCAATCGGCGGCGCAGGCGATCGTCGCGCTCAATCTGTCGAAATGGTTGCTGCTGGCGACGATCCTGCTGATGGTCGTAGTGCTCGGCTTCTTTCTGCCGCCCGTCTCGATCATTCTGATGACGGCGCCGATCATTCTGCCGCCGCTGAAAGCCGCCGGTTTCGATCTCATCTGGTTCGGCGTCGTCATGACCATCGTCATGGAGATGGGGCTTATTCACCCGCCGGTCGGACTGAATATTTTCGTCATCAAGAATATCGCGCCGGACATTCCGCTCGCTGACATCATCTGGGGCGTGATGCCGTTCGTCGTGCTGATGGCGTTGGCGGTGCTGCTGTTGTGCTTCGTGCCCGGCATTGCGACCTTGCTTCCCAAGCTGGTGATGGGATAGCACGCCAGCGATTTCTCATTCAGAGCCAAGACATGTCGAACCACCTTTTCGATCTCATCGCCGCGCGCATCGAAGACCCGGCCAAGACCTTCATCGAGACGCTCGACGGCGAGACGATCAGCTACGGACAAGTGCTCGCGCGTTCGGCGCGTTACGCCAATGCGCTGCGCGATCTTGGCGTGAAGACCGGCGACCGCGTCGCGGTGCAGGTCGAGAAATCGCCGGCGATGCTGATGCTCTATCTCGCCTGCGCGCGCGCCGGCGCAATCTTCCTGCCGCTCAACACGGCCTATACCGTCGCAGAGCTTGATTATTTCGTCAGCGACGCCGAGCCGAAGCTCGTCGTCTGCGATCCGGCCCGGCGCGAGGCGATCGCCGCCATCGCCGCCAAACACGGCGCCGTCGTCGAAACGCTCGACGCGCAGGGCAAAGGCTCGCTCTATGACAAGGCGCATGCGGCGTCCGACCAGTTCGCGAATATCGTACGCGGGCCTGACGATCTTGCCGCCATTCTCTACACGTCGGGAACGACGGGGCGCTCGAAGGGCGCAATGCTCAGCCACGACAATCTGGCGTCGAACTCGCTCGCGCTTCAGCAATATTGGCGTTTCACGCGCGACGACGTGTTGATCCACGCGCTGCCGATCTATCACACGCACGGCCTGTTCGTGGCGACGAATGTGATGCTCTTCGCCGGCGGCTCGATGCTTTTCCTGCCTAAGCTCGATCCCGACGCCATCCTGAAGGTCATGCCGCGCGCGACGAGTATGATGGGCGTGCCAACATTCTACACGCGGCTGCTGGCGCATGCCGGCCTCAACCGCGACGCGACGAAGCATATGCGGCTGTTCATCTCCGGCTCGGCGCCGCTGCTCGCCGACACGCATCGCGAATGGCGCGAGCGCACCGGCCACGCCATTCTCGAACGCTACGGCATGACCGAAACCAATATGAACACGTCGAACCCCTATGACGGCGACCGCGTCGCCGGCACGGTCGGCTTTCCGCTGCCGGGCGTCGAGCTGCGCGTCGCCGATCCCGAAACCGGCAAGCTGCTCGGCGTCGAGGAGATCGGCGTGATCGAGGTGAAGGGGCCGAATGTCTTCAAGGGCTATTGGCGCAATCCGCAGAAGACGGCGGAGGAGTTTCGCGCGGACGGTTTCTTCATCACCGGCGATCTCGGCAAGGTCGATGCGCGCGGCTATGTGCATATCGTCGGGCGCGGCAAGGATCTCGTCATCACCGGCGGCTTCAACGTCTATCCGAAGGAAGTGGAGAGCGAGATCGACGCGCTGCCGGGCGTTGTCGAAAGCGCCGTCATCGGCGTGCCGCACAAGGATTTCGGCGAGGGCGTGACGGCCGTCGTCGTGCGCGAAAAGGGCGCCGGCGTCACCGAGGCGCAAGTGGCGCAGGCGCTCGAGGCGCGGCTCGCCAAGTTCAAGCTGCCGAAGAAGGTGATCTTCGTCGACGATCTGCCGCGCAACACGATGGGCAAGGTGCAGAAGAACGTGCTGCGCGAGACCTACAAGGGTCTTTACAAGGGCGCCTGACAATCAGGAGGCGCGCGATATGAGACGACGCATCATCGGGATGGCGGCGATCTTTCTTGTCGCTGCGCTGTCGGCGGCGCTGGCCTTTGGCTACAAGATGACGCGGCCTCACCCCTCCTATGTCGAGCCGGCGAGGCCGCCGGCGCAGGATTTGACTCTTACAAGTCCGGACGGGCTTCGACTGACGGCGACCTATTGGCCGGGGAGCGCCAAGGCTGCGCCCGGCGTGCTGATCCTGCATGGCGTCGGCTCGTCGCGCGGTAAATTCCGCGGAAATGCGGAATGGCTGGCGGGGCAGGGATATGGCGTTCTGACGCTGGATTTTCGCGGCCACGGCCAATCCGATATCGCTATCGCGTCCTTCGGCCTGTTTGAGGCGCGCGACGCGCGGGCGGGATATGATTGGCTAAAACAAAAGCAGGAAAACGCGCCTGTCGCCGTCATCGGCGTCTCGCTCGGCGGCGCGGCGGCGCTGCTTGGCCCGGATGGGCCATTGCCGGCGCAGGCGATGATTTTGCACGCCGTCTATCCAGACATCCGCCGCGCGATCCGTAATCGCTTGACGGCGATGTTGTCAGAGACGGTCGCCTGGGTCGGCGAGCCGTTGCTCAGCCTGCAATCCTTCCTCTGGTATGGAACAGGTCCCGGCGCCTTGGCGCCGGTCGAGGCCATGAAGCAATTTGCCGGGCCGGCGATGATCGTCGCCAGTTCGGATGACAGGCTGACGACGCTGGCGGATACGCAGGCGCTATATGCGTCGATCCCCGGCCCCAAGCGGATCTGGCTGGCGAAGGGTTATTCGCATGGAGACATCGCTGATATCGACACGCCCGAGTATCGGGCGCGGCTTGGCGATTTTCTGGCAGCGGCGATAGGCGCGCCGCCAAAAAATCCGCCTTCGCGTTAACGCGCGGGCAAGGCGGGCGTGCCAGCATCGGTCGTTTTCGCGCGGCCCGTCTGGCTGGCGCGGTCTGCTGCGTTGAGTTCCTCATGTCCGATGCGTCCGCTCCCGCCGCCGCCCTGCGCCTGACGGCCTTGCGCAAGAGTTTCAGCAAGGCGGCGGTCGACGGGCTCGATCTGATCGTGCGTCCTGGCGAGTTCTACGCGCTGCTTGGGCCCAACGGCGCCGGCAAGACGACGACGTTGCGGATGATCGCCGGGTTGCTCGCGCCAGATTCGGGCGGCGTCGAGGTTTTCGGCGTCAATGCGCTCGCCGATCCGGTCGCGGCCAAGCAGATTGTCGCCTGGTTGCCCGATGAGCCGATGATCTACGACAAACTCACGCCGCTCGAATATCTCGAATTCGTCGCCGGCCTGTGGAGCGTGCCGCCCGATGTCGCGGAGCCCGAGGCCGAGGCCCTGCTGCGCCGGCTCGAACTCTGGGAGCATCGCGATCAGCGCTGCGAAGGCTTCTCGCGCGGCATGAAGCAGAAGACGGCGCTGGCCGGCGCGCTGATCCATGCGCCGAAACTGATGCTGCTCGACGAGCCGCTGACCGGGCTTGACGCCGCCATCGCGCGGCAGGTGAAAGACCTGCTTGTCGAGCGCGTGCAGGCTGGCGCCTCGATCGTGCTGACGACGCATATTCTCGAAGTGGCCGAGAAGCTCGCCGACCGCATCGGCATCATCCGCAACGGCCGCCTGATCGCGGAAGGCACGCTCGGCGACCTGCGCGCGCAAGCGGGACAGGCGCATTCGACGCTTGAAGACGTCTTCCTGCGGCTGACGCAGGAGGCGGCATGAAGCCCGGTTCGCTTGTCTGGCTCGTCGCGCACGATCTGCGGCTGTCGTGGCGGCGTTTCGCCGGCATGTTCAGGAACATGAGCGGGCGGCGCGCCGGTCTGATCGTTGCGGCCGCCGTCGCCTGTTTCCATCTGCTCGCCTGGCCCGCCGCGCGCTGGATGGCGAACCGCGACGCTTCCGGCGACATGCTTTATCCCGCCGTCGCCGCAGGGCTGCTGATGGTGCTGCCGTGGATCGTCTCCTCGGCGCTGACCAATACGACGCGGGCGCTTTATACGCGCGGCGATCTCGATCTATTGCAGGCCTCGCCGCTTAATCCGCGCACGGTTTTCGCCGCCAAGGCTTTTTCCATCGCCGTCGAATCGATGATGGCGACGGCGGTCTTCATTCTGCCGGTCGCCAATATGAATGCGCTGATCGGCGGCGCGCATTGGCTGGCGGTCTATCCGGCGCTTGCTGCGGCCGGCTTCGCCGGCACGGCTGTCGGCCTCGTCGTCACGACGACGCTCGCGGCTTTCATCGGACCGCGCCGGATGCGGCTCGTGGCGCAGGTGGTCGCGACATTGGTCGGCGCGGGGTTCGCGCTCGGCTTGCAGGCGATCAACATCGTCTCGCCCGAGACGCGCGGCTGGCTTTACGAGATGGCGGCGCATCCCCCGGCCGGAAGTCTGTTCGACCATGACGGCTGGCTGTGGCTGCCGGTGCGCGCCTTCGCCGGCGAGATCGACGCTTTGCTGGCGTGGAGCGTCTTTTCCGTCCTCGCCTTTCTTGCCGTTGCGCTGGGGCTTGGCGCGCGGCTTGGGCGCGCCGCCATTCTCGCGGCCGGCGCGCCGCAGGTCGAGCCAAAGCCGCAAGCCGCCGCGCGGCCGTCGCGTCGCTTCCGCGCCGGCGTGGGTCCGTCCCTGCGGCGCAAGGAATGGCGGCTGCTGGCGCGCGATCCATGGCTATTGTCGCAGGTGCTGCTGCAAATCATCTATACCGCGCCCGTCAGCGTGGTGATCTGGAAGAGCCTCGGGCCGCAGGGTTCGTTGTCGCTCGCCATCGCGCCGGCGCTGGTCGTCGTCTCCTCGCAGGTGGCGGCGTCGTTGTCCTGGCTTGCGGTGTCGAGCGAAGACGCGCCCGACTTTCTCGCCAGCGCGCCGGTGACGGCGGCCGCCGTCGAGCGGCGCAAACTGGAGGCGGTGGCGGCGCCGGTCGGATTGTTCATCGCGGCGCCGCTCGCCGGCATGGTGGTCGCAGCGCCCGACATCGCCGTGTGGACGCTGATCTTCTGCGTCGCAGCCTCCGCCTCGACCGCCTTTCTGAATTTCTGGCATCCTGCGCCGGGCAAGCGTGGCGACGTGATGCGGCGGCACGCGCAATCGAAGCTCGTCGGCGCGATGGAGCATTTGCTGGCGCTGCTCTGGTCGCTGGCGCTGATGATCACGCTGTTTGAAAGCTTCTGGGCGCTGGCGCCGATCGCGATCGCAGGCGCGGTGCTGGCGGCCAATCGGCCGCGCCGCGCGACGGGCGTGAAACCTGTCGCGTCTCAGCCCACCGGGATGACATCGACGGCGACGTCGATGCGCTGATCGCCGGCGCCGAGCAGCACGCCGCCAATAGGCGCGACATCGGCGTAATCGCGGCCGATGGCGAGCACGATATGATCGTCGCCTTCGAGAATGGCGTTGGTCGGGTCCAGACCGATGAAACCGATGTCCGGCCCGCACCAGAGCGCGACCCAGGCATGGCTTGCGTCGGCGCCTTCCAGACGCTTCTTGCCCGGCGGCGGAATGGTGCGCAGATAGCCAGAGACATAGGCCGCCGGCAGGCCGAGGCCGCGCAGCCCGGCGATCATGACATGGGCGAAGTCCTGACAGACGCCGCGCCGCGCCGCGAAAGCCTCCTCAAGCGGCGTCGTCACCAGCGTCGCCTTGGGATCGTAGGCGAAGTCGGCGCGGATGCGGCGCATCAGGTCGATGGCGCCGGCGAGCGTCGGGCGCCCGGCTGGAAAGCTCTGGCGGGCGTAGGCCGTCACGGATGTCTGGATCGGCGCGAGCTTGCTGGCATGGAGCATGTGCGCGGGCGAGTCCGGCGCGAGGCTGTCGCAAGCGAAGGCCGCGTCGCGCAGGTCTTCCCATGGCGGAGTCGTTTCCGCATCGGGCGGCGCCGGACGCGCGACGCTGACGCGCGCGCGCGCCTCGACGCGCAATTTGCGATGCGCCGTGGCGAGCGTCGCCATGACGACGCGATTTCCGAAAAAGCAGATGCGCTCCTCATAGCGCGCCGGCTGCGGGTCGATAACCAACTCGGCGCTTGCGACCTTCTGACCGCGCGCGTCGCGCGGCAGCAGCCGCAGCGCGCAGAGCGCATAGGTCATCTCGCCGCTGTAGGTGTAGGTCGTGACGTGGCGGATGTCGTAGATCACGCGAGCCCCGTTTTTTTCTGGACGCGCATGGCGTTGGGGCCGTGCTGGAAGTAGCGCGCGGCGACGGCCTCGGCGAGGGCCAGCAAATTCTGCTCGATGACGAGAATGGCGCGAGCGTCGAGGTCGTCGGCGCGCGCCGTCGATATGTCGCTCGACAGCCGCGTTTGCAGGCGGCGCGGCTCCTCCATCATGCCGTCGTCCGACAGCGGCGTCAGGCTCGCCAGATGCTCTCCGAGGCGCTCGACCTGAAAAGCGACGGCGCGCGGATTATACGGATCGAGCAGCACGAGATCGCGCACCGGCGCGGGCGCGGCGCCGGTGAGGTAGCGGGCGCGATAGGTGATTTGCGAATCGGCGAGATCGAGCAGCGCGTCGAGATCGTCCGAGCCTTCCGCCGGTTCGGCGAATTGCCGGGCGAAGCGGCACATGGCGACTGCTCGCTCGATGCGCCGGCCCATGTCGAGAAAGCGCCAGCCGGCGGCGCGGTTCATGTTCTCCTGCGCGAGGCCGGAGAGGGCGGCGATGGCGCGCAGGCCGGCGTCGGCGTGCGCCTGCGTCTCGGCGTCGGGATAAGGCGACGCAGCGCCTGCGAGTTGCGCGGCGAGATCGTCGAAGACACGCCAGACGTCCGAGGACAGGCGCTCGCGCACGGTTGCGGCGATGTCGCGGGCGCGGGCGGCGAGATTGAGGGCCGAGCCGTAGAGCGCGGCGGATGTGAGCGCCATGGAAGCGACGCGCGCACCCGGCCGCTCCTCGGTCTTCTCGGGCAAGGCGCCCCAGGCGATGAGCAGGCCGACGAGCTTGCGCGTCGTCTCCGAGCCGCCGCCGCCTTGCGCGCCGGCCTCCGCCGTGCGTCCGGCGAGCGCGCGCACGAGACGCAGCGTCGCCTCGGCGCGTTCGAGATAGCGCCCCATCCAGAACATGTTGTCGGCGGCGCGGCTTGGCAGCACGCCGACGATGCGGCGGATGCGCACGTCGGATTGCGCCGGCAGCAGACTTGCGGCTTCAACGGGTTTGTCGCCGACGACCCAGACATCGGCGACGCTGACGCCCTTGCCCATGGTGACGGCGCGCGCGTCGAGACGGTCGGAGACGCGGCAGAAGCCGCCCGACATCATGCGCCAGCCATCGCGCGTCGGCGTTGCGTAAACACGCAGCACGAAGGGACGCGGGCTCAACTGGCCGTCGTCCCAGACAGGGGTCGTCGACAGACTGACGACTTCCTGCCCGACGAAATCGACGCCGCGCGCCTCGATGGCTTCGACAAGGCGGGCGCGTTCGGCGGGGCGCAACTCCGCGCCGAGAACGGAGCGGCCTGGGGCAGCGCCGGGAATGGCGCGGCCGAAGGCGCTGGCCACCGCCATATTGTCCAGATTGGCGATGGTTTCGGCGCGCTCGCGCGGCTGGCCGCACCACCATGTGGCGATGTTGGGCAGGCGTAAGGGCTCGCCAAGCAGGCGATAGGACAGACCCGACAGGAAGGCCATGAGCGCGGGCGATTCGACGAGGCCCGCGCCGGGCGCATTGGCGACGACGACGCCGCCCTTGCGCATGGCCTCGATCAGGCCGGGCACGCCGAGTTGCGAGGCCGAATTCAGTTCGAGCGGATCGGAAAAATCCGCGTCGACGCGCCGCCACAAAACGTCGGCGCGCTTGAGGCCTTCGATGGTGCGGACGTGGACGAGCCCGTCGCGCATGACGAGATCGTCGCCTTGCACGAGCAGGAAGCCAAGATAGCGGGCGAGCCACGCCTGTTCGAAATAGGTGTCGTTATAGGAGCCGGGCGTGAACAGGCAGATGCGCGGATCGTCGCGCGAGGCGGTGGCCGCGAGCGTGTCGCGGAAGGTCTGGAAAAACGGCGCCAGCCGCTCGACGTTCATCTCGCGGTAGAGACGCGGGAAAGCGCGCGACAGGACAATGCGGTTGACGAGCGCATAGCCCGCGCCGGAGGGCGCCTGCGTGCGGTCGCCGAGCACCCACCAGCGCCCGTCCGGGCCGCGGCCGAGATCGACGGCGTAGAAATTGAGCCAACGCCCGCCCGGCGGCTTCACGCCCTGCATCGGGCGCAGATAATCCGGGCTGCCGGCGACAAGCGCAGCGGGAAGCGCGCCTTCGGCGACAAGGCGGCCCTCGCCATAGACGTCGGCGAGAATCGCTTCGAGGAGGCTTGCGCGCTGGGCGACGCCTGCGGCGATCTCGCGCCATTCCTCCGCGCCGATCAGCATCGGCAATTTACCGAGCGGCCAGGGTCGGTCCGCAGCTTCGCCGGGCACGCGATAAGAGGCGCCCGAATCGGCGATGTTGCGGTCGGCGACGGAGAAGGCGCGTTCGATGTCGTCGGGATGGGTGCGGCTCAGCGGCTCCAGAAACCGCAGCCAATGCGGCCGCAGCTGACCGTCGGCGCCGATGAATTCGTCCGGAATGCCAGGCAGCGGCCGATAGCTGGCGGTGAGTTCCGTCAGCCGGCGCTTCTGGGTGTCGTCAAGAACGCCGGCTGACGCCATTTGCCTTCCATCTCAGAGATTCGGCGGCCGGCGCAGATCGAGCGTCAGCGGGAATTCGCCAACGCGCTCGGCCTGCGGCGCGGTCACGAAGCCCGGAGTATGGCCGTGATCCTGAAAACGCGCGAGCCGGCGCGCTTCCGCCTCGTAGGAGTTTACAGGGAAGGTTTCGTAATTGCGACCTCCCGGATGGGCGGTATGGTAAACGCAGCCGCCGAGCGAACGACCGGTCCAGCCGTCGAGAACGTCGAAAGTCAGCGGCGCATGAACGGGAATCGTCGGGTGGAGGCCCGAGGCTGGCCGCCAGGCCTTGAAGCGCACGCCGGCGACGGCCTCGCCGTTGCGTCCCGTGCCGGAAAGCGGCAGGGGACGGCCGTTGCAGGCGACGACATGGCGGCCGGCGACGAGGCCGTTCGCTTTGATCTGAAGGCGCTCGACCGAGGAATCGACGTAACGCACCGTGCCGCCGATGGCGCCTTCCTCGCCCATCACATGCCATGGTTCGAGCGCCTGGCGGATTTCCAGCGTCACGCCGCCGTGGCTGACCTCGCCGTAGAACGGAAAGCGGAATTCGCGCTGCGCCTCGAACCAGACAGGATCAAAGGCGTAGCCGGCGCGGTTGAGATCGGCGAGGACGCCGAGAAAATCCTCCCAGACGAAATGCGGCAGCATGAAGCGGTCGTGCAGCGCCGCGCCCCAGCGCACGAAGCCGCCCTGCTGCGGCTCGCGCCAGAACCATGTCACCAGCGCGCGCAGCAGCAATTGCTGGGCGAGGCTCATGCGCGCGTCGGGCGGCATCTCGAAGGAGCGGAACTCAATCAGGCCAAGACGGCCGGTCGGCCCGTCGGGCGAATAGAGCTTGTCGATGCAGATTTCCGAGCGATGGGTGTTGCCCGTCACGTCGACGAGCAGATTGCGGAACAGCCGGTCGACAAGCCACAGCGGCGGTCGTGGATCGCTCGGGCCGGGCACATGCGCCAGCGCGATCTCCAGTTCGTAAAGGCTGTCGTGACGGGCCTCGTCGATGCGCGGCGCCTGCGAGGTCGGGCCGACGAAAAGGCCGGAGAACAGATAGGACAGCGAAGGGTGGCGCTGCCAGTAGAGCACGAGGCTCTTGAGCACGTCCGGCCGGCGCAGAAAGGGCGAGTCGGCCGGGGTCGCGCCGCCCATGACGACGTGATTGCCGCCGCCGGTGCCGGTGTGGCGCCCGTCGGTCATGAATTTGTCGGCGCCGAGGCGCGACAGGCGCGCTTCCTCGTAAAGATCGGTCGTCGTCTCGACTGCCTGACGCCACGACGCGGCGGGATGAATGTTGACCTCGATAACGCCGGGGTCGGGCGTCACCTTGACGACATTGAGGCGCGGATCGACCGGCGGCTCGTAGCCCTCGATATGCACCGGCGTGTTGTTGGCCCTGGCTGTCTCCTCGATGGCGGCCAGAAGTTCGAGATAATCGTCGAGCTTCGACACCGGCGGCATGAAGACGCACAGCACGCCGTCGCGCGGCTCGACGCTGAGTGCGGTGCGCACGGCCCCTTCGACCGCGGTTTGTTCGATCATCGTCTGGCGCTCGCCGGTCTCGGCGGCGCCCGCCGTCAGCGCGATCTGTTCGCGCATCGCTTCCGGGGCCGGCAACGGCCCGCGCTCTTCCAGCGTGTCCTGATTGTGGACGTATGGATAGGCGGCGGGGGGAACCCAGGGCAGGGATCCGAGCGGCAGGCGATAACCGACGGGGCTGTCGCCGGGCGCGAGAAAGAGCGCGCCGCGCCGCAGCTTCCATTGCTCGCTGCGCCAGCGGCGATCGGGCGCGGCGGGCGCGTTCCAGCGCTGGATCGGCAGCACATAGCCGGACGGTTGCGTCAGGCCGCGCGTGAAGACGCGCATCAACCGGGCGCGCGCCTCCGGGTCTTCGAGCTTCGAGTCGAGCGGGCTGACATTCTCCGGCAAACCGCTTTCCTTCAGGACGAAATGGGCGGGGTCCTCATAGGCGGGCGTAACGCAATCGGCGCCGACGCCGAGCCTGAGGGCGACGCCTTGGGCGAGCGCCTCGGCCTGCGCCGCATCCGCCTTGAAGACCGCGCCGGATTCGCTGGCGATGAGCGCGGCGTCGCCCCAGATCGGCTTGCCGTCCTTGCGCCAGTAGAGCGCGAAAGCCCAGCGCGGCAGGCTCTCGCCGGGATACCACTTGCCCTGCCCATAATGCAGCATGCCGCCCGGCGCGAAGCGCTCGCGCAGGCGACGGATCAACACGTCGGCGCGCTGGCGTTTGGTCGGGCCGACGGCGGCGGTGTTCCATTCCGGCGCTTCGAAATCGTCGATGGAGACGAAGGTGGGCTCGCCGCCCATGGTGAGGCGCATGTCCTGCGCGGCGATGTCGGCGTCGACCTTGAGGCCGAGCGCGTCGAGGGCTTTCCACGCCTCGTCGGAAAAGGGCGCGGTGATGCGCGGCTTCTCGGCGACGCGGGTCACGTTCATCTCGAAGGAAAAATCAGCCTCGGCGTAATCGACGAGGCCGGTGATCGGCGCGGCCGAGCGATAATGCGGCGTCGCGCAGAGCGGCAGATGTCCTTCGCCGCACAGCAGGCCAGAGGTTGCGTCGAGCCCGATCCAACCGGCGCCGGGGATGTAGATTTCGGCCCAGGCGTGCAGATCGGTGAAATCGTGATCCGTCCCGGACGGACCGTCGAGGGCTTCGAGATCGGGCTTCAGCTGGATGAGATAGCCGGAGACGAAACGCGCCGCGAGGCCGAGGGCGCGCGCGGCCTGCACCAGAACCCATGCGGAATCGCGACAGGAGCCTGACGCCAATCCCAGAGTTTCCTCAGGCTCCTGCACGCCCGGCTCCATGCGGATGACATAGCGCGTGGCTTGGTGCAGGCGGAAATTCATGTCGACGAGGAAATCGACGATGCTGCGTTCACTGCGGTCGAGCCCGTCGAGGAAAGCCTGCAAGCGCGGGCCGACTGGATCGCCTGCAAGATAGGGCGCGAGTTCCTCCTTCAGCTCGGGCGCATAGGCGAAAGGGAATTTCTCGGCGTAGGGCTCGACGAAGAAATCGAAGGGATTGTAGACGGCGAGATCGGCGGTGAGATCGACCTCGATGCGGAACTCGCGCGTCTTCTCGGGAAAGACGAAGCGCGCCAGCCAATTGCCATGCGGGTCCTGTTGCCAGTTGATGAAATGATTGGCGGGCAGCACCTTCAGCGCATAACTCGGCACGCGCGTGCGGCAATGCGGCGCAGGCCGCAGACGGACGATCTGCGGCCCGAGCGCGACGTCGCGGTCGTAGCGGTAATGCGTGACGTGATGGATGGCGGCGAGGATAGACAAGACGGGCGCGCTCCGCGACGAGTGATGAAGAAACGGCGAAGTCTGCGGTCAGGCTTCCCTGTAGCCCGCAGCGGGCACGCCGTCCTCGGCCCCGTAATATTTATAGGGCAGGAATTTTCCCGACATGGACAATTTGACGCGGTCGCCTTTCGGATCGGGCTGGCGCTCCATCGTCATGTCGAAATCGATGGCGGACATGATGCCGTCGCCGAACTCCTCCTGTATCAGCTCCTTGAACGTCGAGCCGTAGACGAGGATCAATTCGTAGAAGCGATAGATCAGCGGATCGGTCGGCGGCAGCGCGGGGATCGAGCCGCGATAAGGCGGTTCGTTGAGCATCGCGATCTCCGCCGCGTCGAGGCCGAAGAGAGCGCCGGCCTTCGCCGCGAGCGCCTTGGGCAGGCGCATCTGGCCGAGCAGCGCCGCCGTGATCAAGATCGGCGACATGCCGCCGATTTCGGTCTGGATGTGCTTCCAGCTCCAGCCCTTCTCGCGCTTGATGTCGAGAAGCTTTTCGGTGAGTTGCTCGCGCTTCATGTCGGACTCCTTGCTGTGGAGCCAATCGCGCTGCAAGCGATATGCCACGCCATAGGAGGGCGAAGGCGCTCGGTCTGCTCGCCAAAGCGGCGGAGCGCCTCAGAAAGCGGCAGCCTCAGGCGCCTTTCGGGCGAAAGGCCTTCAGCACGGCGGGGTCGGTTTCGAGATAGGCGGCGCCGATGAGGTCGAGGCAATAGGGCACGGCGGGGAACACCGCGTCGAGGCACATTTCAATCGCCTGCGGTTTGCCGGGCAGGTTGATGACAAGGCAGGCGCCGCGATGGGCCGCGACCTGTCGTGACAGGATCGCCGTCGGCGTCTGTGTGAGGCTCACCTGCCGCATTAATTCGCCAAAGCCCGGCAATTCGCGCGGCGCGGCCGCGAGCGTCGCCTCGGGCGTGAGATCGCGGGGGGAGGGGCCCGTGCCGCCGGTGGTGACGATGAGGTCGCAATGCTGGTTGTCGGCGAGGTCGATCAGCGTGTCGCGCACGCTTTCGAATCCATCGGGAATGACGCGGCGCAACAGCGTGAAGGGCGTCGTCAGCACGCGCCGCAGATAGGCCTCGATCGCCGGCCCGCTTTCGTCCTTGTAGATTCCGGCGCTGGCGCGGTCCGAGGCGGTGACGGCGGCGATGACGGCGGGTTTGGTCGAGCGGGTCACGAGTGGGCCTTTGCGATGCGAGACGGGCCGGTGTTGTAGCCGTTTCGCAGCCTGCTTGTCCTCAAGCGAATTTACGCGTCGCCTGAATGAACTGGTTGGCGCGCGCTTCAGGGTCGCGCGCCGCGAGCACGTCGGAAATGACGGCGATGCAATCGGCGCCCGCCTCAAGAACGTCATGCGCGCGGTCGAGCGTGACGCCTCCGACGGCCACCAGCGGTAAGCCGCCTGCAAGATCGCGCCATTCGGCCAGGCGCGCGAGGCCTTGCGGCGCGAACGGCACTTCTCGCATCGCGCTCTCGTAGACAGGACCGAAGGCGATATAATCCGGATCGACGCTCAGGGCGCGGTCAAGATCCTGATGATCGTGCGTGGTGATTCCGAAGCGGACGCCGACGCGGCGCAGCGCGTGAACATCCACATTGTCGAGGTCTTCCTGGCCGAGGTGGACATAGTCGCAGCCGGCGTCCATCGCTTCTTTCCAGTAATCGTTGACGACAAGTTGCGCGCCGTATTGCGCGCAAAGATTCCGCGCCTTGACGATTTCGCTCTCGATGAATTCCGGGACATCGCTCTTGATGCGCAATTGCGCCAGCTTGACGCCGCAGGGCAGAAGGCGAGCCAGCCATTTGGACGAATCGACGATGGGATAAAAAGGATCAAGCATTTTGTTTTTCTCCTTGGCTCAAATCGTCGCGGAGACCAATTGCGATTGGTTTTGTGCAAATCACTGCATTTTTGCAATAAAATTAGGCGCCGCGCAGCGTTTGCGCCATGAAAGTTTCAATGCGCGCCCAATTGCGGCCAGCAGCTGAAGCTGCGCGATATGACGCAACGATGCGCTCCGCGAGCGGGCTCGTCGCGGCCTTGCGATCAAGCACGCCATCGGCAGCCTTGCGCGCCGCCGCCAGAACGTCGGCGGGAAAGTTCATCAGTTTGGCGCCGTCGCGCACCAGAGCCGTCACCGCGTCGGCATTGAGCGAGAAGGCTTCCGCGAGGCCAATGGAATGCTCGGCGGCGCAGGCGTATTCGACGATGGCCTTCAGGTCCGCCGGCAAGGCCGCCAGAGCCTTGAGCGAAACAAGAGCTTCAGCGGGACCGCTCGGTTTGTTGAAGCCCGGCGTGTAATAATATTTCGCATAACGCGCGAGGCCGAGCGGGGCGTCATTGACCGGAGAGAGCAACTCCACGGCGTCGATGGCTCCACGCTCCAGCGCCGTCGTCACATCGCTTGGGGGGATGGCGATGGCGGTGGCGCCGAGCACTTCGTAGACTTCGGCGCCGAGGCCTGTGGCGCGGATGCGCAGGCCTTTCACATCGGCGAGCGATTCGATCGGCTTGCGAAACCAGCCGCCCATCGCCGCGCCGGTGTTGCCGGCAAGCCAGGCGCGCACGCCATGCTGCGCGTAAAGCTCGTCCCACAAAGCCTGACCGCCGCGCTGCTCGATCCAGGCCTGATGCTCCACCGGCCCCATGCCGAACGGCGTGGTGGTGAAAAGACTGACGCCCGGCAGCTTGCCTTCCCAGAACAGGGCGGCGGAATGACCCATCTCGACAACGCCCTTGGACACGGCCTCGAAGACGCCAAACGGCGGCACGATGGCGTTGGCCGGAAAGGCTTCGACGACAAGCCGCCCGCCGCTCATCGTCGTGATGCGCTCCGACAGGCGCTGCGAACTGATCCCCGGTCCGAGCAGGTTCTTCGTCCAGGCCGTCGCCATGCGCCAACGGATCGGCGTTTCGGCGGGGGCGATCGCCGGCGTGGCGAGCGGCGCGGCGATGGCTGCGCCGATGAGCGCGCGGCGGGTCGGCGTCTCAGTCATGACGGGCTTGCCGCGCCAGCGCGACGAACTCGCGCGTTCGCGCTTCCGGGTCGGGGGCGCGCGCGACGTCGGTGACGACGGCGGCGCTGTCGGCGCCGGCGGCGATGACCAGCGGGAAACGCTCCGTCGTAATGCCGGCGATGGCGACGAGCGCGCGCTCGCCGATCAGCTTCCGCCATTCGCCGATGCGCGCGAGGCCCTGCGGCGCGTACGGCATCTGTTTCAGCAGCGTCGGATAGATGGGGCCGAGCGCGACATAATCCGGATCATACGACAGCGCGCGCTCAAGCTCGTCATGCGTATGCGTGCTGATTCCGAGCTGCATGCCGGCGCGGCGGATGGCGGGAATGTCGGCGTCGTCGAGATCGGTCTGGCCGAGATGCACGTAATCGCAGCCGGCGTCGATGGCGGCGCGCCAGTAATCGTTGACGACAAGCTGGGCGCCATATTGCGCGCAGAGTTTTTTGGCGGCGGCGATCTCGCTTGCGATGGTCGCTTCGTCGGCGTCCTTGACGCGCAGTTGCGCCAGCTTGACGCCGCAGGGCAGCAGCCTTTCGAGCCAGCGGCTTGAATCGACGATGAGGTAGAAGGGGTCGAGCATCGGTCGTCTCTTTGTTGTCCGCCTTATGGCGCGGGATCACGCGAAGGCGCGGCCGAGCGTCGGCGTCGAGGGCGCGGCCATGTCGCGCGGCTCCATGATTCCGGCCAGATAGCCGGCGCGGCCGGCTTCGACGGCTTGCGCGAAAGCGCGCGCCATCAAGGCAGGATCGGCGGCTTTGGCGATGGCGGTGTTGAGCAACACGGCGTCGTAGCCCAGCTCCATCGCGGCGGCGGCGTGCGAGGGCGCGCCGAGACCGGCGTCGACGATCAGCGGAACGTCGGGAAAATGCGCGCGCAAGGCGCGAAGACCATAAGGGTTGTTGAGACCGCGCCCCGAGCCGATGGGCGCCCCCCACGGCATCAGAACTTCGCAGCCGGCGCCGAGCAGGCGCTCGCAGACGATCAGATCCTCGGTCGTATAGGGAAAGACCTTGAACCCGTCGCCGGTCAGCGCTTTCGCCGCCTCGACGAGGCCGAAGACATCCGGTTGCAGCGTGTCGTCGTCGCCGATGACTTCGAGTTTGATCCAATCCACGCCGAACACGTCGCGCGCCATCTGCGCGGTTGTGATCGCCTCGCGCGCCGAACGGCAGCCGGCGGTGTTGGGCAACACGCGCAGGCCGAGACCGCGGATCAGCGACCAGAATGTCTCGCCGGCGCGCCCGCCGCCCGCCTCGCGCCGCAACGACACGGTGAGGACGCTCGCGCGCGAATCCCGCGCGGCGGTCTCCAGCACGGCGGGCGAAGGATATTGCGCCGTGCCGATGAACAGGCGCGACGGCAATTGCGTTCCGTAGACGGTAAGCCGGTCGCTCACATCAGCCTCCCTGACGCGGCGTTAGCACTTCGATTTCGTCGCCGTCCTTGACCGGGGTTTGGCCGCGGTCGGCGGCGCGCACGAAAGCGCGGTTGCGGGCGGTGCCGATGGTTTCGTCGCCGTAGCCCAATTCCTCGATCAGCGCGGCGAGGGTCGCCGCCGCCGTCTCATGCGCTTTGCCGTTGACCGTGATCTTCATCCATGACCTCGGGAAAATAGGCGCCGTTGAGAATGACTTCGGCGGCGCGGCGGGCGAGCGGCGGCGCGGCGAGATAGCCGTGGCGGTAAAGCCCGTTGATGTGAAGCGTGCGGCCGCGCTGGCGGATGCGCGGGATGTTGTCGGGGAAAGCCGGGCGCAGATCGGCGCCCTGTTCGATGATTGCAGCTTCGGCGAAGCCCGGATGCAGCGCGTAAGCCGCGCCGAGCAGTTCGAGCGTCGAGCGCAGCGTGACGCGGGCGCGCTCCTCCGTCTCGATCATCGTTGCGCCGATCATATATTGGCCGTTTGCGCGCGGCACGATGTAGCAGGGATGACGCGGATGAATCATGCGGCAGGCGCGCGCGAGACGAACCTCCGGCGCATGCAGAACGAATTTCTCGCCCTTGACGCCGCGCAGATCGGGCAGGGCGTCGCGCGCGGTCAGGCCCCTGCAATCGACGGTCCAGTCGGGCGCGCCGCCAAGCGCCGCGCTGTCCTGATTGAACAGGAGCCGCACATTCGCCATGGCGGCGAGACGTTCGGCGAGAACGCGCACGGCCTCGCGCGGGTCGAGATGCGCCTCGCGCGGGAAGAACAACGCGCGATCGAAATGATCTGCGAGTTCCGGCTCGATTTCGCGCAATTCCGCGCGATTCAGCAGACGGCGCTCCTGCGTCAACCGTTCGAAGCGCGCGAGATCGGCGCGATCGCGCGGTGGCGCGACGACGAGCGAACCGTTCTGCGTCGCGACGCCGATGTCATTGACCCAATAATCGAGCGCCTCAAGGCCGAGCGCGACGATGATCGGCTCGGCGCTTTCAGCCTCGCACCATGGCGCGATCATGCCGCCGGCGTGATGCGAGCAGCCGAGGCCGGGGCCGTCAAGGCGCTCGACAAGCTCGACCACCGCGCCCCGCCGCGCCAGTTCGTAGGCGGCCGTCAGACCGGCGATTCCCGCCCCGACGACGCGGACGCGCAGGCTCATCGCAAAAGCCTCAACGCTCGGCTTCGACGTAGATCTTGCCGCCCTTGGCCAGGAACTCGGCGCTCTTCTCGTCCATGCCCTTCTGGCGCTCGGCGATGGCGGCGGCCTCGACGCGCAAGTCCTGCGTGATTTTCATCGAGCAGAATTTCGGTCCGCACATCGAACAGAAATGCGCGACCTTATGCGCGTCCTTCGGCAGCGTCTCGTCATGAAAGCGCCGCGCCGTATCGGGGTCGAGGCCGATGTTGAACTGGTCTTCCCAGCGGAACTCGAAACGCGCGCGGCTCATCGCGTCGTCGCGAATTTGCGCGGCGGGATGGCCCTTGGCGAGATCGGCGGCATGGGCGGCGATGCGATAGGTGACGACGCCGACCTTGACGTCATCGCGGTCGGGCAGGCCGAGATGCTCCTTCGGCGTGACGTAGCAGAGCATGGCGGTGCCGAACCAGCCGATCATCGCCGCGCCGATGCCGGAGGTGATGTGATCGTAGCCCGGCGCAATGTCGGTCGTCAGCGGCCCGAGCGTGTAGAACGGCGCCTCGCCGCATTCGCGCAGCTGCTTTTCCATATTGACCTTGATCTTGTGCATCGGCACGTGGCCGGGGCCTTCGATCATCACCTGACAGCCCTTGGCCCAGGCGATCTTGGTGAGTTCGCCGAGCGTCTCCAATTCGCCGAATTGCGCGGCGTCGTTGGCGTCGGCGATGGAGCCGGGACGCAGGCCGTCGCCGAGCGAGAAGGACACGTCGTAGCGACGCATGATGTCGCAGATTTCATCGAAGCGCTCGTAGAGGAAGCTCTCGCGATGATGGGCGAGACACCAGCGCGCCATGATGGAGCCGCCGCGCGAGACGATGCCCGTGGTGCGGCGCGCGGTCAGCGGCACGTGATGCAGGCGCACGCCGGCGTGGATGGTGAAATAATCGACGCCCTGTTCTGCCTGTTCGATCAGCGTGTCGCGGAAGACCTCCCACGTCAGTTTGACCGGATCGCCGTCGACCTTTTCGAGCGCTTGATAGATCGGCACCGTGCCGATCGGCACGGGCGAATTGCGCATGATCCAGTCGCGGATGTTGTGGATGTTGCGGCCGGTCGACAGGTCCATCACCGTGTCGGCGCCCCAGCGGATCGACCAGACGAGCTTTTCCACTTCCTCGGCGACCGAGGAGGTCACGGCCGAATTGCCGATATTGGCGTTGACCTTGACGAGGAAGTTGCGGCCGATGATCACCGGCTCAAGCTCGGGATGATTGATGTTGGCCGGAATGATGGCGCGGCCGCGCGCGATCTCGTCGCGGACGAATTCCGGCGTGACGAAATCGGGAATCGCGGCGCCGAAGCTGTCGCCGTCGGCGAGACGTTCGCGCGCGCCCTCGACCGCCTTCTCGCGGCCGAGATTCTCGCGATGCGCGACATAGATCATCTCGGGGGTGATGATCCCGGCGCGGGCGAATTCATATTGCGTGACAAGCGCGCCGTCGCGGCCGCGACGCGGCTCGGCCACCGCCGGGCAAGGGGGCGCGAGTTTGTCGGCGGCGACATTGCCGTTGTCGACCGCTTGCACGGCGCGGCCGGCATAGGTTTCGAGACCGGCGTTTTTCGACAGCCAGGCGTCGCGGATTTTCGGCAGGCCATTGGCGAGGTCCACCGTGTAATTCGGGTCGGTATAGGGACCGGAGGCGTCGTAGACGCGCAGCAGCGGCAGCGCCGGATCGGAGAGCGCGATCTGGCGGAAAGGCACGGCTATGTCGGGATGGCCGGCCGGGCGATGATAGACCTTGGTCGAGCCGGGCAGCGGGCCGGTGGTGACGCTCTGCGGCGCAAGGCCGCGCGGGTGCTGGATATTCATCTTTGCGCTCCTCTCGCGAGAGGAGGCGGCCGACACATTTCGCGCCGTTCAGCCGATCCCTCGCGCTGGCATGACCCAGATCAGGTTCGAAGGGTGCTTCTCAGCCGCCTTCCGGCGGCGCCCCTTGGCTTTCGAAACTCAACGTAGAGGGGATGGGAGACGGGGGCAATAGGCGCGCGGCGATCCGATCGCGCGGCATTGCGGATTTTCTCGCGGACCGCACCGTGCGGGCTTGACCAAAGTTCAGGCTGGGGTCAACGATCATCGTATTATTCGCAAGCCCGAATATGCCGAGGGATAGATGGCTTTGACGAAATTGCGCGGCCGCACTTTGGGCCTGTTGCTTGGGGCGGCGGGCGTTGCGGGCCTGTTCCTGTTCGTGGCGATGCGCTCGGGGCCTTTGGCGCCTGTGTCGGTCACGGTCGCCAAGGTCGAGAGCCGTTCGGTGACGCCGTCCTTGTTCGGCGTCGGCCTTGTCGAGGCGCGCTATACATACAAGGTCGGCCCGACGATCGCCGCCCGTGTGCTGCGCGTCGATGTGAATGTCGGCGATCGCGTGCGCGCTGGGCAGGTGCTGGGCGAGATGGATCCGGTCGATCTCGATCATCGCGTCGTCTCGGCGGAAGCCGCCCTGCGCCGGGCGGAAGCTTCGCTCAACGAAGCGCAGGCGCGTCTCAACCACGCGCAAATTCAGGCGAACCGCTATCAGAAATCCTATGACGCGCGCGCCACCAGCGAGGAATTGCTGGCGACGAAGCAGAATGATCTGCGCGTCGCGGACGCGGCTTTCGCCGGCGCGCGACAGGAGCGCGAGCGCGTCAGCGCCGACCGGGCCTCGCTCGTCGCCTTGCGCGACAGCCTCAAACTCGTGGCGCCGGTCGACGGCCTCGTCACGCAACGCCTTGCCGAGCCAGGCACGACCATCGTCGCCGGCCAATCGGTCGTTGAGCTGGTCGATCCTCAGCATCTGTGGGTCAACACCCGCTTCGATCAGGGCAAGGCCGGCGGTCTCGCGTCGGGTCTCAAGGCCGAGATCGTTTTGCGTTCGCATGGCGAGACGAAAGTTTCCGGGCAGGTGGCGCGCGTCGAGCCGCTCGCCGATTCCGTCACGGAAGAGGCCCTGGCGAAAATCGCTTTCGATATCGTCCCCACCGAAATGCCGCCGCTTGGCGAATTGGCCGAGATCACCATCGCCCTGCGTCCCGCGCCCGCTGCGCCGGTTGTGGCCAACGCCGCGATCCGCCGCCATGAAAGTCGGCGCGGCGTCTGGAAAATCGTCGGCGACGCTCCCGTTTTCGCGCCTGCGCGATTTGGCGCGTCCGATCTCGACGGGATGACGCAGGTTCTCGACGGCGTCGCGGCGGGCGAGCAGATCATCGTGCACAGCGGCCGCGATCTGACGCCCAAAAGCCGCCTGCGCATCGTCGAAAGCATCGGGGCCGCCGGGCGATGATCAATCTCGCCGCCCGCGACATCGCCCATTCGTGGGGCAAGTTCGTCTTCACCGGCGTCGGGCTCGGACTCCTCATCGGCGTCACTTTGATCATGGCGGGCGTCTATCGCGGCATGGTCGACGACGGCAAGGCGCTGCTCGACAACAGCGGCGCCGATCTCTGGGTGGTGCAGCAGGATACGCTCGGGCCCTACGCGGAGCCCTCCAGCATTCAACAGGACGTCTGGCGCACGGTCGCGGGTTTTCCCGGCGTCGCCGAGGCCGCCAACGTCACCTATCTGACCATGGAGGTTCGGCGCGGCGCCGAGGCGCTGCGGGCGATGATCGTCGGCATTGCGCCGGGCGAACCGGGCGATCCCGGCTGGCCGACCTATCTGGTCGCCGGCCGTCATGTCACGCGCAGCCATTACGAAGCGGTGGCGGACGTTTCCCTTGGACTTGCCCTCGACGACAAGATCACCATCCGCGAGCGCGTCTATCGCATTGTCGGGCTGACGCGGCGCACCGTCTCGTCCGGCGGCGATCCGATGATCTTCGTGCCGTTGCGCGACGCGCAGGAAGCGCAATTCCGCAAGGACAACGACGCCACCTGGCGCAACCGTCGCCGCACGGCGGCGAACCCAGCCTTCAATCGTCCGTCCGTGCCGGGTCTGCTCGACGCCGTCATCGCCTCGCAAACCGCCAGCACCTCAGTCAACGCCGTGTTGGTGCGGCTGAGGACAGGGGAAGACGCCGCGGAAATCGCGCGCGGCGTTCGCCGCTGGCTGCGGCTCACCGCATTCACCCGCGCCGATATGGAAGAGATCCTCATTGGCAAGCTCATCGCCACGTCATCCAAGCAGATCGGCATGTTTCTCGCCATTCTCGCCGTGGTCAGCGCCGCCATCGTCGCGTTCATCATCTACACGCTGACGATGGACAAGATTCGCGAGATCGCCGTGCTGAAACTCATCGGCACGCGCGACCGCACCATTGCCGGGCTGATCCTGCAGCAGGCGCTGGCGCTGGGCCTCATCGGTTTCGTCGTCGGCCGCATTGTTGCGAGCTACGCCGCGCCGGCCTTTCCGAAATATGTGCTGCTGGTTCCCGTCGACACGATCACCGGCTTTTTCGCGGTCATGACGATTTGCGTGCTGGCGAGTTTCGTCGCCATTCGCGTCGCGCTCAGCGTCGATCCCGCCGAAGCGATCGGGGGCTGACATGCGCGGGGGCATTCGCATCGAGGGTTTGCGCAAGCGCTACGGTCAGGGCGCGACGGCAGTCGATGCGCTCAAGGACGTCGAGATGAAAGTCGAGCCCGGCGAGGTCATCGGCCTCATCGGGCCGTCGGGTTCGGGCAAGAGCACCTTGCTCAAATGTCTTGGCGCCGTGACCGACCCGACAGCCGGGCGCATGTGGCTCGGCGGCGAGATGATCTACGACGAGGGATGGAAAGTCCGCGATCTGCGCGCGCTGCGGCGCGACATGATCGGCTTCGTTTTCCAGGCCCCCTATCTCATTCCGTTTCTCGATGTGACGGAGAATGTCGCGCTGTTGCCGATGCTCGCCGGCGTCGCCAATGCGGAGGCGCGCAAGCAGGCGCTCGACCTTCTCACGGCGCTCGACGTGCAACATCGCGCTCACGCCATGCCGTCGCAATTGTCGGGCGGCGAACAGCAGCGCGTCGCCATCGCGCGCGGCCTCGTCAATCGGCCGCCCGTGGTGCTGGCCGACGAGCCGACCGCGCCGCTCGACAGCGAACGCGCGCTCGCCGTCATCCGCATCCTGTGGGACATGGCCAGGCGCTTCGAGACGGCGATCATCGTCGTCACGCATGACGAGAAAATCATCCCGACGTTCAAGCGCATCTATCACATTCGCGACGGCGTCACCCATGAGGAGGCCGGCGAGGGGCGCGAGATCGGGTGACGGGCTTGCGGCCGTCCATCTCGGCGCCGCAGCGTTCAGGCGCCTTCCTTCGGCCCGTAGGGCGGGCGCGGAATGGCGACATGCGCGGCGCGCAGGGCCGTCGACCAGCGGTCGCGCAGGTCGTGGAAATAGGGATCGGCGTTGTCGATGCGCTGTTTGACCTCGAAAGCCTCGGTGTCGCGGCGCGTCACGGCGAGATCGAGCGGCATGCCGACGCCGAGATTGGAGCGCATGGTCGAATCCATCGAGATCAGTCCGAGCTTCACGGCGTCGTAAAGCTCGGTCTCGAAGGTCACCGCGCGGTCGAGCACCGGCTTGCCGTATTTATACTCGCCGATCTGAAGGAAAGGCATGTCGGGCGAGCACTCGATGAAATTGCCGGCGGAATAGATCATGAAGAGGCGCAATTGCCGCCCTTTCACCTGTCCGCCGAACAGGAAGGATGCTGAGCCCGCGACGCCTGCGGCTTGCAGGGATTCGTTCAGCTCCGAATTGACCTCGCGCAGCGTGCGGCCGATGAGGTCGGCGGCGCGGAACATCGTCGGCATGTCCGTCAGCCGCTCGATTTCCTTCGTCTGTTTGTTTTCGACGCCTTCCTGAATGCGGCTCAGCACATATTGCGTCACCGACAGATTGCCGGCAGTGGCCAGCGCCATGCAATATTCGCCCGGCTTCTCGAACGTATGCAGCTTGCGGAAGGTCGAGATGTTGTCGAGGCCGGCGTTGGTGCGCGTATCGGCGAGCATCACCAGCCCGCCCCGCACGAGAATACCGCAGCAATAGGTCATGTCGCGTCCGTGATCGAAAATCTGACGCGATCAGCGCGTCGGCCCTCCCCATAAGGGGACGCCGAGGCATATGCAATTCTCGTGCGCAGCCGGGAGGCTTGCCTTACCCGATGGCCAGATTGACCGCCTTGGGACCCTTGCCTTTCTTGTCCGGCTCGATGTCGAACGTGATGCGTTGGCCCTCGTCAAGGCCGCGCAGGCCTGCCTGCTCGACAGCCGTCACGTGAACAAAAATGTCGCGGCCGCCATCATCGGGCTTGATGAAGCCATAGCCTTTATCGGCGTTGAAGAATTTTACAGTGCCTTGCTGCGACATGACGCGCATTCCTTTGGGAGATGACTTCCAGTTCGCGCGTGCGCGGAGGGCGTTCGCCTCGATGCGTACGTGCGCCTTCCAGCGCGGCCGCGCCTGACGCGCGGAGCGTCGGGCCATGGCGATGCCTTGATCGTTGCCGCCTCGGCTTGCGCCGATTGGACGCAGGCATTTGTTTTTTGAAATTTGATCCAAATCAACGCGCTTTGCAAGAAAGAACAAACAGCGCGCTTATTTTGTCGCCAGAACCTCAATCGACGCGCTGGCTCCGGCCCCTTGCGCCAGCGCCGCGGCCAATTCCGGCAGCAGGATTTTCGCTTCCTCGGCAAAGCCAAAGGGCGGGTTGACGATGAGCAGGCCTGTCGCGGCGAGCGGCGCGTCGGGGCGCGGCGTCTCGACCTGAAGGCGCAATTGCAGCAGGCTGTCGACGCCAGCCTCCAGCAAGCTTGCGGCGAGGCGATCGGCGGCGCGGATATCTTTCAGCGGATGCCAGAGCGCGTAGATTCCGGTCTTCCATTTGCGCCACGCCGCCAGTGTCGCGGCGCCCATCGCCGTGAATTCGTCACGCGATTCGAAAGGCGGGTCGATCAGCACGACGCCGCGCCGCTCCACTGGCGGCACATAGGCTTTGAGTCCCGTATAGCCGTCGATGTGAATCGTCTTGGCGCGTTTGTCGCGGCCAATGTTCTCGGCGAGCGCGGCATAGGTTTTCGGGTGCAGCTCGCAGAAAATCATGCGGTCCTGCCGACGCAGCAGCTGCTGGGCCAGAACCGGCGAGCCGGGATAAAAGGCTGGCGGGCCGTCGCCGAGAGGGCCGACGGCGTCGAGCCAGGGGCGCAGCAAATCGGCGGCGGCTGGCGAGAACCGCGCAGCGCGCAAGCGGCCGATGCCTTCGCGCCATTCGCCGGTGCGCGACGCCGCCTCGCCGGCGAGATCGTAGAAACCCGCGCCGGCATGGGTGTCGATGACGCGAAAGGGCGTCTCCTTGCGTTGCAGGGCCAGAAGCAGACGCGTCAGCAGGGCGTGTTTGAACACATCGGCGAAATTGCCGGCGTGGTAGTCATGCGCGTAATTCACGGGTTCAGCGAACCGGCGGCACGGAGATTTCGCGCGTGCGGCAGGCGCGGCGCGCGACCTCCGGGCAGGCGACGAAATTGCGCAGATCCTTGGAGAAGCAGACGCGGATTTCCTGCAAGGCGCCGCGCTTGCAATCGACAGCCATCATGCCGGGCCGCAGGCGCGGATTGGCGTCGATGAAGGCGCGCTGGATGTCGATGGGCGCCCAGCGCTGCTCTTCGTGCGGGGCGCGGAATTGCGGCGGGATGACCAGCGAGTCCTTGGCGCGGCGCACGTCGGCGAAATAATCGGTCGGGCTTTTGCCCGAACAGGTTCCGTGCTTGCGCCATTCGTAGCGCGCCAGCCCTTCGTCGGGGAAAACGCCGCGCGCGTCGTCGAGCGCCATGCGCGAGGGCGCGCGCCCGGCCGGCCCGCAATCGGAGGGAAAGCCGCGTTCGAATTGCGGCCAGAGGCCGTGGACGACAAAGCCAAGCTTGCGGCCGATCTCGCACTGGTTGGCGCCGCGCGCGTCGCCCGTCGCCTCGCAGAAGCTCGACGACCATGACAAAGCCAGCACGTAGAAGTCGAATTCGCCCGGCGCCTGCGCGCCACGCGGTCGCCAGCGCGGCGCCGGGCCCTCGTCCGCCGGTTGCGCCGCCTCTTGTTGTTGCGGGCGCGAGACGCCGCGTTGGTCGGCGCAATTGTCGAGAATGCAGTCCTTCGCGCCGGCGGCGACCGGCGCCATGGCCAGCGTCAATGCAATGGCGGCGAGGCGCGCGAGGCGATTCAACATGATTTTTCCTCGAAAACGCTGGCGGCTCAGGGGCGCGCCATCTTGCAGCCGGGGGCGAAGGCGTGATTGCGGTCGAGGCCCTGGACGCACCATTCGACGCCATAGCCCCAACCGATCATGCCCAGATCCTCGCCGATCCAGTAGCTCACCTGCCGGAGTTTCTGATCGTTGAAATAGCCGCGCGCGGTGCAAAAACGACGCGGGATATGGTCGGCGCCCCAGGAGCGCAAACCGATCTCGCGCACGCGGTCATAGCCCTGAATTTCGAGCGCGGAATTCCAATAGCCCGACTCGCGCGCGGAAAAACGGTGCTGGATGCGCGACAGAACGATCGGGTCGTCGCAGGCCGGCAGCACACCCGAATAGCGGCTGTAGCGTTGCTCGGCCGGGGTGAGCGGGCGTGCTTCGAGGGCGCCGGCGAGACCGAGGGTTGCGAGCGCCAGCGCGGCGATGCGGATTGTCGTCATAGCTTCTACGTTCCGTCGAATATGCGCCGGACGATGCGGCGGTCGGGCCGCGCGGTCAAGGGCCAAAACCGTCGGACCGCGGTTCCAAAAGTTAACGCTTTCCGTCGTTAACACCCTTCCCGCAACGCCATTTACGCCGTGCAAAGATTTGAAGCGTAAAAATCGCCGCATCAATTTGTCAGGATACCGGCCATGCCATCGTTTTTCGACGCTTTCCATTCCGTGACGGAGCGCTTGCCCGCGACGATCCGGCGCTGGGCCGCGGATCAGCGGGGCAATATGGCAGTCATTTTCGGCGTCGCCTCCCTCGCCATCATGACGGCGACGGGGTCGACGATCGATTACAGCCGCAAGCTTGACCTTACGTCGAAGGCGCAAGGCGCCGTCGACGCCGCCGCGCTGGCTATCGCGTCGAGCCCGCAAACCGCGATGTCCGACAATCAGAAGACGGCGGAGCGCATCGTTGCGTCGTCGCTGCCCGAATATCCGGGCGCCCGGGTTACGGTCACGCAGCCGACGGCGGGGTCTTATCGCGTCGATCTGAGTCATTCCATCGCCGCCGCATTCATGAAATTCGCGGGCGTGCCAACGTTGCAGGTCGCGGTGAAGGCGGAAGCCGCCGCAGGCGCCTCCGGCCCGGTCGAAATCGCGCTTGCGCTCGACAGCACCGGCTCGATGCGCAATGACATGCCCGCGTTGCGCGCGGCGGCCGCGAATTTTGCGTCGAAACTGTTCGCGCAGGGCGGCTCGAACATCAAGATGTCGGTCGTGCCCTATGTCGCCTCCGTCAACCCCGGCGCCAACACCTGGCCGCTGTGGATGATCGACACCACGGCGCAATCGGCGTGGCACGGTTATTATCTCACATGGGACTGGATTGCATCCGAGCCGAATTGCACGCCGAACTGGATGACGGGCCCCAGCGGCGGCGGTGGCGGCGGGTCGCCCGGTTCAAGCTCGTCCGGCGATCGGTCCGACGCCATCGACATCCTGCTGCCGATGACGCGCTTCGCCAGTAAATTGTTCGGCGTCGGCAAGGCGCAGGCGCAAACCACAGCCAACACGATCGCGCCGCTGTCGCCCGATCCAATATCGCCAGCGGACGGCTTTTTCATTCCAAAAGGCTTCAATTACGAGTCGCGGGCGGTCTCGGGGGACGGCTGCGCCCATCTGGTGAGCACCGGCACGATCAGTCATCTTGACCTGTTTGCGCGGATGCCGGGCACAGCGTGGAAAGGGTGCGTCGAGGCGCGTCCTTCAACGACCGATCAGCTCGCGCATGGCTATGGCGCCGGTCTGCCTGACTACGACGTCACCGACGATCCGCCGAACGCGGCCGATCCGAATTCCCTGTTTGTGCCGTATTTCTGGCCGGACGAGTCCGACTATTACAACAACGTCTATAACGCGCCGGGCGCTTATCCACCGCCAAGCGGAAACGGCTATCACAACAATTATCTCGCGGACGGCTCTGCGCCGGCGACATGGTCGCTGCCTTACAAGGATCCGGCCGGCGTTCCTTATTACCACGAGAACGTGCAGACGACGACGACCTTCAAATATAACGGCACAGCTCCGGGGATCATTCGCGAAACCGGAAACGCCGACACCTACGGCCCGAACGCTTCCTGCCCCGATCCATTGCTGCGGTTGACGAACAATGCGGCGACCGTCGCCGCCAAAATCAACAGCCTGCCCTATTGGACAGGCGGCGGCACGGTGATTTCGGAAGGCTTGATGTGGGCCTGGCGCACGTTGTCGCCGAACCTCCCTTATGCCGACGGCAAGCCCTACGCCAAGGCGAATCGCAAAGCGATCGTGCTGATGACCGACGGCATCAACGGTCTGGCCGACAACAACGTCTGGAGTCAGGTTGTCTCCGATTATTCGGCCTACGGTTATCTCGGCATGGGGCGGCAGGGCCCGCTGACGCCGACCTGGGCGCCTGTCTGGACCTTCGATGCGATGACGTCGTTTCTCGACGCGCGCACGCGTGCAGCCTGCACGAACGCCAAGGCCAAGGGCATCGAAATCTATACGGTGTTCTTCAACCGCGGCACGATGAGCGCGACGCAGCAGGCAAGCTCTCGCCAGTTGTTGAAGGACTGCGCCACCGGCGGCGCTCAGAGCGCTTTCGAGGCGTCGGACGCGGCCGGTTTGATGACGGCCTTCTCTCAGGTCAGCGCCGCTTTCGGACAGGTGCGCCTGATCAAGTAACAACCGTGTCGGACGCAGGCGTCTGATCGCGCATTTGCGTCTCTCGGTCGTGGCTGTGATCGCGGGCGATGAAGGTGTAGACGACCGGCGTCACGAATAAGGTGAACAGGGTGCCGACGCTCATGCCGGCGGCAATGACCATGCCGATGGCGACGCGCGAGCGCGCGCCCGCGCCCTCGGCGACGATCAGCGGCGCCATGCCGACGACCATCGCGGCCGTCGTCATCAAGATCGGCCGCAGGCGCACGCCGGCGGCGTGTTCGATGGCCGCGCGCCGCGAGTAATGGCCGCTCTCCTGCAGCTTGTTGGCGAATTCGACCATCAGGATGCCGTGCTTGGCGATCAGGCCGATGAGCGTGACGAGCCCGATCTGCGTGTAGATGGATATCGTCGCCGAGCCCGATGCGGCGATGACTCCCGGCGGGACGAGCGTGCCGAGAATATTGAGCGGCAACAGGGCGCCGAACATCGAGGTCGGCAGCGCGATCAGGATGACGAAGGGATCGCGGAAGCTCTCGAACTGCGCCGCCAGCACCAGATAGATGATGACGAGCGCGAAGATGAAGGTGATGGCGAGCGTATTGCCTTCCTGCACATATTGCCGGCTCTCGCCCTGGAAATCGTAGCTGTAGCCTTCGGGGAAAATCTCGGCCGCCTTCGTCTTCAGGAAGTCGATCGCCTCGCCGAGCGTGCGTCCGGGGAAGGGCACGCCGGAGAGCGTCGCCGAATTGAGCTGCTGGAAATTCGTCAACGCATTCGGCTGAACCGTGTTGTCGAGCGTCGCGAAACTCGAGAACGGCACAAGGTCGCCATTGGCCGAGCGGACCTGATAACGCAGCAGCCAGTCCGGCGTCAGGCGATATTCGCGCGGCGCTTGCGGGATGACCTGATAGGAGCGGCCGTAGAGATTGAAGCGGTTGACGTAATTGCCGCCAAGCAGCGTCGCGAGCGAGCCGCCGACGTCCTGCATCTTGACGCCGAGACGATTGGCCTTGTCGGCGTCGACCTTGAACTCGATCTGCGGCGTGTCGAATTTGAGATCGGTGTCGGTGAAGAGGAACAGACCGCTCTTCGTCGCTTCCTCGCGCATGCGCTGGGCGACGTCGGCGAGCTGGCGATAATCGCTCGTCGTGCGGATGACGAATTGCATTGGCGGGCCGCCGGCGTTGCCGGGAAGCGCGGGCGGAGAAAAGGCGATGGCCTGCGCGCCGGCGATGCCGGCGAGTTTGCCCTGCATCTCTTGCAGAACCTGTTTCTGATTGCGCTCGCGATCGCCCCAGTTTTTCAGGAGAATGCCGGCGAAGGCCTGATGCACGCCCTGAAAGCCGTTGATCATGAAGACGTGCTGCGTCTCGGGAATCGTGAAGACAGAGTTGTTAAGCGCATTGGTGGCGCGCTCGGTGTAATCGAGATTGGCCGATTGCTGCGTCTTGACGATCGCCAGAAGAATGCCTTGATCCTCCTCCGGCGCCAGCTCGTGCGGCGTCGATTGGTAGAGGACGCCCGTTAGCGCCATAACGCCAAGAAGAACGACGATCGTCATGGCGCGGAAATTCAACGCGCGATGCAGCCGCGCCTCGAAGCGCTGACGCAACGCCTCGAACATCCGGTCGAGGAATGCGACAAAACGTCCGCCCTTGCCGGGCTCGTGCGGTTTTAGCAAAAGCGAACACATCATCGGCGACAAAGTGAGCGCGATGATCCCCGAGACAATCACGGCGCCCGCCAGCGTGAAGGCGAATTCGCGGAACAAGGCGCCGGTGAGGCCGGAGACGAAGCCGATGGGCGCATAGACGGCGGCGAGCGTGATCGTCATGGCAACGACCGGTCCGGCGATTTCGCGCGCGCCTTTCAACGCGGCGGCGAAAGGCGTCATGCCTTCTTCGATGTGGCGATAGATGTTCTCGACGACGACGATGGCGTCATCGACGACAAGTCCGATGGCGAGCACCAGCGCCAGCAGCGTCAGCAGATTGATCGAATAGCCCATGGCGAGCAGCGCCGCCATGACGCCGATGAGCGACAACGGAATGGTGACGATAGGCACCATGGTCGAACGCAGATCGCCGAGGAACAGAAATATGACGATGATGACGATCAGCGCCGCTTCGGCGAGCGTCTTGGCGACTTCCCAGATCGACGCGCGGATGAATTCCGTCGAGTCATAGGCGATGACGCCTTCGAGGCCGACCGGCAATTGCGCCTGAATGTCGGGCATCGCCTTGCGCACGCCGGCGATGACGTTGAGAGGGTTGGCGGTGGGCGTCCCGTAAATGCCGACAAACACCGCCTTCAATCCATCGAAGACGGACGAGGCGGAAACGGACTCAGGGCCCAATTCGGTTTTCGACACGTCGCCCAAGCGGATGAGCGCGTCGCCGCGCGTGGCGACGACGAGCTGCGCGAAAGCCTGCGCGCTGTCGAGCGAGGTCTGGGCGTTGATCGAGGTCTCGACGTAATCGCCTTTGATCTGGCCGGCGGCGGAGGTGAAATTGTTGGCGGCGAGCGCATTGCGCACGTCCATCGGCGTCACGCCAAGCGCGGCCATCTTGTCGGGGTCGAGCCAGACGCGCATCGCGAATGTCTGGCCGCCGAGAATCTGCGCGTTGGCGACGCCGTCGAGCGTCTGCAACTTCGGCTGCACGACGCGAGTCAGATAGTCGGTGATCTGCGAGGCGTTCAGCACCTTGGAGCTGAACGAAATATACATCAGCGCAGTGCCTTGCCCTGTCTGCTTGACGACGACGGGATCGTTGGCGTCGCGCGGCAATTGCCCCTTCACCTGATTGATCTTGGAGAGAACGTCGGCGACGGCGCGATCGGCATTGGCGTTGAGACGCAGGTTGAGCGTGATGGTCGAGACGTTCTGCTGCGAGGTCGAGACAAGCGTGTCGACGCCTTCGGCGCTCGCGACCGCCTGTTCGAGCGGCGTCGTGATGAAGCCCTTGATGAGGTCGGCGTTGGCGCCGGGATAGGCCGTGGTGATGGTGATCGTCGTCTGCGACAATTCGGGATATTGGCGGATCTGCAGCCGCATGCCCGATTGCGCGCCGATGAGCAGGATGAGCAGCGACACGACGGTCGCCAGCACCGGCCTGCGAATGAAGATGTCGGTGAAGGAGGACATGATCACTCCTTCGGACGCGGCGACATGGGCGTCAGCGCCGCCTTGGCGTCGATGACGATTTTCGAATTCGGCTGAAGCTTGAGCTGGCCTTCGGTGACGACGCGCTCGCCGGCCTTGAGGCCTTCCAGAACGGCGACGCGGTCTTCACGCGCCTCGCCCGTGCGCACGAAGCGGCGCTCCACGGCGAAGACGTCCGGTTTGCCGCCGTCTATCGTCTTCACGACATAGACGCTGTCGCCATAAAGCGAATAGGACACGCCGGTGCGCGGCAACGTGACAAGTTCGCGCGGCGCGCCGGCGAGCACGTCGACATTGGCGAACATGCCGGGCAGCAGTTTCTTTTCGGGGTTCGCTGCTTCGGCGCGCACAAGCAGGCTGCGCGTATCCTGATTGACGCGGATGTCGCGGGCCTTGATCGCGCCCTTGAACGTCCTGCCGGGCATGGCGTCGACGGCGATCTCGACAGGGGCGCCGACCTGCATCTGTTCGAGCGCCTGTTCCGGCGCGGGGAAATCGACGAAGATCGGATCGAGCTGCTGAAGGCTGACGAGGGCCGCGCCCGCCGCGACATATTGGCCGAGATCGATCTTGCGGATGCCAAGCCGCCCGGCGAAGGGCGCGGCGACCGCCTTTTGCGCAATGACGGCGCGGGTCTTTTCAGCTGCGGCCGCGGCCGCGTCGCGCGCGGCGATGGCTGCGTCGAGATTGGCTTTCGTGCTGTTGCCGCCGCCGACGAGCGTGCGCTGGCGCTCCAGCGTCACTTCGGCGTTTTTCAGATTGGCGAGATTGGCTTTGAGGTCGGCCTGCTCGGTTGCGTCGTCGAGTTCGACGAGGGGCATGCCTTTCGCGGCGTCCTGCCCGGCTTCGAAACGAATGGCGCGGACGATGCCGCCGACCTGCGGCGCGACATCGACGCCTTGAGCAGCCTTCAGCGTGCCAATGGCGGAGAATTTTGGTTGCCAGGTTTCTGCGCGCGCCGTCTCGACGGCGACCGTCACCGGCGGCGGCTCGGCCTTGGCGATGAAGCCCTTGATCATCGCCGGGCGCGCCACGAACTGGAAATAGCCGTAAGCCGCCGCGAAACCCGCCAACAGCACGGCGACGAGCGTGAGCGCTATGCCGCGTTTCATTTTTTTCCTCTTATCCGCGTCGGGCGACGAAATTCATCAATCCAAAACATATCGAGGCGACCGACCGGTCTCGCAAGCCGGCTGCCCGCCTCATTCGCGTTTGAAGGGTCGAAAACGGCCGTTTGAAGACGCTTTCGACCCAATTTTCTTTTTTCTCAGGCGCCGCTGCGGGCCTTCAACGCCGCGCCGACGAATTTATGCGTCTGGGAAAAGGCGTTGGGCATGGCGTGCATCGGCGAGTTCGAGATCGCGTCGAAATTTTCCGCGACCTTTTCCGGCGTCAGATCGGCGCCGGTCAGCGTCACGCCTTCCGTCTCAAGCACGTAGGTGCGGGCGAAGCCGCCGGCGCCGGCGTCGAGAATGACGCGCGAGGGGCCGTTCTCGCTGACGAGATAGAGCACGCCGGGGGTGATCGATTCCGGCGTCATCACTTCCAGCGCTTCCTTCGGCAGCAGTTCTTCCGTCATGCGCGTCGCGGCCGTCGGGGCGAGCGTGTTGACGTGGATGTTGAACTTCTCGCCTTCGAGATGCAGCGCGTTCATCAGGCCGACCATGGCCGATTTCGCCGCGCCGTAATTAGCCTGACCGAAATTGCCGTAAAGGCCGGACGACGACGAGGTGAAGACGATGCGGCCGTAATTCTGCGTCCGCATGGTCTCCCATACGGCCTTGGCGCAAATGGCCGAGCCCACAAGATGGACATCGAGCACGGTGCGGAAATCGGCCATGTCCATTTTCGCGAAAGTCTTGTCGCGCAGGATGCCGGCGTTGGCGATGAGAATGTCGATGCGGCCCCATTTGGACAGGGTCTCGGCGACCATGGCGTTGACGGCGGCCTCGTCGGCGACATTGGCGCCGTTGGCGATGGCCTCGCCGCCCATGGCCTTGATTTCCTCGACAACTTTCCGAGCGGCCTCGGGCGAGCCGCCGGCGCCGTCGCGGGCGCCGCCAAGATCGTTGACCACGACCTTCGCGCCGCGCGCGGCGAGACCCAGCGCATGAGAGCGGCCGAGGCCGTTGCCGGCGCCGGTGACTATGGCCACGCGGCCGTCGAATCTGATGCTCATTTCTTCTTCTCCGAAAATTCAGGCCAGACGCGTCAGGCCCAGCCAGTCAGCCGAGAGGGCCGGCTTGGCCTCGCCCTCGATTTCGACGGTGACGAGATAGCGCGTCATGATTTCGCTCTCGCTGCGGCGCGTCACGTCGGTGAGATGAAAATGCGCGCGGATGCGCTTTCCGGCGCGCACGGGCGCGAGGAAGCGGATCTTGTCGAAGCCGTAATTGACGCCCATCACGGCGCCGCGAACGCGGGGAGCCGAAAGAACGAAATGGCTCAGCAGCGACAGGGTCAGGAAACCATGTGCGATCGGTCCGCCGAACACTGTCTTGGCGGCCGCCGCCGGGTCGATATGGATGTATTGATGATCGTCCGTGGCGTCGGCGAAAGCGTTGATGCGCTTCTGCTCCACGACCAGCCACGGCGATGTCGCGACATCCTGACCGATCAACGCTTCAAGTTCTTCAATCGTGACGACGCGCGGCGCGTCTCCTCCGGCTTTTTTTTCAGTCATTTTATGTTTCCGGCGTAATAATGCGTTTCGCCGCGCGTGCCATCGGGGGGCGACGCGAAGCGGCGGGATTATGGTGCGCGCGTCGGCGGCTGTCGAGCCGGCGGACGCGGCCCAGATTGCCCCGGATCAACGACACCCATCGCAGCCGAAGCCTATTTCTTGAGCGTTCGGCCTTCTCGCGCGGCGCCGGGCGCGTTCATGGCCCTAAAAAGCCGGCAAATTCGCTTGGGCGCAGGTGGCACGGCCATTGCTTCGTTATGTCGGCAAGCAGCAGGAGATCGCGACGTGTCTGGCCCCCGCTTTTTCGACGAGATGAGCGCAAGCGACGGCGCGCCGCGGCTTGTCTACGACAAGATCGCGCGTTGGCTTGATCGATCGCCGCCGGAACTGCTGGCTTCGCGGCGCACGCAGGCCGAGTTGATGTTTCGCCGCATCGGCATCACCTTCAATGTCTATGGGGAAAAGGAATCGACCGAGCGGCTTATCCCCTTCGACATCGTGCCGCGCGTCATCTCGCGCAGCGAATGGAACCGGCTCGAGAAGGGACTCGTGCAGCGCGTGAAGGCGCTGAACCTGTTTCTGACCGATATCTACGGCCCGCAGGAATGTCTGCGAGCGGGCGTCGTTCCTTCCGACCTCATCCTGCGCAACCCGCATTTCCGCCCGGAAATGTTCGGACGACGCGTCCCGCACGACGTCTATGTGCATATTGCGGGCATCGATCTCGTGCGTATCGACGCCGATGATTTCTACGTGCTCGAAGACAATGCGCGCACGCCTTCCGGCGTCTCCTATATGCTTGAGAATCGCGAGGTGATGATGCGCATCGCGCCCGATCTCTTCGCCGAGCATCGCGTCGCGCCGGTCGAGAATTATCCCGATCATCTGCTGGCCACCCTGCGGTCCGTCGCGCCGGCGGGCGCGGGCGCGACGCCTGAAATCGTGCTGCTGACGCCGGGGCAGTTCAACTCGGCCTATTACGAGCATTCCTTTCTCGCCGATCGCATCGGCATCGAACTGGTCGAGGGGCGCGACCTGATCGTGCGCGACGATGTCGTCTATATGCGCACGACACAGGGGCCCAAACGCGTCGATGTGATCTATCGGCGCATCGACGACGAGTTCCTCGATCCGCTGGCGTTCAATCCGGCTTCGATGCTCGGTGTGCCGGGGCTGATGAGCGCCTATCTCGCCGGCAACGTGACGCTCGCCAATGCGGTCGGCACGGGCGCGGCCGACGACAAGGCGATCTACACCTACATGCCCGAGATCATCCGCTTCTTCCTCGGCGAGGAGCCGTTGCTGAAGAACGTGCCGACCTGGCGCTGCCGCGAGCCCGACGCGCTGAAATATGTGCGCGAGCATCTGGGCGAACTCGTCGTCAAGGAAGTCAACGGTTCGGGCGGCTACGGCATGCTCGTCGGCCCGCATGCGACGAAGGACGAGATCGCGCTGTTCGAGGCGAAACTCAAGGAAAATCCCTCGAATTACATCGCCCAGCCGACATTGGCGCTGTCGACGTGTCCGGCCTCTTTCGATGAAGGCGTCGGCAAGCGCCATGTCGACTTGCGCCCCTTCGTGCTGACGGGCTCGGATGGCGTGCGCGTGGTGCCGGGCGGCCTCACGCGCATCGCGCTCAAGGAAGGCTCGCTCGTCGTCAATTCAAGCCAGGGCGGCGGCACCAAGGACACGTGGGTCGTGGACGACCCGGCGCTCGGCTGATTTTCGCAGGATCACGACAATGCTTTCCCGCACCGCGGACAATCTCTTCTGGCTTGCGCGCTATATGGAGCGGGCCGATTTTCTCGCCCGCATTGTCGAGGCGACACAACGCCTCGCCGCTCTGCCGCGAACCTATTCGGCGCAGGGCGCCGAATGGGAGAGCGCGCTTGAAGCCTCGGGCGCGGCGGAGGGCTTTCACGCCACGAAGCGCGCGACCGACGAAGCCAATGTCGTCAATTATCTCGCCTTCGCGGAGGACAACCCATCCTCGATCCGCAATTGCCTCGAATATGCGCGCACCAACGCGCGCGGCGTACGCACGGCGCTGACGGTCGAGATGTGGGACACGATCAACAGCGCATGGCTTGAGTTGCAACGCCTGACCGTTCAACATCAGGCGGGGCGCTATGACCGCGAGGAATTGTCGCGCTTTCTCGATTTCGTGAAAAAGGCGGCGCTCGATTTCGACGGCGCCGCCTACCGCACGATGCTGCGCAATGACGCCTATTATTTCGAGCGTCTTGGCACTTATGTCGAGCGCGCCGACAACACCGCGCGCATTCTCGACGTGAAATATCATGTGCTGTTGCCGGAGATGGAAACCGTCGGCGGTTCGCTCGACTATTTCCAATGGACGGCGATCCTGCGCGCGGTCTCGGCCTACACGGCCTACCATTGGGTCTACCGCACCAGCGTGAAGCCGTGGCTTGTCGCCGATCTCCTGATCCTGCAACGCGAAATGCCGCGCTCGCTGATCTCGTGCTACGAAAACATCTCGCGCGTGCTCGACGCGCTCGCGCGCGCCTATGGCCGGCAGGGGCCGGCGCAACGCAACGCCCGCGCCATCAAGGCGCGTCTCGAACATGCGACGACCAAGGAAATCTTCCAGGGCGGCCTGCATGAATTCATCACCGCTTTCGTCGAAGACAATGCGCGCCTCGGCGTCGAGATCACCGAACAATATCTGCTGAGCTGAACCATGCGCATTCGCTTGCACCATGAGATGAGACATCATTTCGATCCGCCGGCGCGCGGTCTGATGCAGATTCTGCGCGTCAGTCCGCGCGATTGCGAAAGTCAGCATGTCGTCGATTGGCGCATCGACCTCGACGTCGATTGCCGCCTGACGCGAAGCGAAGACGGCTATGGCAACCTCGTACATACGTTCACGCTCGACGGGCCCGTCCCGGATGTGACGATCACGATCGAGGGCGACGTCGACACGTTCGATGCGGCCGGCGTCGTGCGCGGCGCGGCCGAGCGCTTTGCGCCCGAATTGTTTCTGCGCGAGACGCCGTTGACGCGCGTCGAGGCGCCGTTGCGCACGCTCGCTCGCGCCGTCAGAGCGGGCGCGGAAAACGACCTTGACGCCGCGCATCGGCTGATGGGCGCGATCCATCAGGCGATGGGCTATGAACGCGCCGCGCCGGAGAGCCAGCCGATCGGCGCCGGCGCCGCCATCGCGGCCGGCAAGGGCGACACGCGCGATTTCGCGCACGCCTTCGTCGCCGGCGCGCGCGAGATCGGGCTGCCGGCGCGGGTCGTGGCCGGCTATCGCATTACGGCGGAGGAAGGGGGGCTGGCGCAGCAACGGCTGTGGGCCGAAGCTCATGTCGCCGATATCGGCTGGATCGCCTTCGACCCCGCCGCCGGTTTCTGCCCAGGCGAAACCTATCTGCGCGTCGCCTGCGGTCTCGACTGGCTCGACGTCGCGCCGCTGCGCGCCAGCCATGCGAGCGGCGGGGCGATGGTCTCCCGTCACATGATTGATGCGCGGGGGGCGGTCGGCGCGACGCAAAGCCAGAGCCAAAGTCAGGGCTGAAGGCTGCGCCATTGCGCGAGGCAGGGCTTGCGGGATAAAAGCCGCCCAAATTCCGGGCGCGCGCCCGCAACCTATCGGTTTCCCAGATGTCCCTTCAGGATCAGGTCGCCCGCCGGCGCACCTTCGCCATCATTTCGCACCCGGACGCGGGCAAGACGACGCTGACCGAAAAGCTGCTGCTGTTCGGCGGCGCCATCCAGCTTGCCGGCGAAGTGCGCGCCAAGGCCAACCGTCGCCAGACCCGTTCGGACTGGATGGGCATCGAGCGCGAGCGCGGCATTTCCGTCGTCACCTCGGTGATGACCTTCGAGTATGGCGATTGCGTCTACAATCTGCTCGACACGCCGGGCCACGAGGACTTCTCGGAAGACACGTATCGCACGCTGACGGCGGTCGATTCCGCCGTGATGGTGATCGACGCGGCCAAAGGCATCGAGGCGCGCACACGCAAACTGTTCGAAGTCTGTCGTCTGCGCGACATTCCGATCGTCACCTTCGTCAACAAGATGGATCGCGAGACGCGCGACCCGTTCGAATTGCTCGACGAGATCGAGACGGTGCTGGCGCTGGATTGCGCGCCGGTGACGTGGCCCATCGGGCGCGGGCGCGATTTCGCCGGCACCTACGATCTGCGTCGTAAACTCGTGCGCAAGATCGACGCCGACGGAGAGGCGCTGGCCGTCGAGGGGCCGCGCGATCCGCGCGTCGCGGCGATGCTGCCGGCGCATGAGGCCGAGGGCGCGATCTCGGAAATCGAGCTGGCGGCGGAAGCCTGCAAGGCGTTCGACCGTGAAGCTTTTCTCGAAGGTCATCTGACGCCGGTTTTCTTCGGCTCGGCCTTGCGCAATTTCGGCGTGCGCGATCTGATCGACGCGCTCGGCGCTTATGCGCCGCCGCCGCGCGGTCTTGAGGCCCAGTCGCGCCATGTCGACGCGCATGAGCCGAAAATGTCCGGCTTCGTCTTCAAGATTCAGGCGAATATGGATCCGAACCACCGCGATCGCATCGCCTTCATGCGCGTTTGCTCGGGCAAGCTGGCGCGCGGCATGAAGGCCAAGCTTGTGCGCACCGGCAAGCCGATTGCGCTCAACGCGCCGCAATTCTTCTTCGCGCAGGATCGCCAGCTCGCCGAGGAGGCGTGGCCGGGCGATGTCGTCGGCATTCCCAATCACGGCACGTTGCGCATCGGCGACACGTTGACGGAAGGGGAAGATCTGGTGTTTCGCGGCGTGCCGAGCTTCGCGCCGGAAATCCTGCGCCGTGTCAAACTCGGCGACGCCATGAAGGCCAAGAAGCTGCGCGAGGCCTTGCAGCAAATGGCGGAGGAGGGCGTCGTGCAGGTGTTCACGCCCAATGACGGTTCTCCCGCCATGGTCGGCGTCGTCGGCGCGTTGCAGCTCGACGTGCTGGTCGAGCGGCTGAACGCCGAATATGGCCTGCCTGTCTCCTTCGAGCAGAGCCGTTTCGAAATCTGCCGCTGGGTCTCGTCGAACGATCCGGCCGAGCTGACGAAATTCATGGCCGCCTATCCTGCGAGCATGGCGACCGATCTCGACGGCGCGCCCGTGTTCATGGCCGCCTCGGCCTGGAGCCTGAAATACGATTCTGAGCGCTGGCCGCAGATCGAATTCGCCGACATCAAGGATTATCAGCGCGCGGCGGCGTGAGGCGAAATCGCCGCCGCGTCCGTCTGACGTCGCTTATTTCTTGCCCCGCCTTGGCTTGCCGCCATGCATGCCCGGACGGCCGAGCGTCGAGCGCGCCAGCGGCCTCGCTTCGCCGCCGCCGAGATTGTGCGGGCCCATGTCGGCGTCGGTCGGCTTGCGGGCGCGGGTTGTGGGCAGGTTCGCCGCCTTCCCGTATTTGCGGGCGCCTTCATAGGCGCCGGCGGCGTCTTCCACCTCGGTCTGCCGCGCCATCGGGTCGTCGCCGACGGCGAGTTCGACGGCCTGCAGGCGTTTGATCTCGTCGCGCAGACGGGCGGCGTCCTCGAAGTCGAGATTGGCGGCGGCCTCGCGCATGCGCTTTTCGAGATCGGCCATCGTCGCCTTGAGATTGTGGCCGAGCGCGGGCTGCTCCACGAGGCCGGCGTCGACCGTCACGTGATCCTGCTCATAGACGCTGCCGAGAATGTCGGCGATGCCGCGCTTGATCGATTCCGGCGTGATGCCGTGTTCGGCGTTATAGGCCTCCTGCTTGGCGCGCCGGCGCGCCGTCTCGGCCATGGCGCGCTGCATCGATCCGGTTTCATGGTCGGCGTAGAGGATGACCTTGCCGTCGACGTTGCGCGCGGCGCGGCCGATGGTCTGCACCAGCGAGGTCTCGCTGCGCAGGAAGCCTTCCTTGTCGGCGTCGAGAATGGCGACGAGGGCGCATTCGGGAATATCGAGGCCCTCGCGCAGCAGGTTGATGCCGATGAGGCAGTCGAAGGCGCCGAGACGCAGATCGCGGATGATCTCGATGCGTTCGATCGTATCGATGTCGGAATGCATGTAGCGCACGCGCACGCCGTTCTCGTGAAGATATTCGGTGAGGTCTTCGGCCATGCGCTTGGTGAGCGTGGTCACGAGGCTGCGATAGCCGCGCAGGGCCGTCGCCTTGATCTCGTCGAGCACGTCGTCGACCTGCGCGCGGGCCGGGCGCACTTCGACCGGCGGGTCGATGAGGCCGGTGGGGCGGATGACCTGTTCGACAAAAACGCCGCCCGTGCGCTCCATCTCCCAATTGCCGGGCGTCGCCGAGACATAGACGCTCTGCGGGCGCATGGCGTCCCATTCCTCGAAACGCAGCGGGCGATTGTCGAGGCAGGAGGGCAGGCGAAAACCGTATTCGGCCAGCGTCGCCTTGCGGCGGAAGTCGCCGCGATACATGCCGCCGATCTGCGGCACGGTGACATGGCTTTCGTCGGCGAAGACCAGCGCGTTGTCGGGCAGATATTCGAACAGGGTGGGCGGCGGCTCGCCCGGTTTGCGGCCGGTGAGATAGCGCGAGTAATTCTCGATGCCGGCGCAGGAGCCGGTGGCTTCCAGCATTTCGAGATCGAAGCGCGTGCGCTGTTCGAGACGCTGCGCCTCCAACAGGCGGCCGCCCTTGTAAAGCTCCGCGAGGCGGCCTTTCAGCTCGTCCTTAATGCCCTTGATCGATTGCAGCAGCGTGGGACGCGGCGTGACATAATGCGAATTGGCGTAGACCTTCACGAATTCGAGGTCCTGCGTCTTCTTGCCGGTCAGGGGATCGAATTCGGCGATGCTCTCGATCTCGTCGCCGAAGAATCCGATGCGCCAGGCGCGATCTTCGTAGTGGGCCGGGAACAATTCGATCGTGTCGCCGCGCACGCGAAAGACGCCGCGCGAGAAGTCCCCCATCGAGCGCTTGTAGTGCAGCGCCACGAGATCGGCGATGAGCTGACGCTGGTCGATCTTCTCGCCGAGTTTCACCGAGAAGGTCATGGCCGTATAGGTTTCGACCGAGCCGATGCCGTAGATGCAGGAGACGGAGGCGACGATGATCACGTCGTCGCGTTCGAGCAGCGCGCGCGTCGCCGAATGGCGCATGCGGTCGATCTGTTCGTTGATCGAGGATTCCTTCTCGATATAGGTGTCGGTGCGCGGGACGTAGGCTTCCGGCTGGTAATAGTCGTAATATGAGACGAAATATTCGACCGCGTTATTCGGAAAGAACGATTTGAATTCGCCGTAGAGTTGCGCCGCCAGCGTCTTGTTGGGCGCGAGGATAAGGGCGGGGCGCTGCGTGCGCTCGATCACCTGCGCCATGGTGAAGGTCTTGCCCGAGCCGGTGACGCCGAGCAACACCTGATCGCGCTCCTGCGCATTCACGCCGGCGACAAGCTCGTCAATGGCTTGCGGCTGATCGCCTTTGGGCTCGTAGGCCGAAACGATCTCGAAACGGATGCCGCCTTCGGATTTGTCCGGGCGCTCGGGCCGATGCGGCGTCCAAGGCTTGCCGGCGCGCAGATTCGGGTCGCCCTGCTCAAGCAAGGCGCGCAGGGAATCGACGGTCGCCTCGGCGCCGGTCAGGTCCGGGCCGCGTCCGCGCTTTGCAGAAGTCAGGCCTAGCTGTTCGGCGAGGCGCGGGTCGGCGTCGACGGGAATGGATGAATCGAAACCCGCCTGCGGCGTTTCGGCGAAACCGCGTTCCGTCAGCGCCGGATTGAGCAGGGCCGCCAGATGTTCGTCGAGCGGCTGAACGTCCGGCTTCGACGCGCCAGCGCGCCCAGACTTGTCAGAGCGGACGCGAGGGGATGTCGGCTTGCGGGGTGATTTGGCCATGCGGCCAATATGGGCGCTCCCGGCGTCGAATGAAAGTTTCCGGAGCCTCAGCGAATGACGGGCAGGGATCCGACAAACGTCGCGTCAATGGCGCGCGAGGCTTTGTATTGCGCGTAATCCTGCCGCACACGGCTTGCGCCATCGAAGGTCGCCGCTGTGGCGACGCCAATGGCGACGAGAGCGAAAACGCCGGCAAGTCCGAGCGACACGCGAAACTGGCGGCGCGCGGCGACGGGCGCGAGCGCGCCGCCAAAGCCGGCGTATGGATGGTCGTCTTGGGGATGGTCGGTCATCGGGTCAAAGGTCTGGGCGGTCGGCATGGGGCCCTCCGGTTCGAATTCCGGCGTCGTCTCAGGCTACGAAAGCGGCCAGCTCATGCAGCGCCAGCGCGCACATGACGCCGAAAGTTCCGCCGATCAGCGCGCGCGACAATCGCAGCGACTCGCTGCGGTCCACGCCAAGCCGCTTCACGCAAGCTTCAAGTCGGGCGACCATGTCGGCTTCTCCCAGCGGAAATTGATATTTTTCAGATGGCTAGCTTGCGTCTGGCAGACTTAATTTTTCCTCGGGAGACGAGGTTAGCGAATTGCTTCCAGCGCAGGAGCGTGAATCAAAGGTGAATCGTTCGCATCGCTGCGGCGACGCATCACAAAGACAAAAAACGCCAGCATCGTCAGCGTTCCGAACGGCAGAAACAGCGCGCCGGAGGCCATGCGGGCGAGAAGCGGCATGATCCAGACAACGGCCAGCAGGGTCTTTTCGTAAGGCAGGAAACCGCGTTGCAGGCCAAGCGACGACATGGCGGCGATGGCGGGCCCCAGCAGCGCCATGTCGTAGTCGAAGCCGTAGGGCGTCGTCAGCAAAGCGGCGATCAGCAAGGCGGCCGTCTTGGCGCGGAAATCGGCGTTCGAACGCCACAGCAGGCTCAGGCCGGCGATGACCGCAAGGCTGACTGCGCCCTGCGCCAGATAGGCGAGGCGCACGGAGCCGCCGAGAAGGCGTATGGCGGCGAAGACGCTCTGGATCTTGTCGAAACCGGGGCCGCCTTCTTCGAGCACGAGGCGGGTAAAGGGCAGACTGTCGAGGAAGGCGGTCCATGTCGTCAGTCCGAAGGCGGCGACGCAGGCGGCCGTCATCAACGCCAGCGTTGCGCCTGCGGCCACGATCGCGCGCCAATAGCCCCCGGCGAGGAGCGCGATCGGCACGACGATCCCGAAATGGGGTTTGTAGGCGAGGAGCGCGAAAGCGGCTCCGGCCGCCACCGGAAAACGCGGCAGGAGCAGGCAGCCGCCCGCCAACAGTCCGGCGCTGAGAAAGCCGTTGTGTCCATGCGCGATATTGACGGCGACGGCCGGGAAGGCGAGCGCCGCCACAAGCACCGTATCTTTCGGCAGTCGCGCATCGCGCAGGGGAGCGAAGACCGCGGCGAGATAAAGCGGCAGGCTGAGCAATTGCCAGAGAAAGAGCGCCGGCAGATAGGGCAGGGTCGCCGTCAGCGCGGCGATGGCCAGAAAATACGGCGGGTAGTGCCAGCCGAACAAAGGCGTAGCGGCTCCGAATTCGCGGCGTTGTCGCGCGAAATGGCGCGCGGGATCGAAGGGCGCGTCAGGCTCTCCGGCAAGAACCTCGCCGCCGGCGATCCAGACCTGACTGAAATCCGTGCCGAGCGGCTGGCCGTAGGCGTCGATCCTGTTCGCCGACGTGGCGAAAAGCGCGATGAAGCCGATGATGAAAGCCGCGAGAAGCAGGCGGGGATAAACGATCAGACGGCTGGGCGTGAGCCAATCGCCGCTGCGCAATGCGCCGAGGATTCCGCCCTCGCCCATCAGCGCCGCGTTTTGCTGACGGGCAGATCGTCCTCGTCGTCCTCGAACGCCTTGCCGCGCGGCGCGGCGGCGAGCGCGGTGGCGCGCACGGGCGCCTGCGGCGTCGCAAGCACGGGTCCGCGACCCATCGCCTGCATGGAATTGCCGCGCGTCTGGGCGATATCGATATCGTCGTCGATGTCGGGCGCTGCCGGCAGATCGTCGGGCGACGGCGGCGCGCCGGTGGCGCGCGGGATCGGCTTGCAGACGCGGCGCGGGCCGCCACGCGTCATGCCGTGCATGGCCAGATCGATATGGATATGGTTGTAGTGAAACGCGTTCGAGCCGGGGCTCAACACCGTCGTGAAGGTTTCGCAGGCGCCGGCGTGAATGTCGCGCAGGAAAGCCTGCGTCTGTTCATCGCCGCGCGTCCAGTCGCGCACGATGGTGATCGTGCGGCCATCCGCCAGCACGAAGCCGCCGATGTCGAGGGCGTTGCCGAACGCATGTTCGGAGAGACGGCCGGTCGAACCGCCGTTCATGCGCCGGCAGGAATAGGCGCCCATCGAGTTGATCTGCGCGACGGGCTGGCCAAAACGCGCCTGCGCAATCGGCTGGACGGTCTCCGCCAGCCATTGATCGAGCGCTGCGATCATCGGACAGTCAAGCGTCGAGGTCGAATTGAACTGGACCGCGCCGTTTTGTAGTGCGGTGACGCGGAAGGGACGCGTCATGCCGCAAATGCCCGGCCCGTCGATCTCGCTCGCCTGCTGGATATAGGCGGAAGCTTTGACCTTACGCTCGGCGATGCAGGCCTTTTCTGCCTGCTCGCGCCATGCCGGACGCACCGGCTTGGGCTCGAACATCGAGCAGCCGGCAAGCACAAGCCCGAGCGCGGCCATGGCGGCGAAGGGCATAACGCGACGCAAACGCAACATAGGTCAGGTTTGAGCGAAAATATTTAAGCGCCTTTGAAGCTTTTCAGTTAACGAGCAATGAAAGTAGAGCCCGACGGGGAAAGAGCGTGGCGCTGATCCGAATGACGCCGATGATCGCGGTCGACGAGCGGGAGCTCGATTTCGGCTTTGCGCGCGCGTCCGGGCCCGGCGGGCAGAATGTCAACAAGGTCGAGACAGCCGTTCAATTGCGCTTCGACGCGATGCAATCGCCGTCCCTGCCGGAACGGGTGAAGGCGCGTCTGCCGGAATTGGCGGGGCAGCGCATGACGAAAGACGGCGTGATCGTCATCTTCGCGCAAAGCTTCCGTTCGCAAGAGCGCAATCGCGAGGACGCGCTCGATCGCTTGCGGGCGCTGATCGTCGAAGCGTCGCATCGCCCGAAGCCGCGCTTGAAAACGCGGCCGACATTGGCTTCGAAGAAACGGCGTCTCGACGCCAAGGGCCGCCGCGGCGACGTCAAACGGTTGCGTCGCGTTGACGCGGATTAATACGATGTCTCGCGGACCGCGACGGGTCGCGATCCGCGAATTCCTCGCATCGGCTCGGCGTCGCATTCGCTCCTCACCGGTTCTCGTCATCGAGAACCGGTATAAGCCGGCGTCGCGCGGATGGCGGTCTCCTCCTTCAAGAGGCCGGGCAAGATAGCCTCGGCCGTCAGCGCGCCCGAGATCATCACGGCTTCGACGCCTGGGCCGAAATTGCCAGCGCCGGCGATATAGAGGCCGGGAATGGGGGCGCGCGCGCCCTTGAGCCGACCTGCTGTCGACACGCCATAGATGGCGCCGGCGCTTGTCGCCTCGTAGCGCGCAAATGTGATCGGCGACGCGTCCGTGCGGTAGATGATGTGTTCGCGCAGGTTCGGGATCAGGCTTGCGGCCCTGTCGATCATTTTTTCTGCAAAGGCCGCCTTGCGCGAGAGATAGTCTGGCGTTCGCCTGAAAGCTTTCCAATCGTTGCTGGGCTCCGGCGGGAACCATGATTGCGCCTCATGGGTCGGCACAAGCGCGATCAATTCGATCGCCGCGCAACCCGGTGGGGCGGCGGTTGGATCGACAGAGGAGGGGATGAAGATTCCGATGGCCGGATCGCCGGCGATATGCTGGCAGGGGCGAAGGTCGAGCGGAATATCAAGGCCCAAATGCACCATGAAGGCAGAGCAGGCGGGCGGCGCATTTGTCATCTTGTCGCGGAACGCGGCCGGCAGCAGCGCCGGGTCCATCAACTCCGTGAAGGTCTTTTTCATATCGGCGTTGCTGATCACCGCGCCTGCGCGGATGTGTTCGCCGGACGCCAGTTCCACACCGGTCGCGCGGCCCGCTTCAATGCAGATGCGGGCGACGTGGGTTTTCAGCCGCACCTCGCCGCCGTCGCGAGCGATGGCGGAAACAAGCGCATCGGCCAAGCGTCCCGAGCCGCCGGCGGGATAGAAACCGCCGAAGAAATAATAGCCGAAAAGTGGAATCATATTGGCGCAGGTCAACGAGTTAGGCTCGTCCGTGACATATCCGGACAAGGCCATGACCGACGCGCGCGCGGCGGGGTCGCCGATATGCGCCGTGACGAGTTCGTCGAAGGGGCGAGCCATCCACCGCATCGCCAACGGATGTTTGCGCGGAAACTCCATCAGTTCTTCCGGCGTCGAGGGGGCTCCAGGGACGCCGCCATTTTTCGCGCCGGTGGAATAGAGCGAATCGAACATCGTCCGGATGTCATCGAAAAGCGTCGCAAGACCGGCTGCGCTTTCGGGATGTTGTCGCTGCAACTCGGAGACATAGGCCCGCCAGTCGCGCGGCGGCTCTATGACGCGATTGTTGTGGCGATAGGCGTGGTCAAGTCTGAGCCACTCAATTTCGCTGGCGACGTCGAGACGTTCCAGCAGACGCGTGACGGGGCCGTCCGGGCGAACGCCTGAAATATCGTGGACGCCGGAATCGAAGCGAAAGAGAACGGGTTCGCCGCGCAGCCGCGCTTTGCGCGGCCACGTATGGCAAAAGCCGCCCGGCAGGACATGGCTTTCGAACACGATCACCTTGAGGCCGCGCGCGGCGAGCAGGGCAGCCGCCGTAAGGCCGCCGAGGCCGGCGCCGATTACGGCCACATCGCATTCGTTGGGCCCAGTCATGCCTCCCAGCGTCGGCGTGGGCCAATGAAAGTCGGATTGAGCGCGGATCATGCGCTGCAAGCCGATGCGGACGAGAATTTTGGGACCGACGATCGAGACGACGACGCCGCAAGCAATCGCCGTCGTCAGAACGAATGACGGCCAATTCATCAGCCGCGCGACGGCGGCTATGAGAAAAATCAGCCCCCAGAGCGTCGACAGCGCCGTATTGATGATCAGGAATGCCGGCGTCTCGGCCACGTCCGCGAAAGACGCCCGGGAAATCTCGGCTGTCCAGGGTCGCTTGAGCGCCGCGCCGACCAAGCTGAAAACTCCAAGCCCGGCAAAGCTGACGGCGACAGCGTAGGGCTCGGTCGCGGCTGGGGCGAGGACGAGGCCAAGCGCCAGCAGCGCGAAAAAGCCCGCAGCGAAGCGGTCAAGGTCAGAGCCGTCGCGGCCGCGCCAGAGGTTGATCGCCAAAGCGAGCGCTGCGGCCGCTGTAGCAGCCCAAAGAACAGGCACTTGAGCGGCAAGAATCCAGAAAACCGCAAATGGCGCCAAACCCAATTTAGCGCGAAGAAAAGACGCCATCTCAGCCCCCCTTGACGGCGATATGAAAAGCGGCGGCTTGCGCCGCCGCCAAAGAACGAAGCTCAGCCGCGCGGCGCTTCGCCGGTGTTGCGGGCGTTCATGAAGCGCTCGAACTCCTCGCGGTCGCGGGCGCGGCGCAGGTTTTCCATGTGCTCGGCGAATTCGCGCTCGGCTTCGGCGAGCTTGCGGCGCTCTTCCTCAAGTCGCGCCAGTTCTGCCGAACGCCAGTCGTCGAAGGCGCTGTTGCCGGTCGAGCGCATGCCCATGCCGAAGTTTCCAGCCGACCAGCGCGTCGCGCTGCGGTCGCGTCGCGCGCCGCACATCGCCCAATTGCCCATGCCATTCTCCCGCCATTGGTTTTGAACGAAACCGATCATGTCGCCGGCGTCTCCGGCGCGTTTCTGCCAGATTTTCACGCCAAGGATGGCGAGGCCGATCGGCCAGAAGAAAATGAAGCCCAAGACCATCGCAATGATTTCGATGGGCCGCCATTTCGCTTCGCCGCGCCGGGAAAGATCGCCCGGCTCCAATCCGTCAATGGTTCGCGTGGTCGAAGTCATTCTCATGCTCCTGTGTCGCCGCGCGTTCTCACAGCGATGTAAATGTATATAACATTAACATTGCGTCTGTCCAGTGCGGCTCCGTTGATATTGGAGGCATCGGTCAAAATTGAAGGGGCTGCGGTCGAGATCGGCTCGCCGGGCTATTTCGGTGTGAGCGCCCGGCGGATGGCCGTTTCAAAAATCGCGCTCGCCGCGCCATCCATCACGGCGGCCGGTTGGCCGCACCCGTCGGCCGGCCCAAGATGCCCGGCCAGCTCCAGCATCGCGACGCCGTGGGACAGCGACCAAAGCTGATAGGCGAGGGCGAGGCCGCCTTCGCTCGGCGCGCCGTAATGGCGCAGAACGGCCTGGGTTGCGTCGAGCAGGGTCGCGAGCGCCTTGTCGGCGGCGGCGCCGGGGGCCGGCGCGTCGAGCGTGCGCACGTTGCCGAACATGGCGCTGTAGAGTCCCGGCTCGCGCCGCGCAAAATCGAGATAGGCGGCGCCCATGTTGTGAATGGCGGACACCGGGTCGGGCTGCCCGCCGTTCCACGCGCGCGCCAGCGCCTCGCCGAATTGCTCGAAGCCGCGCCGCGCCAGCTCGCCCATCAGATCGGCGCGGTCGTTGAAATGGCGATAGGGCGCGGCGGCCGTGACGCCGACCCGCTTCGCCGCTTCAGCCAGCGTGAAGCCCGATGGCCCGCGCTCGGCGACAAGCGAGCGCGCCGCGTCGATCAGCGCGTCGCGCAGCCGGCCGTGATGGTAGCCGCGGCGGCCTTCGCCGAAAAAGCGGTTTTCGTTGCTCATCCCGTCATCATTACACCGGCTGGGTCGAATGCGCGAGAATTCCTCGAACTCGCCACAATCGCCTCAAATGTAATCGAATTGCGCGGCGTTTCCGCAAGAACTGGTCTTAAAGCCGGTCATTTGAGCTTTGACCTGCGAAAGTCAGGTCTTAAGCTTCAGTTAACGACATAAAGCTACGGTGGAAGCTCCAAGGTCCGCTCCAGCGATGCGAGGTTTGACGATGACGACAGCCAAGACCTTCGACTTACTCGCGGTTTGCGCCGCCTTCGCCCTTGTCGGCGCTTTCGTGATCGGCGCAAGCTGACGCTTTTTTGTGCGCCAAGCCCATGCATGGGCTTGGCAAATCCATCCTGCACAACCCATATTAGGGGGCCGGTCGCTGGGATCGGTTGTTTGCAGGATCGACCTTAGATGTCTCTTCGACACAGGATTTTGACGCTCACGGCCGTCGGCGCGCTCGTTTTTGGCGCATTCGGCGAGGCTATGGCCAAGCCCGGCGGCGGCGGCTCGGTCGGCAGCCGTGGTTCGCGCACCTATAGCGCGCCTCCTTCGACCAACACCGCGCCCTCGACTGCAGCGCCCATCCAGCGTTCGACGACGCCGCAGACGGCGCCGTCTCCGAGCCTCAATCGCCCGCAAGCGACGCCGCAACCCGCCGGCGGCATGTTCGGTCGCGGCATGCTGGGCGGCTTCGCCGCCGGCCTGCTGGGCGCAGGCCTGATCGGCATGCTGATGGGCCACGGCTTCGCCGGGGGGCTTGGCTCGATCATGTCCTTCATCGGTTTGCTGCTGCAGATCGGGCTGATCTTCTTCGTCGTGAAATTCGCCATCGGCTTTTTCCGCAACCGCCAGAATCCCGCGCCTGCCGGCGCGGCGGCCTATGGCGCTGCGCCGCCGCCTGCCGGGCCTGCGCCGGGCTCCAATCCGCTCGGCGGCCTCGCCGGCGGTCTGGGCGGTCTCGGTGGCGCCGCAGGCGGTCTTGGGGGCATGATGGGCGGCGCGCCTGCCGCGCCCGCAGCCGCGAAGCTTTCGTTGACGCCCGCCGATTTCGAAGGTTTCGAGAAGAAACTCCAGGACATCCAGTCCGCCTTCGGCCGCGAGGACCGCGCCGCGCTGCCGCGCTTGATGACGGGCGAAATGGTTGGCTATCTGGTTGAGGAGCTTGACGCCAACGCGCGCGACGGCGTCACCAACAAGGTGTCCGACGCCAAGCTGCTGCAAGGCGATCTGTCCGAGGCGTGGAGCGAGGGCGACGCGGATTTCGCCACCGTCGCCATGCGCTTCTCGCTCATCGACGCGATGGTCGATCGCACGACTGGCCGCACGGTTTCAGGAAGCCTGACCGAGCCGGTTGAATCGGTCGAAATCTGGACGTTCACGCGCCGTCGCGGCGGCGCGCCGGGCGACTGGGTTTTGTCGGCCATTCAGCAGGTTTCCTGATTTCCGCCTGAGCCTTAAATGCGCGAGCCGCGGCCTTGCCGCGGCTCTCTTTTTTTGGCGGTTTACCCTGTTTTCGTTTAACCGTGGCGCGCCTTTGACCTCCCGCCTATAGTTAGCGCTTCGTTAAGCGCGTTGCGTTGGAGAGGCGTCTTGGAAGAGCAAGCCCGCGAAAAGAAGAGCGTTGCGACGCCGCCGATCGCGGCCGTGCCTCCGGTGATCAATCTGGCGCAGGCGATGCGACGGGCGCGGTCGGACTCGGCCGCGCATTCAGATGTCGTCGCGGATTTGCGAAGCGCCGAGCTTACGCGCCTCGAAGCGCTGGAAGACGCTTTGCAGCCGGTGCTGGCGCAGGTTCCCAAACATGTCGACCTGTTCGATGTCGGAATCATGCCGGGCGAACGTCCGCGCCTGTTCATCGACATGCTCGGCTTCGTCGAGATGGGGCGCGACCGCACATCTTACCGCTTCTTGCAGGATACGCGGCATGGGCGCGTGACGATCGCCGAAAACGAAAAGCTCGCGACGATTGTCGAGGCGGTGTCGGCCTATATCGCGCGTCGGCTCGTCGAGCGCGAAAAGGCTCTGGCCTCAGATATGACCATCGAGCAGGCGGCGCGCGCCTATGCGGAAGAAAAAGGCTTTGCGCCGCGCGTCACAGCCGCTCCCATCGCCGAAGCGGCAGATGCGACCCAATCGGGAGCTGATGACGTCGCGCCGCGCGAGATTGTGGTTCGGCGCAGGCTCGCGCCGGAATGGCGGCCTTCGGCGGCGTTCAAAAGCTTTCTGTTCGTCATCGAAGTGCTGGGCGCGGCGACGTTCTTCGCGCTGCTGGGCCTCGCGGTCTGGGGAATCTGGCAATTCGTGGGCGGGCCGATCCAGAACGCGGTCGACAAGCTCTGAGACTTCGGCGTCACCGGAGCGCGATCGCGCCGAGGTCGTCGATCCCGCCCGCGACAAAGCCGCGCGCGCGCGCCGTGATGTGAAAACCGTTGCGGCCGTCGTTTTCAAACGTGAACAGGTGGTAGGAGCCGGGCCTGCGTCCCTCGATGGGGGCGAGCGACGCGGAGGCTACGCCGACGACGGGCACGCCGCCGCGCGGCCCGCCGATCAATCGCGCCGCCTGCCGATGATCATGGCCGTGCAGAACGAGTTCGGCCCCGACGCGGGCGATCATCACCTCGAAATCAGCGGCGTCGATCAATGAGCGGCCCATGCGTTTCTCCGCCAGCACCGGCGGGTGGTGCAGCAGGACGACGCGGGCGAGCCCGGCTGCGCCTGCTTCGGCGAGCCAGCGTTCGGCTTGCGCCAATTGCGCCGAGCCGAGCCGGCCGGAGGCGACGAACATCGGGCGCGGTATCGCCGAACTCAACCCGATGATCGCCAGCGGCCCGCGCCGCCGCATGTAGGGGTAGCCCGCCGCGCCGTCGTCGCCCGTCGCATAGGCCGCAAAGGTCGGGCCGATATGGCGCATCGCGCCGCGCACATAGGCGTCGTGGTTGCCGGGAACGAAGCTCACGTCCTGCGGCGCCCCGAGCGTCGCGATCCATCGCTTCGCGAGCAGGAACTCGGCGGGCAAGCCGATGTTGAGAATGTCGCCGGTAATGGCGACATGATCGGGCCGACGCGCGCGCATGTCGGCGACGAGCGCCGTCAGGGCCTCCATGTCATGCGCCTTGTCGCGGCCGCGCCGCCAGTTGACGTAGCCGGTCAGGCGCTTGCCGATCAGCTCGCGCGCCTTCGGCCGGGGCAGCGGGCCGATATGCGGATCGGAAAGATGGGCGAGAACGAAAGCCATGTCAGCGCTGCGGCTGCACGACCGGCTTGCCGACGCTCTTGCGGCTCATCAGCGCTTCGAGCGCCTGCGGCGCTTCCGCAAGCGCGTAAAGCTTGTCGGCCCGTGGCGAAATCCCGCCAGCGGCGGCGCGCGAGATCAGCCGGTGCAAGAGTTCGGCGCCGGCGGCGCGGTTCGTGCGGATATGTCCGCCCCAATCGACGCCGATGACGCTGGCGCGCTTCAGAAGCGCCAGATTGAGCGGCAGACGGGCGATTTCTCCCGAGGCGAAACCGACGACGAGCAGCCGTCCGCCCGGCGAAAGGCAGCGGAACGCCGTTTCCGACCATGCGCCGCCAACGGAATCCCAGACGGCGTCGAGACGTCGGCCGGCCAGTTCCTTCTCCAGACCCTTGCGCCAGTCCGGCATGGTGTAGTCGATGGCGAGGTCGGCGCCGCGCGCCAGCGCCGCCACGCGCTTTTCGTTGTCGCTGGCCGCCGCGACGACGAAGACGCCAAGGCTCTTGGCGACGTCGATGACGGCCATGCCGACGCCGCCGCCGGCGCCGAGCACGAGCAGGGTTTCGCCGGCTTGCAGCTTGCCGCAATCCTCAAGCCCGTAAAGCGCGGTGCAGTAATTGATCAGCGCGGAGGCGGCAGCCTCAGACGATACGGCGTCGGGCAGGACGGCGCAGGCGGCGGCGGGCACGGCGATTTTCCCGGCGAGGCCGCCGGTTTCCGAAAAGGCGAGCACGCGCTTGCCCATCAGGCCGTCCGGCGCGCCCGCGCCCAGCGCGACGACGCGGCCGGCGATTTCCGTGCCGGGGATGAAGGGCGTCGGGTGGCGCACCTGATAGGCGCCGCGCACATGCAGGCCGTCGACAAAGCCAAGGCCGCAGGCTTCGATGGCGATCACAACCGCGCCCGGCCCGGGCGTCGGATCGGGCAGGTCGGCGAGAACGAGATCCTTCGCCTCGCCATAGGCCGCACATTGAATCGCGCGCATTGGAACTCCCCGAACTTGCCTTCGACAGGCTTAGCGCCTATGCGCGGGACAAGGAAGGCCCGCATGATCCAGGAAAGTCTCGCGGTGCGGCTGCGCTCGCGGCTCGCCCATTTCGCATTCCGCATCCTGCGGCCGATGACGCTCGGCGTGCGGGCGCTCATTCTCGACGCGGACGATCGCGTGTTTCTGGTGCGCCATTCCTACGTGCCGGGCTGGCATCTGCCGGGCGGCGGCGTCGAGGCTGGCGAGACGCTCGTCTCGTCGCTGGAGCGCGAAGTGCGCGAGGAGGCCAATATCGAGATGGCCGGGCCGGCGCAGCTGCTCGGCGTCTATTTCAACAACAAGTCGTCGCGGCGCGACCATGTGGCGATCTATGTCGTGCGCGACTATCGGCTGCTTGGGCCGCGCGCCGCCGATTGGGAGATCGTCGAGGCGCGGTTTTTCGCGCGCGACGAATTGCCGGCCGACACGTCCGAAGCGACGCGGGCGCGGCTCGCCGAGGCGCTCGACGGCGTCGCGGTTTCGCCGTTCTGGTGAGAGGCGTTTGCGCGCGCGGCCTCGCGATGCTACAGGGGCCGGCATGATCGGGAATTGCTCCACACGCCTCATGCGACGACGCCGACAGTGACGCTTCGTCACGTCGCTCCTTTCGTTCGCCGCATCTTTTCAAGGCGCCCGCATGACTGATCTTTCGCTTGTTCTCACGCCTCTGACCCCCGCCGACATGCCGCATGTCGAGAAGCTCGACGAACGCGCTTTCGGGCCGGGGCGCTTCGCGCGCACCGCCTATCGTTTACGCGAGGGCGCGGCGCCGGATTTCTCGCTGTCTTTCGCCGCGCGCGTCGGCACGTTTCTGGTCGGCGCCAACCGGATGACGCGGATCAAATGCGGGGCCGTCGATGGCCTGCTGCTGGGGCCGCTGACCGTCGATCCGTCGTTCCGCTCGCGCGGCATCGGCGCGGCGCTGGCGCGCAAGTCGCTGGAGGCGGCGGCGCAGTCGCAGGCCGGGCTCGTGCTGCTTGTCGGCGACGCGCCCTATTACGCGCGCCTCGGCTTCAAGCCCGTGCCGATGGGCCGGCTCGTCCTGCCGGGCCCCGTCGATCCGCATCGCCTGCTCTATCGCGAATTGCGCGAGGGCGCGCTCGAAGCCGCCAAGGGCGCCGTCACGCGCGTGGCGTGAGCCTGTCCTTGCCTCAGCCTCGGTCTTGACCGCGCCATGCGCCGCGCGCGCCTTTTCCTCTTGCGGGAGAAGGCGGCCGAAGGCTGACCGATCGCGGCCACGGACGCGCCGCGCAAGGCGATGACGATTGTGTCTTTTGGGATGTCGTCGACGCCGTCTCCGACTTGATAGGCGACGGCGTAGAAGCCGGCTTTTACAGCGTCCGATTTTTCGTCTGAGCTGGCTCGAGCGACAATTGTTGCGCCACCGATTTCCGTGCCTATAGCGTCGGAATTATCACCCAGCCCAAGCCCGGTACCGTATCCGCGATTATAGACGTCCATCGATAAGAGGGCGAGGAACAGGTCCTTGGAAATGCTCATCGATCAGTTCCTTGCATGAAAGCGCCAGTACCCAGCACGTTCGATAGCGCGTTGGTCATCCGTGCGACGCTTGTGTCGCCGTCGAGCGACGCGCCCTTCCGTCGGAGTTCAAGAAACCAAGGCGGCAGTCTTTTCTCGATCCCCGTCGTCACGGGGTCCTGCGTGGCTTCCAGGAGGATGCGTTTGACGCCGACGGCTTCGGGTTCGACCATTTCGACGGTTCTGGGATCGTTGATGTCGCGGAAGCGGACCATTCTGG
>ERZ1645187.190-NODE-190-length-59167-cov-98.849303_pt1 | contig 59167 bp, 28 predicted proteins | sample MGYA00575352_ERZ1645187 | MGnify/ENA primary metagenome ERZ1645187 (study PRJEB40837, sample SAMN11349314) | freshwater sediment metagenome | isolation source: river sediment | host: Sediment | place: India: Wazaribad , New Delhi | collected 2017-02-21 ... | reverse complement strand
CACCGGCATCGACGCCTCGGTGCGTCAGGGCTTCGACGCCTTCCAGCTGACCATCTCGCGCTGGCAGCAGGACCTGATCGAGTGGCGCTGCCGGCTGTCGCCGGCCGAGGTGACGCGACTGGTCGGGACGACGCGCGGCTGGAACTGCCGCGACGTGAAGATGCTGTCGGGCGAGATCGCCTTCGATCAGCTGCCCGACCGCAAGGAGAAGCTCCGGTCGATCGCCACCCGCTTCGTGCTGCCGCCCGACGAGGTCGATCTCCTGATCGGCGCCGGACGCGACGCCACCCTCGCCAATCCGGTGTTCAACGGCTTCCTGAGGCTCGGCGGGCGGGCGGCGGCGGAGAAGCCGATGCAGCAGCTCAAGCCCGAATGAAGCGCCCCGCCCGGCCGAACCGGCCGGATCGGCGACCCGAAAGAGGTCGATCGCTTAACCGGACGTTTACGGCGATCGCCGACTTAACCCTCTGTTTACCATGAAACACCGACACTCCGGGCGGATCACAGCCCGGTTCGGGGCGTTCGGTGGTGGGTCGATGAGTGGTGCGAAGACGGGCGAAGCGCCGGGTGCGAACCCGACGGCTCCCGATTCCGGGGGCCTGGAGGCGCTCGCCCATGCGGCGACCCGCATCGGCATTCCGCTGTCGGCGGAGCGGCTCCGGCGCGACCAGCTCGACGGCGGTCGCGGCATCGGCGCCGAGCGCCTCGCCCGCATCGCCGACGAGAACGGCATCAAGGTTCGCCGCGTCCGTCTCGCCTGGAAGCATCTCGCCGATCTCGGCAACGCCTTCCCCGTCCTCCTGCGGCTGAAGAACGGCACCTGGCTGGTGGCCGAGGAGTTCCGCAAGGTCGGCGACGTCCCGGCGCTGATGGTGCGCGACGCCCGCGATCCGCGCGGCACGGCGCAGCCGGTCGACGAGATCCGCCTCGCCTCGCGCTGGGCCGGCGAGGCGATGCTGCTCAAGCGCCGCCCCGGACGGGGCGAGACCGAGGAGCCCTTCGGCTTCCACTGGATGCTGTCACAGGTGCTGCGCGAGGGCCGCCTGATGCGCGACGTGGCGCTGTCGGCGATCGTGCTCAGCCTGCTCACCCTGGTGCCGCCGCTGCTCTACATGGTGATCGTCGACCGTGTCCTCGTCCATCAGCGGATGTCGACGCTGGTGGTACTCGGCATCGTCGTCGTCGCGGCGCTGGCCTTCGAGACCATCCTCGGCTTCCTGCGCCGCACGGTGATCGCGGTGGCGACCGCCAAGATCGACGCTCGCATCGGCCTCCACCTCTACGATCGGCTGCTCCGCCTGCCGATGGGCTTCTTCGACCGCAATCCGACCGGCCTCATCGCCCACAAGCTCGGCGAGGCGCGGCGCATCCGCGTCTTCCTCACCGGACAGTTGTTCAACAGTATTCTCGACATCCTGACATTGATGGTCCTGGTACCGGCGATGTTCATGCTGGAGCCGGTGCTCGCCGCCTACGTGCTGCTCATCGGGGCGGTGATGGGGGTGGTCATCGCCGCCTATCTCGGGCCGATCCGGCGCGCCTACGCGCGGGTGATCGAGGCGGAGCATCGCAAGAGTTCGATGTTGATCGAAACCATCCAGGGGATGCGGACGATCAAATCGCTGGCGATCGAAGGGCGGCGACGCAACGAATGGGACGGGCGGGTCGCCGACGCGGTGCGGGCGGCGACCGATCTCCAGTATCTCGCCAACCAGCCGCAGACCATCCTGGCGCCGCTGGAGCGGGCGATCTACGCCGGCTCGCTGTGCCTCGGCGCCTATCTGGCGATCTCGCAGACCTCGGTGGTCAACGCCGGTACGCTCGTCGCCTTCACCATGATCGCGACGCGCGCCACCCAGCCGATCGGCCAGCTCGCCGGCATGATGCAGCAGATCCAGGAGGCGCGCGGGGCGCTCGCCGAGGTCGCCTCGGTGGTCAACGCCACGCCCGAGCCGCGCCGCGAGAACGGCGTCCGGCCGGAGATGCGCGGCTCGATCGCCTTCCAGGAGGTGCGCTTCTCCTATCCCGACGCCACCCTGCCGGCGCTCGACGGCATCGACTTCACCATCCGCCCGGGCACGATCGTCGGGATGATGGGGCGCTCCGGTTCAGGCAAGACCACAGTCACCCGGCTCCTCCAGGGGCTGCACCAGAACTACCAGGGCCTGATCAAGATCGACGGCATCGACATGCGCGAGATCGACATCGATCACCTGAGGTCGCGGATGGGCGTGGTGCTGCAGGACAGCTTCCTGTTCAAGGGCACCATCCGCGAGAACATCCTGGCGGCGCGACCCGACGCTTCGGCCGAGGAGATGATCGAGGCGGCGCGGCTCGCCGGCGCCGAGGAGTTCATCGAGCGCCTGCCGCGCGGCTACGAGACCTCGCTCGAGGAAGGGGCGACCAATCTCTCCGGCGGCCAGCGCCAGCGGCTCGCCATCGCCCGGGCGCTGGTCACCGATCCGGCGCTGCTCGTCTTCGACGAGGCGACCAGCGCGCTCGATCCGGACAGCGAGGCGATCATCCACGAGAACCTGCGCCAGATCGCCGCCGGACGCACGGTCATCATGATCTCCCACCGGCTCGCCTCGCTCACCGACTGCGACCAGATCCTGGTGCTCGAACGCGGTCGCCTGCAGGACGCCGGACGCCACGACGACCTGCTCGCGCGCTGCGAGACCTACAGCCACATGTGGTTCCAACAGAACCGTCACCTCGCTCCCGGACCCGCCCATGATCCTCGCGTCGATCGTCCCGCGCTCCGTCGCGGTTGACCGCGCCGCGGCTCGGGCCGTGGCGGACTTCCAGTCGGACTCGGCCGAGATCCTCTCCGCCGACGTGTCGCGAACGTCGCGACTGACGCTGCACGTTCTGGCGGCGATGATGGGCGTCGCCGTCGTGCTCGCGGCGGTGCTGCCGATCGATCGGGTGGTGACGGCGCGCGGGCGGATCACCTCGGTGCAGCCGCGCATCGTGGTGCAGCCGCTGGAGACCTCGGTCGTCCGCCAGATCAACGTGCGCGAGGGTCAGATCGTCAGGGCCGGCGAGGTGTTGGCGCGGCTCGACCCGACCTTCTCGGGCGCCGACGTCGCGGTTCTCGATCAGCGGATCGCGACGCTCTCGGCGGAGACGGCGCGGCTCGAGGCGGAACTGCACGACCGACCGTTCCAGGCGGCCGGAACGGATCCGGCGCAGCAGCTGCAGGAGCGCCTGTGGGCGGCGCGGCGGGCCCAGTATCGCGCCCTCGACCTCGGTTACGAGGAGAGGATCGCCGGGGCGCGCGCCACCCGGGAGCGGGCGGAGAAGGAACTCGCCTTCTTCACCGAGCGCCTGTCGCTGATTCGCGAGATCGAGACGATGCGCACCACGCTGCAGGAGAAGCAGGTGGGCAGCCGGCTGTCGACCATCGTCGCCTCCGACCAGCGGGTCGAGATCGGCCGCAACGTCGAGGTCCAGCGGATGGTGGTCGAGTCCGCCCGCCATCAGATGGACGCGCTCAGGGCCGAACAGGACACCGCGCGGCGCAAGTGGGTGGCCGACACTGCCGAGCAACTGGTGGAGAAGCAGCGTCAGCTCGCCGCGGCGCGCGAGGACATGACCAAGGCCGACCGCCGGCGCGAGCTCATCGACCTCAAGGCGGTGCAGGACGCCGTCGTGCTCCAGGTCGGCGACCTCTCGCTCGGCTCGGTGGTGGAGAGCGCCAAGAAGCTCTTCGTGTTGATGCCGATCGCCGGCGGTCTGCAGGTCGAGGTCGAAGTCGCGGCCAACGACCAGGGCTACGTCAAGGTCGGCCAACCGGTCGAACTCAAGTACGAGGCCTGGCCCTATTCGCGCCACGGCACCGGCAAGGGCGTGGTCCGCTCGATGAGCGCCGACAGCTTCCGCATGCAGACGCCGCAGGGGGCGCAGGGGCCGTCGGTGTTCGTCGCCCATGTCGACATCGTCGAGACGAAGCTCAGGGGGGTGCCGACCGACTTCCGGCTGGTGCCGGGCATGCCGGTGACCGCCGACGTCGCGGTTGGGTCGCGCACCCTGCTCGGCTATCTTCTCGACAAGGTGATTCCTCTCACCAGCGAGGGTCTCAGGGAGCCATGACGAACGCGGAGCCGGAACGTTCGGGTCTGGTCGGGAGGGTGCTGGCGCGGCTGCGCGGCGAACCGACCGCGCCCGCCGACCGGCTCGCCGGGGCCCGTGCCCATCTCGCCGCGGGACGGCCGGTCGAGGCGGCGCGGCTGCTCATCGAGATGCCGTCGGACAACGGCGAGGCCCAGGTCGAGCTCGGCCGGCTCTACGAGGCCGGGCGCGGCGTGCTGCGCAACATCGCCGATGCCGCCGCCTGCTATGAGCGTGCCGCCGAGGCCGGCAACGCCGAGGGCATGACCCGGCTGGCGGTGCTGCTGATCGCCGGACGCGCGGTCGAAGGCGACCTCGGCGGCATCGAAGCGCTCCATCCCAACGGCCGCGAGATCGCCCGGGCACCGCAGCGGGCGCGCGAACTGGCGCGGGCGGCGGCCGAGGCCGGCAACGTCGAGGGCATGGCGCTCGCCGGTTATCTCCACGCCGCCGGCATCGGCGGGCCGGTGGACATGGCCGCGGCGCACGACTTCTATCGGCCGGCGGCAGAGGCCGGCAGCGTCGAAGCGGCACTCGGTTACGGCACGCTGCTCGCCGGCGGTCACGTCGGCCCGGCCGATGCCGCGGCGGCGCGGCCGTGGTTCGAGAAGGCGGCCACCGCCGGCAACGCGACGGCGCGCACCTCGCTCGCCGTCGACCTCTTGCGCGGGCTCGGCGGACCGGCCGATCCGCAACGCGCCGTCGATCTCCTGCGCGCCGCGGGCGAGAGCGGACACGGACCGGCGTTGCGCATGCTCGGCCTGCTCAGACTCGAGGGCGAGACCATCGCCCGCGATCGCGAGGAGGGCGAACGGCTGTTGCGCGGCGCGGTGGCCTGCGGCGATCTCGAAGCGATGTTCCGTCTCGCCGAGCAGGTTCGGGTGCGGGCGCCGGCGGAGGCGCGGACCCTGGCGCGGCGGGCCTCGGACGCGCGTCACGTCGCCTCGATGCGGCTCTACTCGGAAATGCTCCGGCGCGGCGAGGGGGGCGAGAAGGACATTCCGGCGGCGTGGCGTTGGCTGGAGGCGGCGGCGGAGGCCGGCGACCGCGAGGCGCAGTTCACCCTCGGGGTGGCGCACGCGACCGGCGAGGAGGTGACCTTCGACCTCGAACTCGCGGCCGCCTGGTCGCGACGGGCGGCGGAGGCGGGGCATTCGGCCGCCAAGGTCAATCTCGGCCGCTTCATGATGCAGGGCACCGGCACCGATCGCGATCCGGGGCGCGCCCTGCGCTGGCTCTCCTCGGCGCTCGACGACGGCGAGATCGCCTCGGTGGTGGCGCTCGGCGAACTCTTCGCCTTCTGGATCGATCCACCGGATCGGACGCGGGCGCGGGCGCTGTTCTCGCGCGCCGCCCAGCTCGGCGACAAGCGGGCCCTCGATCTGCTGCAGCGCCTCGATCGGATCGAGACGGGCGAACCCAGACAACGCAAGGGGCGCGGCCGCAAGCGTCCGTGAGGACCGCGGACGCGTCCGCAGTGACGACGCGCCGACGGCGCCAGACGACAACCACGATCCACAGGCAAGGACGTTCACCGATGCGCGGCGGAAACTACTCCTCCCACCCCAAGAAGATCCTGGTGACCGGTGGCGCCGGCTTCATCGGCTCGCATCTGTGCGAGTCCCTGCTCGGTCGCGGCTACGAGGTGCTGTGCGTCGACAACTACTTCACCGGCAGCCGCACCAACATCGCCCACCTGATGGGCCAGCCGCGCTTCGAGGTGATGCGCCACGACGTCACCTTCCCGCTCTACGTCGAGGTCGACGAGATCTACAATCTCGCCTGCCCGGCCTCGCCGGTCCACTACCAGTTCGATCCGGTGCAGACGACCAAGACCAGCGTCCACGGCGCCATCAACATGCTGGGTCTGGCCAAGCGCACCAAGGCGAAGTTCTTCCAGGCGTCGACCAGCGAGGTCTACGGCGACCCGGCGGTGCATCCCCAGACCGAGACCTACTGGGGCAACGTCAATCCGATCGGCATCCGCTCCTGCTACGACGAAGGCAAGCGCTGCGCCGAGACGCTCTGCTTCGACTACAACCGTCAGCACGGCACGCGAATCAAGGTGGCGCGGATCTTCAACACCTACGGGCCGAGGATGCATCCCGCCGACGGGCGAGTCGTCTCCAACTTCATCGTCCAGGCGCTGCGCGGCGAGGCGATCACCCTCTACGGGGACGGCTCGCAGACCCGTTCGTTCTGCTATGTCGACGACCTCGTCGCGGCCTTCGTGAAGTTCATGGAGGAGACGCCGGACGACTTCACCGGGCCGATGAATCTCGGAAATCCGGGTGAATTCTCCATCCGCGAGCTCGCCGAGATCGTGATCGAACTGGTGGACTCGAAGTCGACGATCGAATACCGGCCGCTGCCGGCCGACGATCCGCGCCAGCGTCGCCCCGACATCTCGCTGGCCAAGAAGACGATCGACTGGGAGCCTCGCATTCCGCTGCGTGACGGGCTGAAGGAGACGATCGCCTATTTCCGCCGGACGCTCGGATACTGAGCATCGAACGTCGCCGATCGAACGGAATTGCCGTTCGACCGGCCGATGACTCGCCCGTGCGGTCGGCCGGCCGGCACCGCGGGTCGCCCAGAGCATCGTCCCGGACGAAAGTGTGCCAAAACGACTCACTACCGACTACGCGAATATGACGACGGCGAGCCGTTGGACTCTGGCCGCAGAAAAATCGGCGATGGTTAGTGCGCGGAGGATTCCGGCTTAACGCCGGTTTAACCAAACAATAGCGACACTGCGGGTTGGTTGAAGACGACCGTGTCCGTTCGCGCCTCGATTTCCCTCGGGCGCGGGGGGGACGGCCCTTCGAGAGGGACCAAGCCCGTGGCGACCTACAATTACGGCAACACCCCGACCACCGCGACCGTGACCAACGTCACGGCGATCACCAGCGGGACGGGAGACGACGTCATCACGGTCTCGGGAGCGGTCACCGGAGCGGCCATCGACCTGGGCGGAGGAACCGACCAACTGCGACTCGGAGCGGCGACGACCGCCACCGTGCGCGGCGTGGAGACGCTGACGGGCAGCGCCTCGGCCGACACCATCACCCTGGCGACGCAGTCCACCGGCGGACTGCTCGACCTCGGCGCCGGCATCGACACCCTCCGACTCGGCGCCTTCAACAACACCGCCACCATCACCAATGCCGAAACCATCACCGGCAACACCGGCGACGACGTCGTGGTCGTCCGCGGCGGTTCGTCGGGCGTGGTGATCGATCTCGCCGCCGGCCAGGACACCCTCAGCTTCGCCGCCGGCACCACCGCCACCGTGTCCAACGCCGAAACCGTCATCGGCTCGTCGGTCGGCGATGCCGTGATCATGGCGGCGCGGGTCACCGGCGCGAGCGTCGACCTCGGCTCGGGTTCCGACCGACTGACGCTCGGTGCCTTCGTCAACACGGTCACCGCGACCAACGTCGAGACCATCACCGGCGGCGCCTCGGCCGACACGGTCATCCTCGGATCGCAGGCCGCGGGCCTCTCCGTCGACCTCGCCGGCGGTCTGGATCGGCTGACGCTGGGCAACTTCGTCAACACCGCCACCGTCGGCAACGTCGAAACCCTGACCGGCGGCACCACCAACGACGTCGTCACGCTGTCGACTCAGGCCACCGGCATCTCCGTCGACCTGCGCGCCGGCCTCGACAAGCTGACGCTGGGCGGCTTCGCCAACACCGTCACGGCCTCCAACGTCGAGACCATCGTCGGCGGCGGCTCGACCGACCTCGTCACGCTGGGCGCCGAAGCGACCGGCGGCAGCGTCGATCTCGGCGCGGGTTCCGACCGGCTGGTGCTCGGCGCAGCGGGCGCGACGCTGACCGTCGTCAACGTCGAGACCGTCACCGGTGGTACGGCCGACGACGTCGTCGTCTATGCGGCGCAGGCCTCCAACGCCGTCGTCGACCTCGGCGAGGGCGACGACCGATTGGCCCTGGCCAATGCCGCCAACACCGTCACGGCGGCGAACGTCGAGACCATCACCGGCGCTGGCTCGACCGACCTGGTGACGCTGACCACCCAGGCGACCGGAACGATCGTCGACCTCGCCGCAGGCTCCGACCGCCTCGTGCTCGGCGCCTTCGTCAACACCGTGACCGTCTCCAACGTCGAGACCCTCACCGGCGGAGCTTCGGCCGATACCGTCACGCTCGCGGCGCAGGTCACCCTGGGTGCCGTCGACCTGGCCGGTGGCGCCGACCAGATCACGCTCGGCAACTTCGTCAACACCGTCACCCTCGCCAACGTCGAGACCATCGGCGGCGGCTCGACCAACGACATCGTCGTCCTCGGCTCGCAGGCGACCGGCACCACCATCGACCTCGGCAGCGGCAACGACGCGCTGACGCTCGGCGCCTTCGCCAACACCGTCACCGTCACCAACGTCGAGACCATCACCGGCGGCAACACCGCCGACACCGTCGTGCTGGACGGCGCCACCACCGGCGCGACCGTCGACCTCGCCGGCGGCAACGATCGCCTGGAGCTGGCGGCGGGCGGTTCGACGCTGACCGCCTCGAACGTCGAAACGATCGTCGGCTCGACCGCCGACGACGCCGTCGTTCTCGGCGGAGCGGCGACCTCCGGTGTCATCGACCTCGGTTACGGCGCCGACCGCGTCACCCTGGCGGCACGCATCAACACGGCGACGCTCGCCAACGTCGAGACCATCACCGGCGCGGCCTCCGCCGACACCGTGGTGCTCACCACTCAGGCGACCGGCACCACCGTCGACCTCGGCGGCGACATCGATCGACTGACCCTCGGCGCCTTCCTCAACACCGTCTCGGTCGCCAACGTCGAGACCATCACCGGCGGATCGACCAACGACACCGTCACGCTCACCGGTCAGACGACCCGCGCCGTGATCGACCTCGGCGCCGGCAACGACCGCCTGACGCTGGGCGCCTTCGTCAACACCGTCACCGTTTCCAACATCGAGACGATCACCGGCGGGTCGACCAACGACACCGTGGCGTTCTCGACGCAGACCACCCGCTCGATCATCGACCTGGGCGCCGGCAACGACACCGTCACCCTCGGTGCCTTCGTCAACACCGTCACCGTGTCCAACGCCGAGACGATCACCGGCGCGGCCTCCTCCGACACCGTGGTGCTCGGCGCGACCGCGACGCGCGGGACGATCGACCTCGCCGGCGGCAGCGACAAGCTGACACTGGCGGCCGGCGGCGGCACCGTCACCGCCGCCAACGTCGAGACCATCGTCGGCGCCACCGCCGCCGACCTCGTCACCCTCGGCAGTGCGGCGGCGGGAATCGCCGTCGACCTCGGAGCCGGTGCCGACCGGCTGGTGCTCGGCGCCTTCGCCAACACGCTGACCGTCTCGAACGTCGAGACGATCACCGGCGCGGCCTCGACCGACCTCGTCACCCTCGGCGCGCAGGCGACCAACCTCACCGTCGATCTCGGCGCCGGCGCCGACCGACTGGTCCTCGCCGCCCAGATCAACACCGTCACCGCCGCCAACGTCGAGACCATCACCGGCGGATCGACCGACGATCGGGTGACGCTCGCCAGCCAGGTGACCGGCACGACCGTCGATCTCGGCGCCGGCCGCGATACCCTGACGCTCGGCAACTACGTCAACACGCTCACCATCGCCAATGCCGAGACCGTGACCGGCGGCATCTCCGCCGAGACGGTGACACTCTCCGCTCAGGCGACCGGGTCGATCGTCGACCTCGGAACCGGCGCGGACCGCCTCACCCTCGGGGCCTTCGTCAACACCGTCACGCTCGCCAACGTCGAGACCGTCACCGGCGGCTCGACCAACGACACCGTGACGCTCTCCGCGCAGGCGACCGGTTCGACCGTCGACCTCGCCGTCGGAGCCGACCGCCTCACCTTCGGCGACTTCGTCAACACCGCCACCGTCGCCAACGTCGAGACCGTCACCGGCGGTTCGACCAACGACACCGTCACCTTCGGCGCGGCCGTCACGGGGGCGAGCGTCGATCTCGCCGCCGGTCTCGACCGGCTGGTGCTCGGCGCCTTCGTCAACACCGTGACCGTCTCGAACGTCGAGACGGTCACCGGCGGCGCCTCGGCCGATACCCTGACCCTCGGCGCGGCGGTCACCGGCGCGACCATCGATCTCGGCGGCGGCAACGACCGCCTGAACTTCGCCGCCGCCGGCGGCACCGTCACCGTCTCCAACGTCGAGACGATCACCGGCGGCGCGGCCGCCGATCAACTGATCCTCGGGTCCGCGGCGATCAACGTCGCCATCGACCTCGCCGGCGGCGCCGACACGGTGACGCTGCGCGACTATCTCAACACCGTCTCCGTCGCCAACGTCGAGACCCTCACCGGCGGCGCCTCGGCCGATGCCGTCACCCTCACCACCCAGGCGACCGGGACCACCGTCGACCTCGGCGCCGGTGCGGATCGGCTGGTGCTCGGCGCCTTCGTCAACACCGTGACGATCTCGAACGTCGAGACCATCGTCGGCGCGGCCTCCTCCGACACGGTGGTTCTCGGCTCCCGCGTCACCGCCGCCACGATCGATCTGGCCGGCGGTTCCGACACGCTGACCTTCGGCGACTTCGACAACACCGCCACCGTCACCAACGTCGAGACCATCGTCGGTGGCGCCACCAACGACGCCGTGGTGCTCGGAACCACCACCACCAACGCCACCGTCGATCTCGGCGTCGGCAACGACACCCTGACGCTCGCGGCCGGCGGCGCGACGCTGACCGCCTCGAACATCGAGACCATCACCGGTTCGACCGTCACCGACTTCGTCACTCTGGGTGCGCAGGCGACCGGCACCGTCGTGAACCTCGGCGTCGGTACCGACCGGCTCGTCCTCGGCGCCTTCGACAACACCGTCACCGTCTCGAACATCGAGACCGTCACGGGTGGTGCCTCCAGCGACGTCGTGACGCTCGGCGGCGCGACCACCGCGGGTACGATCTCGCTCGGCGGCGGCGACGACCGCCTGATCCTGGCCGCGGCCGGCGCGACGGTCACCGTCGCCGACGTCGAGACCATCACCGGCGGGGCCGGCACCGATCAGATCACCCTCGCCAACCAGGTCACCGGCACGACCATCGATCTCGCCGGCGGGTCCGACCGGCTGGCGCTGGCGGCGGCCGACAACACGCTGACCGTCGCCAACGTCGAGACTCTGGTCGCCTCGACCGGCGCCGATGCGGTGAGCTTCGCCACGGCGCTCGCCGGCGCGGTCGATCTCGGCGCGGGCAACGACACGCTGACCCTCGGCGACTTCCGCAACACCGTCACCGCCTCCAACGTCGAGACCATCCTCGGCGGCATCTCGGCCGAAGCCGTCGTTCTGGCCACGCAGGCGCGCGGCAGCGTCGTCGATCTCGGCGACGGCGGCGACGCGCTGACCCTCGGTGCCTTCGTCAACACCGTCACCGTCTCCGACGTCGAGACGATCACCGGTGGCGCCACCATCGATCTCGTCACCTTCGGCGCGGCGGTGACCGGCGCGACCGTCGATCTCGGCACCGGCGGCGACCGGCTGAGCCTCGACGCGGCGGGCGCCACGCTCACCGCGACCAACGTCGAGACCATCACCGGCGCGGGCGGCGACGACGTGATCGTCCTCGCCGGGACCGTCACCGGCGCGACCGTCGACCTCGGTGCCGGCGACGACCGGTTGACCTTCGGCGCGGCGCTGCAGACCGTCACCGCCTCCAACGTCGAGACCATCACCGGCGGCGCCTCGGGCGACACCCTGGTCATGGCCTCCGCCGTCACCACCGGCTCGATCGACCTCGGAGCCGGCAACGACACCCTAACCCTCGGCGACTTCGAGAACACCGCCACGGTGAGCGCGATCGAAACGCTCACCGGCGGCGATTCGGCCGATTCGGTGACCTTCTCCTCGACGCTCACCTGGTCGACGATCGACCTCGGCGACGAGGCCGACACGCTCACCTTCACTGCGGCGGCCACCGCCCAGGTGGCGAACGTCGAGACCATCACCGGCAGCGGCAGCGACGACACGCTGACCATCTCCGGCGGCTTCACCGGCGGATCGATCGACCTCGGCGGCGGCGGCGATGCGCTGACCCTCGACGACGCCCTCAACACCGTCACCCTGGCCCATGTCGAGACCGTCATCGGCGGTGCCTCCAGCGACATCGTCGTTCTCGGCGTCGACACCACCGGTGCCGACGTCAACCTCGGCGACGGCGACGACAGCCTGACCCTCGGCGACGGCGGCGCCACCGTCACGGTGGCGGGCATCGAGACGATCACTGGCGGCGACGCCGACGACGTCGTCACCTACTTCGGCAACATCACCAATTCGGTCGTCGATCTCGGCGCCGGCAACGACACGTTGACGCTCGAGACCTCCTCGACCGTCACCATCTCCAACGTCGAGACCCTGGTCGGCGGCGCCTCCTCCGACGCGATCACCCTGGCGACCGTCATCACCGACGGCACCATCGATCTCGGCGCCGGCAACGACACGCTGACCCTCGGCGACTTCGCCAACACCCTGACCACGACGCAGGTCGAGACCATCGTCGGCGGCACCGACGACGACACCGTCACCTTCGGCTCGGCCATCACCGGCGCCACCGTCGACCTCGGCGACGGCAACGATCGGCTGGTGTTCTCCGCGGGCGGCGCGACGGCGACCGTCTCCAACGTCGAGACCATCGTCGCGGCGGGCGGCAGCGACGAACTCACCCTCGGCAACGCCGCCGAGGGCATCGTCATCGACCTCGATGCCGGCGGCGACACGCTGCGCCTCGGCGAATTCGACAACACCGTCACCGTCGCCAACGTCGAGACCATCGTCGGCGGCGCCTCGACCGATCTCGTCACCTTCGGCGCGGTGGTCACCGGCGGCACCGTCGACCTCGGCGGAGGCAACGACGCGCTGACCTTCGACGCGTCCGGCGCCACGATCACCGTCACCGACGTCGAGACGGTCACCGGTTCGGCGGCGGCCGATCTCGTCACCTTCGGGGCACAGGTCACCGGCGCGAGCGTCGATCTCGGCGTCGGTGTCGACCGCGTGGTGCTGTCCGCGGCGGTCAACACCCTGACTCTGTCCGACGTCGAGGTGATCACCGGCGGCGCTTCGGGCGATCAGATCACTCTGGGCTCGCAGGCGACCGACGCCACGATCGACCTGGGTGCGGGCAACGACAAGCTGTTCCTCGGCGACTTCGCCAACACCGTCACCGTCTCCAACGTCGAGACGATCACCGGCGGCACCGACGACGATCGTCTGGTGCTGGCGGCCCAGGTGTCGCGCACCGCGATCGACCTCGGCACCGGCGACGACGTGGTGTTCTTCGCCGACGCGATCAACACCGCCTCGGTCGCCAACGTCGAGACGGTGGTCGGCGGCTCGACCAGCGATCTCGTCACCATCTCCAATCAGGCGACGGGCATCGTCGTCGATCTCGCCGGCGGCACCGACCAGCTGACGCTGCGCGCCTACGTCAACACCGTCACGGTGTTCGGCACCGAGACCGTCGTGGGCGGCGCCAGCGCCGACACCGTGACCCTCGGCTCGACCGTCACCGGCGCGACCCTGTCGCTCGGCGCGGGCGGCGACACCGTGGTCTTCGACGACACCGGCGCCACCGTCACGCTCTCCGGCGTCGAGACCGTCACCGGCGGCGACGCCGACGACCTCGTCACCCTCGGCGCCCAGGCGACCGCGGCCGAGATCTCGCTCGGCGACGGCCACGACCGGCTAGTGCTGGCGGCCGCGGTCAACACCGTCACCGTCTCCGACGTGGAGGCGATCACCGGCGGCGCTTCGGCCGACACCGTCACTCTCGCCACCCAGGCGACCGACGCCACCATCGATCTCGGCGGCGGCAGCGACAAGCTGATCCTCGGCGACTTCGACAACACCGTCTCGTTGACCGCGACCGAGTCGGTGGTCGGCGGCACCGCCGACGACATCATCGTCTTCACCAGCCAGGTGACCGGCGCGACCCTCGACCTCGGCGACGGTGACGACAGCGTCGTCCTCGCCTCGACGGTCAACACCGTCACCGTGATCGACGTCGAGACCATCACCGGCGGCGCCACCGACGACACCGTCGTGCTCGGTTCCCAGGCGGCAGGGCAGGTGCTCGACCTCGGCGAAGGCAACGACACACTGACCCTCGGCGACTTCGTCAACACCGTCACCGTGACCAACGTCGAGACCGTGGTCGGCGGCGTCTCCTCCGACACCGTCACCCTCGGCGCGGCCACCACCGGCTTCACCATCGGCCTCGGCGAAGGCGACGACCGGCTGATTCTCGACGCGGCCGGCGGCACCGTCACCGTCACCGACATCGAGACGGTCACCGGCGGCGCGGCCGACGACCTCGTCACCCTCGCCACTCAGGCGACCGGCGGCATCGTCGACCTCGAGGGCGGCAGCGACCGTCTGGTGCTCGGCGACTTCGCCAACACCATCACCGTGTCCGACGTCGAGACCCTCACCGGCGGCAGCGTCGACGACACCGTCGTGCTCGGCGCGGCGAGCTCCGGGCTCGTCGTCGACCTCGGCGACGGCAGCGACACGCTGACGCTCGATGCGGCCGGAGCGACCCTGACCGTCACCAACGTCGAGACCGTCACCGGCGGCGCAGGCGACGACACGGTGGTGCTGGGCGAGGCCTCGGACGGCCTCTCCATCGATCTCGGCGGCGGCGACAACACGCTGATCTTCGGCGACTTCGTCAACACGCTGACCGTCTCCAACATGTCGACCGTCACCGGCGGGACGACCAACGACATCGTGACCCTGGCGACCCAGGTCACCGGCGGCGCCGTCGATCTCGGCGCCGGCAACGACGCGCTGACGCTCGGCGGGTTCGTCAACACCGTCACCGTCTCCAACATCGAGACGATCACCGGCGGCGCCTCGGCCGACACCGTCACCCTCGCCACCCAGGCGACCGGCGTCACCGTCGACCTCGGCGAAGGCGCGGACGCGCTCGTCCTCGGCGACGTGGCCAACACCCTGACTCTGTCCGGAGTCGAGACCCTCACCGGCGGTGCCGACACCGACGTGGTGTTGCTCGCCGCCCAGGCGACCGGTTCGACCATCGATCTCGGCGCGGGAGCCGACGGGCTCACTCTCGGCTCGTTCGTCAACACGGTGACGCTCTCCAACGTCGAGACCGTCACCGGCGGCGCCACCGACGACGCCGTCACCCTGGCCACGGCGGTCCAGGAGGGCTCGATCGATCTCGGCGGTGGCAACGACGCGCTCACCCTCGCGGCTCAGGTCAACACCATCACCGTCTCCAACGTCGAAACGCTGAGCGGCGGCGCTTCGGCCGACACCGTGACGCTCGCCACCCAGGCGACCGGAACGTCGATCGACCTCGGCGGCGAGGCCGACACGCTGACGCTCGGCGCGGCGATCAACACCGTGACGCTCTCCAACGTCGAGACCATCATCGGTGGTGCCACCGACGACACCGTCACTCTCGCCACCCAGGCGACCGGCACGGTCGTCGATCTGGGCACCGGACGCGACCGGTTGACCCTCGGAGCCTTCGTCAACACCGTCACCGTCAGCGGCGCGGAGACGATCACCGGTGGGTCGACCAACGACAGCGTCACCTTCGGCTCGGCCGTGACCGGCGCGACCGTCGACCTCGGCGCCGGCAACGACACCGTCACCTTCGACGCGACCGGCGCCACCGTGACGATCGCCAATGCGGAGACCGTGACCGGCTCGGCCATCGACGATCTCGTCACACTCTCGACCGCCGCCGGTCCGGTGGCGATCGATCTCGGCGCCGGCACCGACAGACTGGAACTCGGCGCTCTGGGCAACACGATCACCGCGACCGACGTCGAGACCATCACCGGCGGTGCCTCCGCCGACACCGTGACCCTCGCATCGCAGGCGACCGGAACGACCGTCGCGCTCGGCGGCGGGGCGGACGCCCTCACTCTCGGCGCCTTCGCCAACACCGTCACCGTCTCCGATACCGAGACCGTCACCGGTGGGGCGGGAGCCGACACGGTCACCTTCGCCACCCAGGCGACCGGCGTCACCGTGAACCTCGCCGGCGGCGCGGATCAGCTGATCCTCGGCGCCTTCGCCAACACGCTCACCGTCTCCGGCGTCGAGACGATCTCCGGTGCCGGGCTCGCCGACACCGTGACCCTCGGCTCGCAGGCTACCGGCACGACCGTCGATCTCGGGGCCGGCGGCGACACGCTCGTCCTCGGCGCCTTCGTCAACACCGCGACCATCACCGGTGTCGAGACCGTCACCGGCGGTTCGACCGACGACACCGTCGTCCTGTCCGGTGCCGTCGCAGGCGGCAACTTCGATCTCGGCGCGGGCAGCGACACGCTGGTCTTCGCCGCGACCGGCGCCACCGTCACCGTCACCGGGGTGGAGACCATCACCGCCTCGGCGGCGGACGACCGCGTCGTGCTCGCCGATCAGGCGACCGGTTCGGCGCTCGACCTCGGCGCCGGCAACGACACGCTGGTGCTCGGCGACTTCGTCGACACCGTCACCCTGTCGAACATCGAGACCGTCACCGGTGGAGCCTCGAGCGACACCGTGACCTTCGCCACCCAGGCACTCGGCACGGCCGTCGATCTAGGCGCCGGCGACGACGCGCTGGTGCTCGGCGACTTCGCCAACACCGTCACCGCCGCCAACGTCGAGACGGTCACCGGCGGCACCTCGGCCGACAGCCTGACGCTGTCCGGCCAGATCACCGGCGCCACCATCGATCTGGGCAGCGGCACCGACGCGCTCGTGCTCGGCAACCACGTCAACACCGTCACCGTGTCGGGCATCGAGACGATCACCGGCGGCTCGACCGACGACACGATCACCTTCGCCAGCCAGATCACCGGAGCGAGCCTCGACTTCGGCGCCGGCCTCGACAAGGTCATTCTCGGCGCCCACGTCAACACCGTCACAGTGACCAACATCGAGACCGTCACCGGCGGCTCGACCAACGACACCGTCACCTTCGGGGCCGCCGTGACCGGCGGAACCGTCGATCTGGCGGCGGGCGACGACACGCTGACCTTCGCGGCCGGCGGTGCCACCGTCACGATCGCGAACGTCGAGACCGTCACCGGTTCGGCGACGGCGGACGTCGTGACGCTCGGTGCTCAGGCGACCGCGGCGACCATCGACCTCGGCGAGGCGGGCGACCGCCTGATCCTGGGGGCCTTCGTCAACACGGTCACCGTCTCCAACGTCGAGACGGTCACCGGCGCGGCTTCGGCCGACACCGTCACCTTCGGGGCGGCGGTCACCGGCGCGAGCGTCGATCTGGCGGCCGGAAACGACCGGCTGGTCCTCGCGGCGGCCGGCGGTACGGTCACCACCTCCAACGTCGAGACGGTCACGGGTGCCGGTGGCGACGACCTCGTCACCCTGGCGACCCAGGCGGTCGGCGCGACCATCGATCTCGGCGCCGGCAACGACCAGCTGGCGCTCGGCGCCTTCACCAACGGTGTCACCGTCTCCAACGTCGAGACCATCACCGGCGCTGCTTCGGCCGACACCGTGGTGCTGGCGACGCAGGCGACCGGTACCACCATCGATCTCGCCGGTGGCACCGACAAGCTGACGCTCGCCGCTTCGATCAACACGGTCACCGTCGCCAACGCCGAGACCATCGTCGGCGGCTCGACCACCGACATCGTCACGCTCGGCGCCCAGGCGACCGGCTCGATCGTCGATCTCGGCGCGGGCACCGACCATCTGGTGCTCGGCGCCTCGATCAACACGGTCACCGTGTCCAACGTCGAAACCATCACCGGCGGCTCGACCGACGACGGCGTCGTCTTCGGGGCGCAGGTCACCGGATCGACGATCGATCTCGGTGCCGGCAACGACAGAGTGACGCTCGGCAACTTCGTCAACACGCTGACCGTCTCGGAGGCCGAGACGATCACCGGCGGCGCCTCCTCCGACATCGTCTCGCTCGGCTCGGCGACCACCGGGTCGGTGGTCGACCTCGGCGCGGGCAACGACCAGCTGACGCTGGCGGCCGGCGGCACGACGCTGACCATCTCCAACATCGAGACCCTGGTCGGCGGCGCCACCAGCGACGTCGTCACCCTCGGATCGCAGGCGCTCACCGGGACCATCGATCTCGCCGGCGGCGACGATGCCCTGGTACTCGGCAACTTCATCAACACGCTGACCATCGCCAACGTCGAGACGGTCACCGGCGGCACCACCAACGACACCGTCACCCTCGGCAACCAGGTCACCGGCGCGAGCCTCGACCTCGGCGCCGGCCTCGACAAGCTGATCCTCGGGGCCTTCGTCAACACCGTCACCGTGACCAACATCGAGACCGTGGTCGGCGGGTCGACCGACGACGCGGTGTCCTTCGGCGCGACCGTCACCGGCGGCACCGTCGATCTGGCGGCCGGCAACGACACGCTGACCTTCGCGGCCGGCGGCGCCACCGTCACGGCGAGCAACGTCGAGACGGTCGCCGGTTCGGCGGCGGCCGACGCGCTGACGCTCGCCACCCAGGCGACCGGCATCCGCATCGACCTCGGCGATGCGGGCGACCGCATCGTCCTGGCCAACTACGTCAACACCATCACGCTGGAGAACGTCGAGACCATCACCGGCGGCGCTTCGTCCGACATCGTCACGTTCGGAGCCGGCGTCACCGGTGCGACCGTCGACCTCGGCACCGGCTACGACCGGCTGATCCTGTCGTCCGACGGCGGCACCCTCACCGTCACCAACGTCGAGACCATCACCGCGGCCGGTGGTGACGACGTCGTCACACTCGCCTCTCAGGTGATCGGCGGCAGCATCGACCTCGGCGGCGGCGCCGACGCCGTGGCCCTCGGGACCTTCGCCAACTCGGTGACGATCTCCAACACCGAGACCATCACCGGCGGGGCGACCAACGATGCCGTCACCCTCGGTGGGCAGGCCACCGGCGGCACCATCGATCTGGCGGCCGGCCTCGACAAGCTGACGCTGGCGGCGCAGATCAACACCGTGACCGTCTCCAACGCCGAGACGATCACCGGCGGCTCGACCGACGACACCGTCACGCTCGGCAGCCAGGCGAGCATCACCGTCCTCGACCTCGGGGCCGGCAACGACAGTCTGGTGCTCGGCTCTCACGTCAACACCGTCACCGTCTCCAACATCGAGACGATCACCGGCGGCTCGACCAACGACACGATCAACGTCGCGGCGCAGATGACCGGGTCGGTCCTCGACCTCGGCACCGGCAACGACCGCCTGATCCTCGGCAACTTCGTCAACACCCTGACCATCTCCGGCACCGAGACGGTGATCGGCGGCACGACCAACGACGTCGTCACCATCGGCGCGGCCGAAACCGGGGCGCGCATCGACCTCGGCGCCGGCAACGACGCGGTGATCTTCGACGCCAACGGTGGCACCGCGACGCTGCTCAACGTCGAAACCATCACCGGCGGCGCGGCCGACGACGTCGTGACGCTCGCCACGGCGATCAGCCTCGGCACGCTCGACCTCGCCGCCGGCGACGACGCGCTCGCCCTCGGCGCCTATTCCAACACGCTGACGGCCTCGAACATCGAGACCATCACCGGCAACGTCTCCTCCGACGTGGTCACCCTGGCCACCCAGGCGACAGGTATCGCCGTCGACCTCGCCGGCGGAACCGACCGGTTGACGCTCGGCGCCTTCGCCAACACCGTCACCGTCTCCAACATCGAGACGGTCATCGGTGCGTCCGGCGACGACACGGTGGTCTATGCGGCCCGGGCGACCGGCGCGACGATCAACCTGTCGACCGGCGCCGACAGCCTGACGCTGGCCAACTTCGTCAACACCATCACCGTCTCGGGCGTCGAGACGATCACCGGTGCGGCGGCGTCCGACACCGTGATCCTCGCCGCTCAGGCGACCGGCACGACCATCGATCTCGCCGGCGGCAGCGACAAGCTCACGCTCGGCGCCTACGTCAACACCGTCACGGTGTCCGACGTCGAGACCCTGGTGGGCGGCGTGTCCGCCGACACGGTGGTGTTCGGAGCGGCGATCACCGGCGCCACCGTCGATCTCGGCACCGGCGCCGACAGCCTGACCATCGACGGAGCCGGGGCGACGATCACCCTGTCGAACGTCGAGACGCTCACCGCGGGTGCGGCCGACGACGTGGTGACCCTCGCCACTGCGGCGACCGGCATCTCGGTCGACCTCGCCGGCGGCAACGACACGCTGACGCTCGGCTCTCACGTCAACACGCTGACGGCCTCCAATGTCGAGGTCCTGACCGGTGGTGCGTCCTCCGACACGATCACACTGGGCAGTCAGGTCACCGATGCGAGCATCGATCTCGCCGGCGGTGCCGACAAGCTGATGCTCGGCGCCTTCGTCAACACACTGACGGTGTCGAACATCGAAACGGTGGTCGGCGCGGCCTCGTCCGACACGGTGACGCTCGCCACTCAGGCGACCGGTCATTCGATCGACCTCGGCGGCGAAATCGACAAGGTCGTGCTCGGGGCCTTCGTCAACACCGTCTCGCTGTCCAACGTCGAGACCGTGATCGGCGGCTCGACCAACGACGCCGTCACCCTCGCCACGCAGGCGACCGCCACGACGCTCGATCTCGGTGCCGGCAACGACACCCTGACGCTGCGCAACTTCGCCAACACGGTCACCGTCTTCAACATCGAGACGATCACCGGCGGCACGCTCGCCGACGCGGTCACCTTCGGGGCCGACGTCACCGGTGCGGTGGTCGACCTCGGCGTCGGCAACGACACGCTGACCTTCGACGCCTCCGGCGCCACGGTCACCGTGTCGAACGTCGAGACCGTCGTCGGCGGCGCCGCGGACGACCTCGTGACCCTCGCCACTTCCGTGACCTCGCTCGACCTCGGGGCGGGCGCCGACGGACTGGTGTTGGCACAACTGGTCAACACCCTCACCGTCTCCAACGTCGAGACGATCACCGGCGGAGCCTCCTCCGACATCGTCACCCTCGCCACCCAGGCGACCGGCGCCGAGATCGACCTCGGCGGCGGCTCCGACAGGCTGGTGCTCGGCGCTCACTTCAACACCGTCACGGTGGCCAACACCGAGACGCTGACCGGCGGCTCGACCGACGATCTGGTGACCCTGACCACCCAGGCGACCGGGGCCAGCATCGACCTCGGCGCCGGCCTCGACACGCTGAAGCTCGCCGGCTTCGTCAACACCGCGACGATCGGCAACGTCGAGACGCTGACCGGCGGGTCGACCAACGACATCGTCACGCTGTCGGCCCAGGCGACCGCCTCGACGATCGACCTCGGCGACGGCAACGACCGCCTGACGCTGGGGGCCTTCGTCAACACCGTCACCGTCGCCAACATCGAGACGATCACCGGTGGCGCGACCAACGACACCGTCGTCTTCTCCATGGAGGTGGACGGCACGGTGATCGACCTCGGTGCCGGCAACGATCGGCTGACCTTCGACGCCACCGGCGCCACCGTCACCGTCTCCAACGTCGAGACGGTCACCGGCGCGGGTGCGGCCGATCTGGTCACCCTCGGCGCCCAGGCGACCGCGGCGACCATCGACCTCGCCGGCGGCAACGACCGGCTGGTGCTCGGCGGCTTCGTCAACACCGTCACCGTCTCCAACGTCGAGACCGTCACCGGCGCGGCTTCGTCCGACACCGTGACCCTCGGCGCTCAGGCGACCGGCGGCCGGTTCGATCTCGCCGGCGGCAGCGACAAGCTGGTGCTCGGGGCCTTCGTCAACACGGTCACCGTCTCCAACATCGAGTCCGTCACCGGCGGCTCGACCGACGACACCGTCACCCTCGGCGTGCAGACGACCGCGGCGACCCTCGACCTCGCCGCCGGCAACGACACGCTGGTGCTCGGGGCCTTCGTCAACACGGTGACCGTCTCCAACACCGAGACGATCACCGGCGGCTCGACCAACGACACCGTCACCCTCGGGGCGCAGGCCACCGGTGCGACCATCGATCTGGCCGCCGGCCTCGATCGACTGGTGCTCGGCGCTCACGTCAACACGGTCACGGTCTCCAACATCGAGACCGTCACCGGCGGCGCGACCGACGACACCGTCACCTTCGGGGCCGCCGTCACCGGCGCCACCGTCGACCTCGGCGCCGGCAACGACACGCTGACCTTCGCCGCGGCCGGTGCCACCGTCACCGTCTCGGCGATCGAGACGGTCACCGGCGCCACCGCCGACGACGTCGTCACCCTCGGTGCCCAGACCACCGCGGCGATCATCGACCTCGACGACGGCGGCGACCGCCTCGTCCTCGGAGCCTACGTCAACACGGTCACGGCGGCGGACGTCGAGACCATCACCGGCGGCGCCTCGTCCGACACGGTGACGCTGTCCACTCAGGCCAGCGTCTCGGTCATCGACCTCGCCGGCGGCTCCGACAAGCTGGTGCTCGGCAACTTCGCCAACACCGCCTCGGTCGCCAACGTCGAGACCGTCACCGGCAACGCCGACGTCGACCTCGTCACGCTGACCGCCCAGGCGACCGGCGCGTCGATCGACCTCGAGGCCGGGGCCGACGGCCTCACCCTCGGCGCCTTCCTCAACACCGTCACCGTCTCCGACACCGAGACGATCACCGGCGGGGCGACCAACGACACCGTCACGCTCGGCGCCCAGGCGACCGACGTCACCATCGATCTCGCCGCCGGCCTCGACAAGCTGGTGCTCGGGGCTCACGTCAACACCGTCACCGTCTCCAACGTCGAGACGATCACCGGCGGCTCGACCAACGACGAAGTCACCTTCGGGGCCGCCGTCACCGGTTCGACCGTCGATCTCGGAACGGGCAACGACACGCTGATCTTCGCCGCGGCGGGGGCCACCGTCACCGTCGCCAACATCGAGACCGTCACCGGCGCCACCGCCGACGACACGGTGACGCTCGGAGCCCAGTCCACCGACGTGACCGTCGACCTCGGCGACGGCGGCGATACGCTGACGCTCGGAGCGTGGGTCAACACGATCACCGTCTCCAACGTCGAGACCGTCACCGGTGGGGCGTCGCGCGACGTCGTCACGCTCGGTTCGCAGGCCACCACCTCGCGGATCGATCTCGGCGGCGGAGCAGACACCCTGGTGCTCGGCGCTCACGACAACACCGCCACCGTCTCCAACGTCGAGACGATCACCGGCGCGGCCTCGTCCGATGTCGTGGTGCTCGGAGCGCGGTCGACCGACGGCGTCGTCGATCTGGCGGCGGGCGACGACTCGCTGACCCTGGCGGCGCAGATCAACACGGTGACCGTCTCCAACACCGAGACGATCACCGGCGGCTCGACCAACGACACCGTCACCCTCGGGGCGCAGGCCACCGGTGCGACCATCGATCTGGCCGCCGGCCTCGATCGACTGGTGCTCGGCGCTCACGTCAACACGGTCACGGTCTCCAACATCGAGACCGTCACCGGCGGCGCGACCGACGACACCGTCACCTTCGGGGCCGCCGTCACCGGCGCCACCGTCGACCTCGGCGCCGGCAACGACACGCTGACCTTCGCCGCGGCCGGTGCCACCGTCACCGTCTCGGCGATCGAGACGGTCACCGGCGCCACCGCCGACGACGTCGTCACCCTCGGTGCCCAGACCACCGCGGCGATCATCGACCTCGACGACGGCGGCGACCGCCTCGTCCTCGGAGCCTACGTCAACACGGTCACGGCGGCGGACGTCGAGACCATCACCGGCGGCGCCTCGTCCGACACGGTGACGCTGTCCACTCAGGCCAGCGTCTCGGTCATCGACCTCGCCGGCGGCTCCGACAAGCTGGTGCTCGGCAACTTCGCCAACACCGCCTCGGTCGCCAACGTCGAGACCGTCACCGGCAACGCCGACGTCGACCTCGTCACGCTGACCGCCCAGGCGACCGGCGCGTCGATCGACCTCGAGGCCGGGGCCGACGGCCTCACCCTCGGCGCCTTCCTCAACACCGTCACCGTCTCCGACACCGAGACGATCACCGGCGGGGCGACCAACGACACCGTCACGCTCGGCGCCCAGGCGACCGACGTCACCATCGATCTCGCCGCCGGCCTCGACAAGCTGGTGCTCGGGGCTCACGTCAACACCGTCACCGTCTCCAACGTCGAGACGATCACCGGCGGCTCGACCAACGACGAAGTCACCTTCGGGGCCGCCGTCACCGGTTCGACCGTCGATCTCGGAACGGGCAACGACACGCTGATCTTCGCCGCGGCGGGGGCCACCGTCACCGTCGCCAACATCGAGACCGTCACCGGCTCGGCGGCGACCGACGCGATCACCTACGCCACCCAGGTCACGGGGGCGGAGCTCGATCTCGCCGGTGGTTCCGACACGATCAGCCTCGGTGCCTTCCTCAACACGCTGACGCTCTCCAACGTGGAGGTCGTCACCGGTGGGGCCTCGACCGACACCGTCACGCTCGGCGCTCAGGCGACCGGTGCGACGATCGATCTCGCCGGCGGCTACGACAGCCTGACGCTGGCGGCCTATGACAACACCGTCACCGTCTCCAACGTCGAGACGGTCACCGGTGATGCCTCGGCCGACGTGGTGGTGGTGGGCGCCCAGTTGCAGCGTGGCGTCTACGATCTGGCGGGCGGCGACGACACGCTGACGCTGGCCAACCAGATCAACACTCTGACCGTCTCCAACGTCGAGACGCTGACCGGCGGCACCACCAACGACACGATCACGCTCGGGGCGCAGGCCACCGGTGCGACGATCGATCTGGCCGCCGGCCTCGACAAGCTGACGCTGGGGGCCTTCGTCAACACGGCGACCGTCTCCAACGCCGAGACGATCGTCGGCGGTGCGACCGACGACGCGGTCATCCTCGGCGGTGCGGCGACCGGCATCACCATCGACCTCGGCGTGGGCGGCGACGCCCTGACCCTGGCGGCGGCGGGTGCCACGGCGACGGTCTCCAACGTCGAAACGGTCACCGGCGGGGCGGCGGCGGACGTCGTCACCCTGGCGGCGGCGGCGACGGCGGCGACCATCGATCTGGCCGGCGGCAACGACGCCCTGACGCTCGGAGCCTTCGTCAACACGCTGACCGTCTCCGACATCGAGACGGTCACCGGCGGCGCCTCCACCGACGTGGTGACGCTGGGGACGCAGGCGACCGGCTGGACGATCGATCTGGCCGGCGGCAACGACGCCCTGACGCTCGGGGCCTACGACAACACCGTCACCGTCTCCAATGTCGAGACGATCACCGGTGCGGCCTCGTCCGATGTCGTGGTGCTCGGTGCCCAGGCGGCGCGTGGCGAAGTGGACCTCGCGGCCGGTGACGACGCACTGACGCTGGCCAACCAGATCAACACCCTGACCGTCTCCAACGTCGAGACGATCACGGGCGGATCGACCAACGACACCGTCACCCTCGGGGCGCAGGCCACCGGTGCGGTGATCAGTCTCGGCGCCGGCCTCGACAAGCTGACGCTGGGGGCGTTCGTCAACACCGTCACCGTCTCTGGTGCGGAGACGATCGTCGGCGGCTCGACCGACGACGAGGTGGTGTTCGGCGCGGCGGTCACCGGGTCGACCCTCGACCTCGGCGCCGGCACCGACACCCTGACCTTCGCGGCGGCGGGCGCGACGGTGACGCTGTCCAACGTCGAGACGGTCACCGGCTCGGCGGCGGCTGACGCGATCACCCTGGCGGTGCAGGTCACCGGCGCGACGATCGACACGGCCGGCGGCGCCGACACGCTGACGCTCGCGTCCTGGGTCAACACCGTGACCGTCTCGAACGCCGAGACGCTCACCGGTGGCGCCTCGACCGACATCGTCACCTTCGCGGCGGCGGTGACCGGATCGGTGGTCGACCTGTCGGCCGGCTTCGACAGCCTGTCGCTCGGCGACTGGGACAACACCCTCACCGCCTCGAACATCGAGACGCTGACCGGTGGTGCGTCGAGCGACATCGTGGTGGTGGGTGCCCAGCTCTTGCGCGGTGCCTACGATCTCGGTGCGGGCGACGACAGCCTGACGCTCGGGGCCTTCGTCAACACGGTCACCGTCTCCAATGCCGAGACGATCACCGGCGGCTCGACCAACGACATGGTCACCCTCGGCGCTCAGGCCACCGGCGCGACGATCAGCCTCGGCGGCGGCCTCGACAAGCTGACGCTCGGTGCCTTCGTCAACACCGTGACCGTCTCGGGCATCGAGACGATCACCGGCGGCTCGACCGACGACGAGGTGACCTTCGGAGCCGCGGTCACCGGATCGGCCGTCGACCTCGGCGTCGGCAACGACTCGCTGACCCTGGCGGCGGCCGGTGCCACCGTCACCACCGCGGGGATCGAGACGATCACCGGCGGCGCGGCGGCGGACGTGGTGTCGATCACCGGCACGCTCGCCGGCGCGACGATCAACCTGGCGGGCGGCAACGACACGCTCAGCCTCGGGTCGGGCACGACGGCGACGATCTCCGGTGTCGAGACGCTCTCGGGCGGCAGCGGCATCGACCTGATCGTCATCTCCGGCTCCACCGCGGTCACCGCCTCGCTCGGCGGCGGAGCGGACGTCTTCACCGGCGGCACGGGATCCGACACGATCACCGGCGGCTCGGGTGCGGATCAGTTCGTCTTCACTGCGACCAACCAGTCGGCGGCGGGCTCCGGCGACGTCATCTCCGACTTCGTGCCGGGGACCGACAAGCTGGTGTTCCAGGGTCTCCTCTCCGGCTCGTTCAGCTACGAGGGCAGCACCGCACTGACCAACAGCGGCCACAGCCAGGCCCGCTTCGAAGACTCGACCAACATGTTGGAGGTCGATACCGACGGCGACGGCACGGCCGACATGGAGATCAAGCTGACGGGCAAGACCGCGGCGGATCTGAGCTCCACCGACTTCAGCTGGAGCTGAGGCGGCGGCGACCGGGGGGATGCTGGACAGTCCGCGCGGCTTTCTGGCATCGTCCGGCGAACAGGACTGCGAATCGGTCGAAGGACCGGACCGAACGGGGCGTCGCGCAGGCGGTGCCCCGTTTCGGTTCCGGGCGGCCGGGGCGGTCCGTCGCGACCTCCGGACGGGATCCCTGACATCATGATCGAAGTGCCGGTCGCCTGGGGCGAACTCGTCGACAAGATCACCATCCTCGAGATCAAGTCGGAGCGGATCGACGACGCGGCGAAGCTCGCCAACGTCCGGACCGAGCTGCGACTGCTCACGGAGCGGCTCGGCACGGTCGGGGAGGACGCGACCGTCGCCCGGCTGCACGCCGACCTCAAGCGGGTCAACGAGGCGCTGTGGCAGATCGAGGACGACATCCGCGACTGTGAACGCGACGGCGACTTCGGCCCGAAATTCATCGAGCTCGCCCGCGCGGTCTATCGCACCAACGACCGGCGGATGGAGCTGAAGCGCGAGATCAATCTGGCGCTCGGCTCGAAGATCCTCGAGGAAAAGTCCTACAAGCCGTATTGAGTCCGTCAGCCCACGTTCGGCGGAGACCGATCGAGACGATGGCCCCGAGCCTCACCCGCGACGCCGCACTCGCCGAGGGACGCCGGCTGCAGACCGCCGGGGAGTACGCCGCGGCCGAGGCGATCTATCGCCGTCTGCTCGCGGCCGACCGCGGCGACCTCGAGGCGCTGCATCTCTTCGGCGTGGTGTCGCATCAACGCGGCGACCACCTCGGGGCGGTGGCGGCGATCGGCGAAGTGCTGGCGGCGCAACCGGACTTCACACCGGCGCTGCAGAACATCGTGCTGCCGCTGATCGATCTCGGCCGCCTCGACGAGGCGATCGACTTCGGCCGGCGGGCGGTCGCCTCGGCACCGGAGAAGCCGGGGGTGAGGACCAATCTGACGCGGGCGCTGATCCAGGCCGGCCGCCTCGACGAGGCGGCGGCGGCGGCGCAGGCGGCGCTGGCGCTGACGCCGAAGGACCCGATCACCCTGTGTCAGGCCGGCCACCTGAAGCTCCTCGGCGAGGACGCCGCCGGAGCCGAACGGCTCTTCGCCGCGGCGGCGGAGGCGGCGCCGGCCCATGTCGAAGCCCACTACAATCGCGGCGTGGCGCTTCAGGCGATGCTGCGCGACGCCGAGGCTGCGGTCAGCTATCGGCGGACGCTGGAGCTGGAGCCGGGGCATCGCGGGGCGCGGCTCAATCTCGGGGTGGCGTTGCGCGCGCAAGGGCTGGTGGCGGCGGCCCTCGAAGTCTGGGCCGGCTTCCCGGGCGAGCCGACCGCGTGGGCCGAACTCGCCTACGACATCGGCTGCGCCCATCTGCTGGCCGGCGACTGGGAGAAGGCCTGGGCCTTCTACGAGCACCGGCTGGAGGCGACGCGACCCTTCGCCCGGCCGCCGGCGGTCGACGCGCCGAAATGGGACGGACGGGCGCTGCCGGGCGAGACGCTGGTCGTGCACCACGAGCAGGGGCTCGGCGACACGCTGCATTTCGTGCGGCTGATCCCGGCGATCGCCGGACGGGTGGGGCGGGTGATCTTCGTCACCCAGCCGGCGCTGGCGGCGCTGCTCGCCGGCTCGCCGATCTTCGCCGCCGGCCGCGGCATCGCGCTCACGGCGGAGGGAACGGCGCTGCCGCCGCATGCCGCCTGGACGCCGCTGCTGTCGCTCCCCGGCATCCTCGGCATCGGCCGGCGCACCGTGCCGCCGGTCGCGCCGTGGCTCGTCGCCGAGGCCGAGCGGGTGGCGCGCTGGCGGGGGCATCCGGCGTTGGCGGGGAGCGGCCTCAGGGTCGGGCTCACCTGGCAGGGCAATCCCAAGGCACCGGTGGAGAAGGGGCGATCGATCCCGCTTTCCGCCTTCGCGCCGCTCGCCGGCATCGATGGCGTCGGCTTCGTGTCGCTGCAGAAGGGCTTCGGGCGCGAGCAGGTGCCGCCGCCCGGACTGGCGCTCGCCGATCTCGGCGACGACTTCGACGCGACGGGCGGCGCCTTCCTCGACACCGCGGCGGTGATCGCCTCGCTCGATCTGGTGATCACCTCGGATACCGCGATGGCGCATGTCGCCGGAGCGATGGGCCGGCCGGTGTGGCTGGTCACCAAGCGCGTGCCGGAATGGCGCTGGGGGCTCTCGGGCGAGCGCTCGCCCTGGTATCCGTCGATGCGGATCTTCCGCCAGAGCCGCGACGGCGACTGGTCCGAGCCGATGCGGGCGATCGCGGCCGATCTCGCTCGACTGGCGCGGCTCCGCGCCGATCCCGGACCCGGGCCGGGTGAGAGCGTCGACGGACTGTTCCAGGCGGGGCTCGCGGCGCATGGGCGCGGCGCGGCGGCGGAAGCCGCGAAGGCCTTCGCCCGGGCGGCGGTGGCGGCACCGCGCAACGCCCGCATCCTCAATTTCCTCGCCATGGCGCGGATGGCGGCGGGCGACGGCGAGGCGCTCGCCGAAGCGCAGGTCTTCGCCGCCCATTCGATCGGCCTCGACGGCGGCGATCCCGACCTCCTCGCCAATCTCGCGGTGGTGATGAAACGGCGCGGGGCGCTCGACGACGCGGCCGTGGCGCTCGACCGGGCGCTGTCGCTCGATCCGGGCCATCGCGCCGCCGGGCTCAACCTGATCAACGTCGATCTGGCGCGCGGCCGCATCGAGGAGGCGGCGGAGCGGGCGGAGGCGCTGGCGGCGCGCTTCCCCGACGATGCGGCGGTGCAGGCCGGGGCGGCGGAAGCGATGCGCAGCGCCGGGCGCGACGAGGCGGCGATCCTCCTCGCCCGCCGGGCGGTGGTGGCGGCGCCGAACGACGCGCGCCATCGGGTGTCGCTCGGCCGCATCCTGTCGATGGCCGGCGACCACGACGGGGCGGCGCGGGCCTGGGAGGACGCGGTGGCGCTTTCGCCGACCGACGCCGATGCGCTCTCCAATCTCGGCGTCCACGAGCGCAGTCATGGCGAGACCGGTCTCGCCCTGTGGTTCGCCCGCGCCGCAGTCGCGGCCGATCCGGCCCATGCCGACGGGTGGTCGAACCTCGGCATCGCGGCGGGTGAGCGCGAGCGACCGGCGGAGGCGCGGGCCGGCTTCGCCCGGGCGATCGCGCTGCGCCCCGACCACGCCGACGCGCGGATGGCCCACGGCATGACGCTGCTCGCCGAGGGGCGCTACGCGGAGGGCCTCGCCGACTACGAATGGCGGCTGAAGAGCACGCGGCTCGGCCTCGACAACCGGCCGGGACGGCTGGCGCCGTGGATCGGGGGCGACCCGACGGACAAGCGGCTGATGATCCTCGCCGAACAGGGCTTCGGCGACGCGTTGCAGTTCGTCCGCTACGCCGCAGTGTTGAAGGCGCGCGGCGCGGCTTCCGTCCATGTCGGCTGCCGCACCCGGCTGAAGGCGTTGCTCGCCACCGCCAGCGGGGTCGACGGGGTCGTCGGCGAGGGCGAGAGCCTGCCGCAGGTCGACGGCGCGGCGCAGATGATGAGCCTGCCGTTCCTCACCGAAACCCGGCTCGAGAGCATCCCCGGCACGACCCCCTATCTCTTCGCCGAGCCGGAGCGGGCGACCCACTGGGCACGGCGGCTCTCGATGCGCGACGGTTTCCGCATCGGCCTCGTCTGGCAGGGCAACCCCGATCCGACGGTCGACCGCGGCCGCTCGATCGCGCTCGCGGCGCTGGAGCCGCTGGCGCGGATCCCCGGCGTGCGGCTGATCGCGCTGCAGAAGGGGCCGGGGTCGGAGCAGGTCGCGGCGGTGGCGGACCGGATGACGGTCGAGACGCTGGGCGACGACTTCGATGGTGGGCCCGACGCCTTCGTCGACACCGCGGCGGTGATGGCCAATCTCGATCTGGTGATTTCCACCGACACGGCGGCGGCGCATCTCGCCGGGGCGTTGGGGCGGCCGGTGTGGATCCTCCTCAAGGCACAGCCGGAATGGCGCTGGCTCGACGACGGGCGGAGCGACAGCCCGTGGTATCCGACGGCGCGGCTGTTCCGGCAGGGGCGCGGCGGGCGGCCGGGCGAGGATCGTTGGGGGCCGGTGGTCGAGCGGCTGACGACGGAGGTGGCGCGGCTCGTCGCGGGCGATCGGTCGCGGCTCTACGACCGGACGACGCCGGCAACCACGCCCGTGGTCGAGCCGACGGTGGCGGCGCTGTTCTCCGAGGCGCTGGCCGCCCACGTCGCGGGTGCACGCGAGGCGGCGCGGCGCGGCTATGCCGAGGTGCTGGCGCGCGAGGCGACGCACGGCGAGGCGTTGCACATGACCGGGGTGCTGGCGCTGCAGGACGGACGGCATCCGCGCGCTCATTTCTTCTTCGAGGCGGCGCGGCGGGCCGGGCTCGACAGCGCCGAACTCGACACCAACCGGGCGATCGCGCTGCGCAATCTCGGCCGGGCGAAGACGGCGGAGGCGCTGCTCGCCGCGGTGATGGCGCGGGCGCCGACGATCGAGGCGGCGATCGGCCACGGCAACACGCTGCGCGACCTCGACCGGCCGGCGGAGGCCGTGGCGGCCTTCGAGCGCGGGCTGGCGCTGGAGCCGGGATCGATCAAGGCGCTGCGCGGGCTCGGCAACGCGCTACGCGACGACCAGCGGGCGGAGACGGCGGTGGCGGTCTTCGCCCGGGCCGCGGCGATCGATCCGGACGACCCCGAGGTGTCGCTCGATCGGGCGCATGCGCTGCTCCAGGCCGGGCGGCTCGGCGACGGCTTCGCCGCCTATCGCCGGCGCTTCGCCAGCGCCGAGATGAAGCCGCACGGCCACGATGCGCCGGAGTGGGACGGCTCCGATCTCGCCGGGCGGACGCTCGTCGTCCACGGCGAACAGGGGCTCGGCGACCACATCCAGTTCGCCCGGTTCATCGGCGAGGCGACGCGACGCGGCGGGCGGGTGATCGTCGAGGCGCGGCGGGTGATGCACGGGCTCCTCGGGCGGTTGATCCTGCCGAGGGGCAATCGCCTCGAGATCATCGCGGCGGGCGATCCTCTGCCGCCTCATGATCTCCAGATCCCGCTCCTCGATCTGCCGCGCGTCTTCGGCACCGAACTCGCCGATCTGCCGGGGGCGATCCCCTATCTCGCCGCCGATCGGGCGCGGCTCGAGGCCTGGCGGGCGCGGCTCGCCGACGATGGGCGGCTCCGTGTCGGACTCGTCTGGCAGGGCAATCCGCAGGCGCGGGCCGACAAGGGGCGGTCGCCGCCGCTGGCGGCGCTGGCGCCGCTCATCGACCTCGACGGGGTGCGGCTCGTGGCGTTGCAGAAGGAGCACGGGCTCGATCAGCTCGCCGGCGGGCCCTTCGCCGGGCGGATCGAGCGGCCGGGGCCGGACTTCGACGCGGGGCCCGAGGGCTTCCTCGACACGGCGGCGGCGATGGCGGCGCTCGATCTGGTCGTCACCTCCGACACGGCCGCCGCCCATCTCGCCGGGGCGCTGGGGCGGCCGACGCTGCTGCTGCTCAAGCGTTCCGCCGACTGGCGGTGGCTGGAGGGCCGCACGGACAGCCCGTGGTATCCGACGCTGGAGCTCTTCCGCCAGCGGGTGGCCGGCGATTGGAGCGTACCGGTGGCGGCGCTGGCGGCGCGGGTGGCCGAACTGCGCGACGCACGGGTGGCGCCGAAGCGGCGGCGGAAGCGGTCATGAGCGCGGCCGCGATCCTCGCGAGCGCCTTCGAGCGCCATCGCACCGGCGATCTCGCCGGAGCACTCGACGGCTATCGGCAGGCGCTGGCGGTCGAACCGGACAACGCCGATGCGCTCAACCTCGCGGCCTCGGCGACACGCGGCCTCGGCGACACCGCCGAGGCGATCGCACTGGCGCGGCGGGCGGCGGCGGCGGCGCCGGCCCGCGCCGACGTGCGCTACAATCTCGGCAACGCGCTGTCGGCGGCGGGCGATGCGGCCGGGGCGGCGGAGGCCTTCCGGGCGGCGTTGGAAATCGCCCCGGACAATGCCGATGCCGCCGCCAATCTCGGCGTGGCGCTGGCCCGTCTCGGCGATCTCGACGGGGCGGAAGCGGCCTACGGGACTGCGCTCGCACATGCCCCCGACCACCGCATCGCCGGGCTCAATCTCGCCAATCTGGTGGGCGAGCGCGGGCGGGCGGAAGAGAACCTTCGTCGGCTCAGAGATGTCGTCCGCCGCCATCCCGATCTCGCCGAGGGGCACTACAATCTGGCGCTGTCGCTGCTCAGGGCCGGCGACTGGATCGCGGGTTTTCGCGAGTACGAATGGCGTTGGCGGACGGCGGACTTCTCCTCGCCGGTGCGCCACGGCGACATCCCCGACTGGGACGGGCGGCCGCTCGGCGGAAAGCGCCTGCTGGTCCACGCCGAACAGGGGCTCGGCGACACGCTGCAATTCGTGCGGTTGTTGCCGCTCGCCGCGTCGCTCGGGGCGCGGATCACGCTCGAGGCGCCGACGGTGCTGGTGCGGCTGCTGCAGGGCGTCGCCGGGGCGGAGGTGGTCACCGACACGGTGGAAACAGCGGATTTCGCGGCGCAGACGCCGTTGATGGGACTGCCGCATCGCCTCCGACTGACGCCGGGATCGATCCTCGCGCCGGCCCGGTCGCTCACCGCCGATGCGGTGCGGGTGTCGGCGTGGACCGAGCGGCTGCGGCTCGACGGCGGCGACGAGGTGGTGGCGGTGGCGTGGCGCGGCAATCCCGCCTCGCCGGCGGATCGGGGGCGGAGCCTCGCGAGTGCCATGGAACTCGCCCCACTGGCCGCCCCCGGGCGGCGGCTGATGGCGGTGCAGAAGCTCTCTCGCGACGATCTCGAGCCGGCGAAGCTCCCGAGCGGCTGGCGGGTCGCCGGCACCGGCGATCTCGTCGTCGAGCATCCCGGACCCGAGTTCGACGCCGGGCGCGACGCCTTCCTCGACACCGCGGCGGTACTCGCGTCGGCGGACCGGGTGGTGACCACCGACACCTCGCTCGCCCATCTCGCGGCGTCGCTGGGGCGGCCGACGGCGGTGCTCCTCAAGGCGGTCGCCGACTGGCGTTGGCTCGAGGGGCGGCGCGACACGCCGTGGTATCCGACGATGACGCTGCATCGCCAGACCATCGCCGGCGACTTCGCCGGGCCGATCGCCGAGATCGCGGCGATGCTCGGCGTCCCGCGCCGGCGGGGCTGAGCGAGGCGGGTCGACCTCAGGCCGCCGGCTTGCGCTGGATGAAGCCCCAATACTTGTCGGGACCCATCTTGAGCTGGAAGCCGATGTCGAAGTGGACGATGTCGGTGAAGCCGGTGCGCTCGATCAGGTCGCGCAGCATCCTCAGGCCGAAGACCGAATAGTGGTTCTTGTTGAGCTCGTGGCCGGCGACGGTGTCGGGGCAGGGAACCTCGATGTAGACGACGCCGCCGGGCTTCAGCACACGGAAGATCTCCGAGAGCGTGAAGAAGGGCATGATCGAATGCTCGAGCACGTGGCGGCACCAGACGAGATCGAAGCTCGCATCCGGGAACTCGAGGAAGGTCAGGTCCATCTCGACCGCATTGAAGCCCTGCTCGCGGCAGATGCGGACGTCCTCGCCGATGGCGATGCCGAGGGCGTCGAGACCGTCGGCGGCGAAGTGCTTCAGCGCCACGCCCTGGCCGCAGCCGATGTCGAGCACCCTGGCGCCCTTCGGTTGGGGCCAGGTCGCCTTGACCCGCTCCCAGACGCGGGCGGTGATGTCGGCGTGGAGCGGCGACGGGTTCTCGGGATAGACGTCGCCCCACAGCGTCTTGCAGAAGGACTCGAGGCGGGCGTATTTCGCCAACGGATCGACCGAGGCGGCGGGCTTGGCGGGGGCGGACTTCGCCTTCTTCGGCGCGGGGGCAGGCATCGGCGTCTCCGTCAGTCGAGGTCGAGGACGATCCGCTTCATCCGGGCGGCGGTATGGCCCCAGGTGAGCGAGGAGAGGAAATCGGCGCCGGCGAGGCCGCGGCGGCGGGCCTCGGCGCGATCGGCGTGGATCCATTCGAGGGTGTCGACGATCTCGTCGACGTCGCTCTCGCCCCAGCCGGGCGTGTCGCCGACCCCGGCGCCGGCGCCGGCGACCGGCGACTGGCGGGTGAGCGGATAGCAGCGCTCGTCGTCGACGAGGTCCATGTGGCCGGTGTTGGCGGAGAGGATGGTGGGCACACCGCAGGCCATGCATTCCATGGCGACGAGATTGGTGCCGCCCTCGGAGCGGTTGGGGAAGAGCGCCACGTCCATCTCGCGCAGGATCGGCGGCATGAAGGCGTTCGGGACCGCGCCGAGGTCGAGGAACTGATGGTCGGGGATGCCGTTGGCCTTGGCCCAGGCGCGGTTGTCGACGGCCTTGCCGGCGGCGTCGTAGGGGATCGGCGCGGCCTTGCCGGACTGGTCGAGGGTGCGGGCGAACTGGACCCAGGGGCTGTGCCAGGCGGTGACCAGCATCGCCTCGGGGTGACGGGCGGCGAAGCGGGCGAAGGCGGCGACCACCAGATCCTGGCCCTTGCGCAGTTCGAGCTTGCCGCCGGAGAAGATCAGGAAGCGATCGCCCATGGTGCCGAGCCTGGGTGCCGGGTGGAACAGGCTCTGGTCGATGCCCTGGATCACGGTGGTGACGTTGGTCAGTCCGTATTCGCGCAGGATCTGTTCGTTCCAGGTCGAGCCGCAGACGATCAGCGGGAAGGCTCGGGCGCGCTCGATCGTCTCGGCGTCGAGTTGCGGCATCTCGAAGAACACGACGCCGACGTCGGGCTTACCCTCGAGCTTCACCTGATGGGGTCCGGGCGAGATGCGGAAGTCGTTGCCGAGGGCAGCGAGCAGTGGGCCGTCGAGCCCCACGGTCTTGCCGGAGCGGGCGGCGAGATGCTCGCCCAGCCACTGCGAGCGGCCGACGAATTCGTCGAGCGAGAGGCGGCGCAGGCGATCGACGGCGATCTGGCTCTCCTGGATGGGGAAGGAGCCGAAGGCCTGGATGTCGGGATCGCGCGCCCAATGGAGCGCCAGATTGAGGCCGTAGACACCCCAGCCGAAGAAGCTCGAGATGCCCCAGTGAATGACGACGCGCCGCATGCCGACGGGCTCCCGCGTGAGCCCACCCCACCGACGCGAATCACTCACGGGCTCATATCCGCCGATTTGTAAGGCGGAGCCGGCCCGGCGTCGACATCGGGCAGGCGGCGGGGTCAGTCGTGGCGGGAGATGGCGACGGTGCCGGTCAGGCGGGCGATCGGGGAGGGGCCGCGACCGGGGAGATCCTGCTCCAGGAAGGCCGAGCAGAAGCCGACGCGGCTGCCGGAGAGATGCATCTCGGCGCGGACCACGAGATCGACGTCGCGGGCGGGGCGGAGATAGTCGATCTGCACGTCGAGCGGCGCGACGCGGCCGCCGCCATGGGCGGGCAGATGGGCGATGGTCTCGAGCAGGCTCGCCGCCACCATGCCGCCATGCAGCGCGCCACGGGTGGTGTTGCCCATGTAGTGGGGGCGGCGGGCGATGTGGGCGGTGACGCCGCCGGCCTCGCGGCGAACGGTGAGGTCGTCGGGTCCGAGAAAGGGGCCGGGATGATCGACCTCGGGCGTCGGCCAGGTGCGATCGTCGTCGCGCGGTTGGAGCCTGAGGGTGACGATCATGCGGCCGGAGGTCTCACAGACGAGGTGCGCCGGATCGGTATCGGCGGTGACGCGGACGCGGATCGAGACGCGTCCGTCGTCGGCGGCGACGACGCGGCCGGAGGCGAGGAGGCCGGCGCCGGGCGGCGGCGGGGCGACGAAGCTCGGCTGGAGCGAGATGGTCGCGACCTGGGCCTGCCAGCCGTAGTGCGAGATCGCGACCTGACCGGCGCAGGTGTCGAAGAGGGTGGCGACGATGCCGGGGCCGATGACGCCGGCCGCGTCGGCGAGGCGCGGCGCGAAGGGCATGGCCATGTGGGTCTCGTCCGGGGCGGATCGCAGGTAGCGCAGGCCGGTCCAGTCGCTGAAGGCGATCGGGCCGTCGTAGAGACGGTGGTTGCGGGTGCGGAGATCGTGGTGGGTGCGGTCTTCGGCGGACGTCATGCGCGGAGGGGATCCCGATCGAGAGCGGCGGCCGGTCGGTGGACTGCGGCGAGGGTGGCGTTTCAGGCTATCGCCGGATTCGCGGTTCGGCCACCCGGGTGCGCGTTCGCAGGGCGAGCAAACGGCGGCGGCCTTGCCACCCGATAGGCGGTGAACCGTCTTGTGGTGGCGACGTTCGTCCACTAATCTAGACACATGAACACCGAACCGGACGACGTCTCCGCTCAGATCGCCCGCCGGATCCGCCTCGAACGGGAGGCGCGGGGGTGGTCGCTCGCCGATCTGGCCGAGCGGTCGGGGGTCTCCAAGGCGGCGATCAGCAAGATCGAGCGTGAAGAGGCGAGCCCGACGGCGACGGTCCTCGTGCGCATTTCGGCCGCCTTCGACCTCACCCTCGCCGGGCTGCTGCTGCGCGCCGAAGCGGGCGGCGATCGGCTCGTCCGGGCGGCGGATCAGGCGACGTGGCGGGACCCGGAGACCGGCTATCTGCGGCGGCAGGTCTATTCGCGGCCGGATCATCCGGTGGAGCTGGTCGAGGTGGAACTGCCCGCCGGCGCACGAGTGCGGCTGCCGGCGTCGTCCTATGCCCACATCCGCCAGATCGTGTGGCTGCGGAGCGGGCGGCTGACGCTGATCGAGGGCGGGGTGCGGCGCGAGCTTTCGCCCGGTGACTGCCTCGGCTTCGGGCCGCCGGCCGAGACGCTGTTCGCCAACGAGGGCAATGCGCCCTGTGTCTACGTGGTGGCGCTGGCGCGCAGCTGAGCCACCGATCCGGAGAAGCCGCATGTCCGACGTCGTCATCCGCCCCCTCGCCTCTTCGCCCGACACCATCGCGGCGCTCGCGGCCCTGCTCGTCGAGACGGTGGCGGCGGGCGGATCGGTGAGCTTCATGCATCCGCTCGACCCGGGCGAGGCGGCGGCCTTCTGGACGGGCTCGCTCGTCGCCGCCGATCGGGGGGAACGGGTGGTGTTCGGCGCCTTCGACGGCGACGACCTGGTCTCGACACTGACGCTGCTCCTCGACTGCCCACCCAACCAGCCGCATCGCGCCGAGTTCGCCAAGATGATGACCCGGCCGACACATCGCGGCCGGGGTCTCGCCTCGCGGTTGATCCGGGCGGCGGAGGCGGAAGCGGCGGCGCGCGGGAGGTGGCTGATCGTGCTCGACACCGCGACCGACGAAGGGGCGGCCGGGCTCTACGAGAAGCACGGCTTCACGCTCGCCGGCGAGATCCCGGACTATGCGCTGAAGCCGCACGGCGGGCTCACCGGCACGCTCCTCTACTGGAAGCGGCTCGGCGCGGTCGGCTGAGTGACGCTCAGCGGCACCAGCGGCGGCCGTCGAGCTCGACGACATAGAGGTCGGGGCGCGAGGCGAAGGCGGCGAGGCCGACGAAGGCCGGGACCGGGTGGACCACCACGCGGGTGGAGAAGCCGGCCATCATCGGCCGATAGGGTTCCTTGTCCTCGAAGGCGGCGCGGAAGCGGCCATCGGTCAGGAAGGGCAGAATACGCGGCGGGATGCCGCCGGCGATGTGGACGCCGCCGTGAGGCAGCGACACCAGTGCCATGTCGCCGGCGAAGCGGCCGAGGGCGACGGCGAAGAAGCGCATCACCTCGACCGCCGTCGGCTCGCCGGCGAGAGCGGCGGCAGTCACGCCGGCGGGGTCGACCGGCGCGAGCGGGCCGCCGTCGAGGGTGCGGATGGCGCGGTGGATGCGGACGAGGCCGGCGCCGTGCATGACGTGTTCGGCAGTGACGCGGCCGACGTCGCGGGAGATCAGGTCGACGATCGCCCGTTCACGCGCGCCCTGAGGCGCGAAGGTGACGTGGCCGCCCTCCCCCGGCACCGGGATCCACAGACCGCGCGAGTGGACGAGGACGCCGACGCCGAGGCCGGTGCCGGGACCGACCACCAGCTTGGTGGCGCCCTCCTGCTCGCGGCCGCCGCCGAGGCGCACCACGTCCATCTCCGCCAGCGTCGGCAGGGCGAGGCCCTGGGCCTCGAAGTCGTTGATCACCACCACGTCGTCGAAGCCGAGATCGGCGATCAGGCGCCTGGGCTCGAACACCCACGGCGAGTTGGTGAAGGGGACGCGATCGCCCTCGATCGGGGCGGCGATGGCCATCACCGCCGTGCGCGGCGAGACCCCGAGACCGGCGAGGGCGACGGTGCGGATCGCGGCGATCGGATCGGGGAAGTCGCGGGTGGCGGCGCGGCCGAGTTCGCGCGGGGCATCGCCGGGGCGTTCGACCAGGGCGAAGCGGGCGTTGGTGCCGCCGATGTCGGCGATCAGAACCGGAAACCGGAAGGACACGGAGGTGGAGGGAGCAGACATCGGCGGGAGCCCTCGAAGCGGTCCGGCGGGCGGGTCGCTCGAGCTATAGCGCGGCGCGCGAGGCTCCGCCATGGGGCGAAGGCCGGGGGTGGACGGCGACAACGGCGGGGAAGTTCTTCTCGCCGATCGACGCCGAGCGGAATTCCTTTCGGTGGAGAGCCAGGCCGATCGCGAAAAAGCTGATGCGTATCGGTCGAGGCCGTGCCAATCTCGCCGCCGGAGCGAGAGGCGTCCGTGGCGGCGGACGGTCTTTTGCGTGCCCCCATCAGGCTCTCAGGAGAGGATTCCTCGATGCGCAAGACGACATTCGGGCTCGCGGCGCTGGCCGCGACGATCGCGCTTCCGGCGCTGGCCGCCGACCCTCAGCCGGCGATCCTCTACGACCTCGGCGGCAAGTTCGACAAGTCGTTCAACGAGGCCGCCTATGTCGGCGCCGAGAAGTTCAAGAAGGAGACCGGGGTCGACTACCGCGACTTCGAGATCCAGAACGACGCCCAGCGTGAACAGGCGCTGCGCAACTTCGCCCGCCGTGGCAATTCGCCGATCGTCGCCATCGGCTTCACCCAGGCGTCGTCGGTGGAGAAGGTCGCCAAGGAGTTCCCGGACCTCAAGTTCGCCATCATCGACATGGTCGTCGACCTGCCGAACGTCCGCTCGGTGGTGTTCAAGGAACAGGAGGGCTCCTATCTGGTCGGCGTGCTCGCCGCGATGGCCTCCAAGTCCAAGAAGGTCGGCTTCGTCGGCGGCATGGACATCCCGCTGATCCGCAAGTTCGCCTGCGGCTACGTCGGCGGCGTCAAGTCGGTCGATGCCAAGGCCGAGGTCTACCAGAACATGACCGGCACCACCGGCGCGGCGTGGAACGATCCCGTGAAGGGCGGCGAACTCGCCAAGTCGCAGATCGATCGCGGCGCCGACGTGATCTATCACGCCGCCGGCGGCACCGGCCTCGGCGTGCTGCAGGCGGCGGCGGACGCCGGCAAGCTCGGCATCGGCGTCGATTCCAACCAGAACCACCTCCACCCCGGCAAGGTGCTGACCTCGATGACCAAGCGCGTCGACGTCGCCATCTACGACGCCTTCAAGGACGCCAAGGACGGCAAGTGGACGGCCGGCGTAAAGGTGCTCGGCCTCAAGGAGGGCGGCGTCGGTTGGGCGCTCGACGACCACAACAAGGGTCTGATCACCGCCGACATGAAGGCCGCGGTCGACAAGGCCGAGAAGGCGATCATCGGCGGCACCATCAAGGTGCACGACTACATGGCCGACAAGACCTGCCCCTATTGATCGGGCGGGCGGCGCGCGCCGGTTCCGACCGAGCCCGCGCGGTCGAAACGGGGAGGACGATCCGCCCTCCCCGGCTTCCGACGCCGTTCCGGCGTCCAGAACCGATGGCCGTGACATGCAGGGTTCCCAACCAACGCCGAACGCGTCGCGGGGCGAGCGCCCGCCGGCGATCGAATTCGTCGGCATCGACAAGCGCTTCGGCACCAATCACGCCAATCGCGACATCAACCTGACGATCGCGGCGGGATCGATCCACGGGCTCGTCGGCGAGAACGGCGCCGGCAAGTCGACGCTGATGTCGATCCTCTACGGCTTCTATCAGGCCGACCGCGGCGAGATCCGGGTCGACGGCCGGCGCACGGCGATCCGCTCCTCGGCCCAGGCGATCGCCGCCGGCATCGGCATGGTGCATCAGCAGTTCATGCTGGTCGACACGATGAGCGTGCTCGAGAACGTACTGCTCGGGGCGGAGGGTTCGTTCCTGCTCGGCTCGGCCGAACGCCGGGCGCGCGAGGTTCTGGCGCGGCTCGCCCGCGACTACGAGCTCGAGGTCGACCCCGACGCCATCGTCGGCGAGCTGTCGGTCGGCGAGCAGCAGCGGGTGGAGATCCTCAAGACGCTCTATCGCGGCGCCGAGATCCTCATCCTCGACGAGCCGACGGCGGTGCTCACCCCGTCCGAGGTGGAGCACCTCTTCCGCATCCTCCGCCGCCTCCAGGGCGAGGGCAAGACGGTCGTCGTCATCACCCACAAGCTCAAGGAGATCAAGGCGGTGACCGACGAGGTGTCGGTCATGCGCAAGGGCGAGATCGTCGCCACCTTCCCGACCCGCGACACCTCGGTCGAGGCGCTGGCCGAGGCGATGGTCGGACGTCGGGTGCTGCTCGAGGTCGAGAAGGGACCGTCGGTGCCGGGGGCGGTGGAGCTCTCGGTCGAGAACCTGACGCTGAAGGACGGGCGCGGCGTGGTGGTGGTCGACGACGTGTCGCTCACGGTGCGCGCCGGTGAGATCGTCGGCATCGCCGGTGTGGCCGGCAACGGTCAGTCGGAGTTGCTCGAGGCGATCGCCGGGATCCGCCATGCCGCGAGCGGGCACATCCGCCTGGGGACGACCGAGATCACCGATCTCGATCCGAGCGAGATCCGCGATCTCGGCCTCGCCCACATCCCCGAGGATCGCCACCGCATGGGCCTCGTCCTCGCCTTCACGGCGGAGGAGAACCTGATGCTCGGCTATCAGAGCGATCCGCGTTGGGCGTCCGGGCTCATTCTCGACACCGGGGCGCTCAGAGCGACGGCGGAAGAGGAGTTCGCCGAATTCGATGTGCGTCCGCCGGAGCCGACGCTGCGCACCGCCCTGTTCTCCGGCGGCAATCAGCAGAAGATCATCATCGCCCGCGAGATCGGCCGCGAGCCCAAGGCGCTGATCGTCGGCCAGCCGACGCGCGGCGTCGACATCGGGGCGATCGAGGCGATCCACCGCCGGCTGATCGCGATGCGCGATTCGGGCCGGGCGATCCTCCTGGTCTCGGCCGAACTCGACGAGATCCGTTCGCTCTCCGACCGGGTGCTGTGCATGTGCCAGGGGCGGATCACCGGCGAGTGCCGGCCGGACGCCTCGGAGGCGGAGATCGGCATGATGATGGCCGGGCTCGCCGGCACCAGCGAGGGAGGACGGGCATGAGCGCGCCGCATCGCGACCTTCCCCCGCTCGTCGACTACGTGCTGGTGCCGCTGGCCAATCTCGCCGTCGCCTTCCTGGTCTCCGGCCTCGTGGTGCTCGCCATCGGCGAGAACCCGCTGGAGGCGGTGGCGATCATGCTGCGCGGCGCGCTCGGGTATGCCGAGGGCATCGGCTTCACCCTCTACTACACCACCGGCTTCGTCTTCACCGGCCTGTCGGTGGCGGTCGCCTTCCACGCCGGCCTGTTCAACATCGGCTCGGAGGGGCAGGCGACGCTCGGCGGGCTCGGGGTGGCGCTGGTCTGCCTCACCTTCGACGGGGCACCGTGGTGGCTGGTGCTGCCCTTCGCGCTCGCCGCCTCGGCCCTCGTCGGCGCCGGCTGGGCCTTCGTGCCGGCCTGGCTGCAGGCGCGGCGCGGCAGTCACATCGTCATCACCACCATCATGTTCAACTATCTGGCGGCGACGCTGATGGTGTGGCTGCTGGTCGAGGTGATGGGCGAGAAGGGATCGATGAGCCCGGAGACCAAGACCTTCGAGCCGGCGACCCGCCTGCCCTTCCTGCGCGAGTTCCTCACCCCGTTCGGCATCGATCTCGGCCAGTCGCCGGTCAATCCGATGGTGTTCGTGGCGCTCGCCGCGGCGGTCTTCGTCTGGCTCTTGGTGTGGCGGACCAGGTTCGGCTTCGAGATGCGCACCGTCGGGCAGAACCCGACCGCGGCGGTCTATGCCGGCGTCGATCCGGGGTGGATCGTGGTGGTGGCGATGCTGGTCTCGGGCGGCCTCTCCGGGCTGATGGCGGTCAACGAAGTGATGGGGGTGCAGCATCGGCTGCTGCTCGAATTCGTCGCCGGCGCCGGCTTCGTCGGCATCGCGGTGGCGCTGATGGGGCGGTCGCATCCCTTCGGGGTGGTGCTGTCGGCGCTCCTCTTCGGCATCCTCTATCAGGGCGGCGCCGAACTCGCGTTCGAGAAGCCGTCGATCAGCCGCGACATGATCGTCGTCATCCAGGCGCTGGTGATCCTCTTCGCCGGCGCCCTCGAACACATGTTCCGCCCGGCCTTCGCCCGGCTCTTCGCCAAGACCGAGACCACGGGAGCGCGCGCATGACCGATCTCGCCGCCTTCGTCGATCTCGCCGCGCCGGTGGTCGGATCGGGCATCCGCCTGTCGGTGCCGCTCTTGTTCGCCTGCCTCGCCGGGCTGTGGTCGGAGCGCTCGGGCGTCGTCGACATCGGGCTCGAGGGCAAGATGCTGGCGGCCGCCTTCGCCTCCGGTGCGGCGGCGGCGGCCTTCCATTCGCCCTGGGCCGGGCTCCTCGCCGGCATCGTCGTGTCGATCGGCCTCGCCCTCGTCCACGGCTTCGCGGCGATCAACCAGCGCGGCAATCAGATCGTCTCGGGCGTCGCGATCAACTTCCTGGCGGCGGGACTCACCGTGCTGCTCGGTCAGGTGTGGTACGGCCAGGGCGGACGCACGCCGCAACTCGCCAACACCGAGCGCTTCCTCGGGCTCGACTTCGGCAGCCTCGGGCTCGCCCCCGACAGCGCGCTCGGCCGCATCTGGTCGGACGCGATCTCCGGCCACAACGTGCTGACCTGGGCGGCGTTCCTCGCCGTGCCGATCACCTGGGCGATCCTGTGGCGCACCCGCTTCGGGCTGAGGCTCCGGGCGGTCGGCGACAATCCGCATGCGGTGGACACCGCCGGCGTCTCGGTGGCGGCGCTGCGCTACCGGGCGGTGATCGTCTGCGGCATCCTCTGCGGCTTCGCCGGGACCTATCTGGCGGTGGCGCAGTCGGCCGGCTTCGTCCGCGACATGACCGCCGGCAAGGGCTTCATCGCGCTGGCCGCGCTGGTCTTCGCCAAGTGGCGGCCGCTCAACGCGCTCTTCGCCTGCCTGCTCTTCGGCATGCTCGACGCCGTCGCCATCCGCCTGCAGGGCACGCCGCTGCCGGGCCTCGGCACCGTGCCGGTGCAGGTGTTCCAGGCGCTGCCCTATGCGCTCACCGTGGTGCTGCTCGCCGGCTTCATCGGCCGCTCGATCCCGCCCAAGGCCTCGGGCATCCCCTATACCAAGGACCGCTGAGAGCGGAGGACCCCATGTCGACCAGTCTGCCGCTCGACCGCCTGTTCGAAGCCGCCGCCGACGTGCGGGTGAGGGCGCACGCGCCCTATTCGCGCTTCTTCGTCGGCGCCGCGCTGGTCGATCGCGAGGGCCGCGTCCACGTCGGCTGCAACGTCGAGAACGCCGCCTATCCGGAAGGCACCTGCGCCGAGGCCGGGGCGATCGCGGCGATGGTGGCGGCGGGGGGGCGCGAGATCCTGGCGGTGGCGATCGTCGGCGGCCCGAGCGAGGGCGGCGAGATCCTCTGCCCGCCCTGCGGCGGCTGCCGGCAGAAGATCCGCGAATTCGCCGTCGAGGGCACCTCCGTCCACCTGCGCGAGGCCGGCGGGGCGGTGACCAGCGTGACGCTCGCCGACCTGCTGCCGCTCTCCTTCGGCCCCGGACATCTCTGAACGGAGGACGCCATGAACGCCTGGCAGATCGCCGGTCTCATCCGCGAATGGGCGCCCGGCGCGGCGCCACGCACCGCGCTCGTCCTCGGCTCGGGGCTCGGGAGCCTCGCGAACGAGGTCGAGGAGGCGGTGCGCCTCTCCTATCTCGATCTGCCGGGCTTCCCGCGCTCCGGCGTCTCCGGCCATGCCGGCGAGCTGGTGCTCGGCCGCCTCGCCGGCGAGCCGGTGGCGGTGCTCTCGGGCCGGGCGCACTACTACGAGCGGGGCAACCCACGCGAGATGGCGGTGCCGATCGCGGTCATGGCGGCGCTCGGGATCGAAAGGCTGATCCTCACCAACGCCGCCGGGTCGTTGCGCGAGGACATGCCGCCGGGCACGGCGATGCTGATCACCGACCACATCGCCTGGTCGGGGATGAACCCGCTGATCGGCGTCGAGGACGACAGCCGCTTCGTCTCGATGGTCGACGCCTACGACCCGGGGCTCGTGGCCAAGGCGCGCGCCGCGGCGACCGGGGCGGGCATCGGGCTGGCCGAGGGCGTCTACATGTGGTTCTCCGGGCCGTCCTTCGAGACGCCGGCGGAGATCCGCATGGCGCGGCTCCTCGGCGCCGACGCGGTCGGCATGTCGACGGTGCCGGAGGTGATCCTCGCCCGCCATGCCGGCTTGCGCGTCGCGGCGATCTCGATGATCACCAACCTCGGCGCCGGCATGACCGGCCGGGCGCTCTCCCACGACGAGACCAAGAGCGAGGCGGCCAAGGGGGCGGACGGGTTCCGCACCCTGATCCGGGCCTTCCTCGCCCGCCTTTCGGCGAACTGAAGGACAGGACCATGACGATGTCCGATGCGAGAGCGGTCGCCGCTCGGGCGCTGCCGTTGATCGATCTCACCGACCTCGGCGACGCCGCGACGGTGGAGGGCGCGCGCGACCTCTGCCGACGGGCGGTGACGCCACATGGGGCGGTCGCGGCGGTATGCCTGTGGCCACGCTTCGTCGCGGTGGCGAAGACGGCGCTCGCCGGCACGGGGGTGAGGATCGCCACGGTGGTGAACTTCCCGGCCGGCGGTGAGGACACGCGGGCGGTCGAGCGCGAGACGGCGCAGGCGATCGCCGACGGGGCCGACGAGATCGATCTGGTCATGCCTTATCGCGCCTTCCTCGCCGGGCGGCCGGGCTTCGCCGAGAGCCAGATCGTGCGGATCCGGCGGGTGTGCGCGGGACGCGCCCTCGTCAAGGTGATCCTGGAGACCGGCGAGATCGGCGATCCCGCGAAGATCCGCGCCGCCGCCGACCTGGCGCTCGTCGCGGGGGCCGACTTCGTCAAGACCTCGACCGGCAAGGTGACGGTCAACGCCACGCCGCAGTCCGTCCGCATCCTACTAGAGGCGGTGCGCGACGGCGGTCGACCGGCCGGGGTCAAGGCGGCGGGCGGCATCCGCAGCGTCGCCGAGGCCGGGACCTATCTCGATCTCGCCGACCGGATCATGGGGCCTGCGTGGGCGAGCCCCGCCACCTTCCGCTTCGGCGCCTCGGGGCTGCTCGGCGACGTGCTGGCGACGCTCGACGGCACCGTCCCCGCCACGTCCGCCGGCTACTGAGGAGACCGCCGATGCTGCCGCAGGAGATCGTCCGCAAGAAGCGCGACGGGGGGCGGGTCTCGGACGAGGAGATCGCCTTCCTGGTCGCCGGCATGACCGACGGCTCGGTCACCGAGGGGCAGATCGCCGCCTTCGCCATGGCGGTGTTCTTCCGCGGCATGGAGCTCTCGGAGCGGGTGGCGCTGACCAAGGCGATGCGCGACTCTGGCACGGTGCTCGCCTGGGACCTGCCCGGCCCGGCGCTCGACAAGCACTCCTCCGGCGGGGTCGGCGACAACCTGTCGCTGATGCTGGCGCCGATGGTGGCGGCGTGCGGCGGCTTCGTGCCGATGATCTCGGGACGCGGCCTCGGCCACACCGGCGGCACGCTCGACAAGCTCGACAGCATCCCCGGCTATCGCACCCAGCCGGACAACGCGCTCTTCGCCCGCGTGGTGCGCGAGGTCGGCTGCGCCGTCATCGGCCAGACCGCCGATCTCGCCCCGGCCGACAAGCGCTTCTACGCCATCCGCGACGTCACCGGGACGGTCGAGAGCCTCGACCTGATCACCGCCTCGATCCTGTCGAAGAAGCTCGCCGCCGGGCTCGACGGCCTCGTCCTCGACGTCAAATGGGGGACGGGCGCCTTCATGGGCTCTCTACCGGAGGCGCAGGCGCTGGCCGAGAGCCTCGTCGCGGTGGCGAACGGCGCCGGGCTGCCGACGCGGGCGCTGGTCACCGACATGAACGAGCCACTGGCGCCGGCCGCCGGCAATGCCCTCGAGGTCGCCCACGCGGTCGACTTCCTGACGCGGAAGCGGCGCGACCGCCGCGTCGAGTCGATCACCGTCGATCTCGCCGCCGAGATGCTGACGATCGGCGGCCTCGCCGCCTCGCGCGACGAGGCGCGGGCGCGGCTCACCGCGACGCTCGACGACGGGCGGGCGGCCGAGGTCTTCGGGCGGATGGTTGCGGCGCTCGGCGGGCCGGTGGACTTCGTCGAGAAGGCTCCCACATATCTGGCGACGGCACCGGTGGTGCGCCCGGTCTTCGCCGAGGCCCCGGCCGTGGTGACGGCGATCGACACGCGGTCGATCGGGCTTGCCGTGGTCGAACTCGGCGGCGGACGGGCGCGGGCGAGCGATCCGATCGATCCGGCGGTCGGCTTCACCGATCTCGCCGGGATCGGGACGAGGGTCGATGCGGGCACGCCGCTCGCCGTCGTCCATGCCGCCGACGAGGCGGCGGCGGAGCGGGCGGTGGAGCGGATCCGCGCCGCCTATCGGAGCGGCGCCACCGCGCCAGCGCCTCATCCGCTCGTCGCCGACCGCATCGGCGCCTGAGCACCGACAAGGGAAGACCATGCCGCGCGCCATCCTGCTCGTCCTCGATTCGTTCGGCATCGGCGCCGCCGAGGATGCCGATCGCTTCGGCGACGTCGGCTCCGACACCTTCGGCCACATCGCCGAGGCCTGCGCGAACGGCCACAGCGACCGCGCCGGGCTGCGTTCCGGACCGCTGGTGATCCCCAATCTCGCCCGCCTCGGCCTCGTCGCGGCGCATCGCGCCTCGACGGGGAAGAGCGCGCCGGTCGCCGCGCCGGCGGCGCTCACCGGGGCGCATGGCTTCGCGGTAGAGACCTCGCGCGGCAAGGACACGCCGTCGGGGCATTGGGAGCTGATGGGGGTGCCGGTCGACTTCGACTGGGGCTATTTCCCCGAGACGCGGCCGTGCTTCCCGGCCGATCTGATCGCGGCGCTGGTCGCCGAGGCGGGGCTGCCCGGCATCCTCGGCGACGAGCACGCCTCGGGCACCGAGATCATCGCCCGGCTGGGCGAGGCGCACATGCGGACCGGCAAGCCGATCTGCTACACTTCGGCCGATTCGGTCTTCCAGATCGCCGCCCACGAGGAAAGCTTCGGGCTCGAGCGGCTCTATCGGACCTGCGAGATCGCCCGTCGCCTCGTCGATCCGCTCGGCATCGGCCGGGTGATCGCCCGGCCCTTCGTCGGATCCTCGCCGGCCGACTTCAAGCGCACCGCCAACCGCCACGACTACGCCGTGCCGCCGCCGGCGCCGACGCTGCTCGACCGGGCGAAGGCGGCGGGGCGCGAGGTGGTGGCGATCGGCAAGATCTCCGACATCTTCGCGGGCTGCGGCGTGACGCAGAAGGTCAAGGCGGCCGGCAACATGGCGCTGTTCGACACGACGCTGGCGGCGCTCGACGCGACGGCGGACGGCGGGCTGATCCTCTCCAACTTCGTCGACTTCGACATGGAATGGGGCCATCGCCGCGACGTGCCGGGCTATGCCGCCGGGCTCGAGGCCTTCGACGCCCGCCTGCCGGAGCTCGAGGCGCGGTTGCGTCCCGGCGATCTGGTCGTCGCCACCGCCGATCACGGCTGCGACCCGACGTGGCGCGGCACCGACCACACCCGCGAGCACGTGCCGGTGCTGGCCTTCGGGCCGGGCGTGGCGCCGCGCGATCTCGGACGGGTGGGCTTTGCCGACGTCGGCGCCAGCTTCGCGGCGCATCTCGAGCTCGAGACCGGGCCGCACGGGCGCAAGGTGGTGTGAAACGACGAAGGCCGCCCCGGGGGCGGCCTTCGCTGAACTCCGGATGCTCGGAACTCACACCGTCTTGTCGACGCTCGCGCCGGGTTCGGCCGCGGCGGCCTCGGCGGCGACCTTCGGCCCGCCCTTGGAGACGCCGACCAGCGCCGGGCGCAGGACGCGGCCGCCGATGGCGAAGCCGTCCTGGAGGACCTGGAGGACGGTGCCGGCGGGGACCGCCGGGTTGGGGATCTCGAACATCGCCTGATGGAGATTGGGGTCGAAGCGCTCACCCTCGGGGGAGAGCTTGCGGACGCCGTGCTTCTCCATGGTCTTGAGCAGCTCGCGGCCGGTCAGCTCGACGCCCTCGATCAGGGCGGAGGCGCCGGCGACGCCGCTCTCGCGCAACTCGGCGGGGACGGCGGCGAGCGCCCGGTCGAAATTGTCGGCGACGGAGAGGAGATCGCGGGCGAAGCCGGAGACGGCGTAGTCGCGGGCGTCCTTGACTTCCTTCTCGGTGCGGCGGCGGAGATTCTCCATCTCGGCCAGCGTGCGCAGCAGGCGGTCCTTGAGATCGGCGGCCTCGGCCCGGAGCATCTCGATCGGATCCGGCGCATCTGCGGCGGGCTCCACCACGGCCTCGGTCTCGGGGGTGATCGCGGTCTCGTCGGTCATGGACGTCCTCGGATGCTGTCTTTCGGGCTGGCGCGGCGACGTGCGGCGGGGCGCTGCGTCGGCGCACCGCGGATTTGAGGCTTCGGCGCGCGCATTTCAAGTGCGAATCGCCGGTCGCCGAACGGACGGACGCCCGGCTCCGCGGGGGAACCGGGCGTCGCGAAACGGAGGCGACGGGCGTCGGATCAGGCGACGGCGCCGTTGATCCAGTCGACGAGGCGACCCTTGGGCATGGCGCCGACCTGCATCGCCGCCGGCTTGCCGCCGGAGAAGAGGATCAGGGTGGGGATCGAGCGGACGCCGAAGCGCATCGCCGCCTGCGGGTTCTCGTCGATGTTGAGCTTCACCACCTTCACCCGGCCGGCCATTTCGTTGGAGATCTCCTCCAGCGCCGGGGCGATCATGCGGCAGGGACCGCACCACTCGGCCCAGAAGTCGACCACGACCGGTTCGGCGGAGGCGAGGACGTCGGTGTCGAAGGAAGCGTCGGTGACTTTCTGGGTCGCCATCTCGGGAACCTCTCGGGTCGGCACCGCGGGGTGGGCGCCGTTCTTCGACGGCCAAACTAGGAATGCCGCCCGCGAGCGTCAAGATGCGGTGGTCGCTGCGACATCCTCCCACAGCATCACGTCGGCGCGAGGGCCTCCTCCGCGGCATCGAGACGGGCGGCGGGAATCTCGACCAGGGCGGGGAGCGTCGTCCACAGGAGGAAGGCGCGCAGCCGGCGATCGGGGTGGATCGCACGCAGCAGCCGGCGATAGAGGGCGATCTGGCCGACGTGTGCCTCTGGGAGGTCGTCGCCGGCGACGTGGCGGTCGGACTTGAAGTCGACCACCCAGACCTCGTCATCGGTGACGACCAGCCGGTCGATTCGACCGGCGATCTCGATCGTCTCGCCGCGCGGATCGCGCAGGCGGCCGACGATCGGCACCTCGGCGCGGGCCTCGGGCGCGAAGATCGCGGCGAAGGCCGGTTCGGCGAGGACCGCGAGAACCTCGGCGGCGATCGCCTCCCGCTCGGCCTCGGAGACCTCGCCGGCACGGGCGGCGAGGAAGCGGCGGGCGGCGTCGAGCCGTTCGGCCGGCGGGCGGGCGGGCAGGCGTTCCAGCAGGCGATGGACGAGGACGCCGCGACGGCGGTCACGATCCCCCGAGGCGGCCGCGAGGCGATCGCGCGGGTCGAGAGCCGGAAGGCGGGCGGCGCCGGCCCGCTCGGCGAGCGCCGCCGAGGGGGTGAGCCGGCGCGGCGGGCGCACCGAAGGCGGTGGGGCGGCGATCCAGTCGGGGAGCGGATGGGCCGGCGCGGCGGGGCGCGGGGCGACCGGCTTCGGCGCCACCGGGACCGGCGGGGCGGCCCGCCAGCGCAGGAGGGTCTCGCCCTCGGCGACGTCGATCACCTCGGCGGTGGGCGCGAGGGCGGCGGCGACGACGGCGTGCCAGCATTCGGGCGACGGACCGGATGCGGGCGCGTGGCCGCAGACGTAGAGCCGATCGGCGGCGCGGGTCAGCGCGACGTAGAGCAGGCGGAGGTATTCCGAGCGGGCCTCGTCGCGGCGGGCGTCACGGGCGGCGGCGACCACATTCGGCACCGGGCGGCGGTTCCACACCAGCGCCGGAGCTGCGCCGGGCGGGGCACCGGGGACGGCGAGCGCCAGAAGGTCGGGATCGTGGGAGGGATGGACCGGCGCGGCGCCGCCGTCGACCAGGAAGACCACCGGCGCCTCGAGCCCCTTGGCGCCATGGACGGTCATCACCCGGACCTCGTCGCGGCTCTCGTCGAGCTCGCGCTTGATCTCGGGGGCGGCGACGGCAACCTCCTCCAGAAAGCGGCCGAGGCCGACCGGGGGCCCGCGATCGGCGGCGAGCGCCAGCGCCATGAACTCGTCGAGGACGTCGTCGGCCTCGGAGCCGAGGCGGGCGACGAAGCGGCGACGGCCACCGTCGGCGGCGAGCACCGTCATGAACAGCTCGAAGGGCGGCACCCTGCCTGAGAGCGAACGCCAGCGCTCCAGCCGGGCGAGCGGATCGGCCCAGCGCGGGTGGCCGGGGCCGCGGCGACGCAGCACGTCGGTGAGGCTCTCGGCCGGGCGGCGATCGGCGCGGGCGAGATCGGCGAGATCGTCGTCGGCGAGATCGAAGAGCGGGCTCTTGAGCACCGCGGCGAGCGACAGGTCGTCCTCGGGCAGGGTCAGCGCCCGGCCGAGGGCGAGGAGATCGGCGACGGCGACGTGGTCGGTGAGACGCAGGCGGTCCTGGCCGGCGACCGGAAGCCCGCGTTCCTTCAGCACCCGGTTCATCGCCTCGACGAAGGGGCCGCGCTTGCGGACGAGGACGATGACGTCCTTGTGGGCGATCGGCCGGCCGGTGCCCTCCAGCACGACGCCGGCGGCGGTGAGGCGGGCGATCTCGTCGGCGATGCGGCGGGCGAGCCGCTCCCACGGGTGTTCGGCGCGGCCGCGATCGAGGGGGGCGAGCCAATCCTCAGGCGGCTCGCTCTTCTCGGCGACGATCATCGGCCAGATCTCGACCAGACCCGGCGCCTCGCCGCGGGCGGCGGCGTGGCGGACATAGTCGGTCGGATCGGCGATGAGGCGGCGGCGCAGCGCGTCATCGTCGAAGACGCGATCGACGGCGGCGAGCACGTCGCGGGTGGAGCGGAAGGAGAGATCGAGGGCTACGTCGGCGAAGGGCCGGCCGGCGGCGGCGACGCGGCGGGCGAAGTCGCGGCGGGTGGCGGAGAAGGCGTCGGGGGCGGCGCCCTGGAAGGAATAGATCGACTGCTTCTCGTCGCCGACGGCGAAGACGGTGCGGGCCCGCGAGCGCGCTCCTTCGCCGGCGAAGAACTCGTCGGTGAGGCCGCGGACGATGCGCCACTGGCGCGGGCTGGTGTCCTGGGCCTCGTCGACCAGGACGTGGTCGATGCCCTTGTCGAGCTTGTACTGGACCCACTGGGCGGCATCGGAGCGGGAGAGGAGGTCGGCGGTGCGGCCGACGAGGTCGTCGAAGTCGAGGACGCCGCGGGCGCGTTTCTTCGCCTCGTAGGCGCCGATCACCGCGTCGCCGAGGACGAGCAACGCCCGGGTGGCGTGGAAGGTCGCCAGCGCGGCGCGGGCGTCGGCGATCGCCAGCAGGCGGGCGGCCTCGCGGGCGGCGCGTTCGTGGACGTCGGGCAGGCGGGCGGCGACCGACTTGGCGGCGATGCTGCGCTCGGCCTTGGGCTCGCCCTTCTGGGTGAGAAAGAGCGCCGTCCAGGCGGCGACGCGCTCGTCGAGCGGGCGAGCCGTGTCGCGGGCGACGGCGAGGCGGGCGGCCTGATCCTGGTCCTGCTTGCCGCTCGCCCCCCAGGCGGCGGCGAGGGGGGCGAGGTAGGAGGCGGGGAACTCGGGCGAGACGAGGATCGCGCTCGCCAGCGTCGCGTCGTCGGTCGCCGGTTCGACGGCGAGGGTGCGGGCGAGCGAGCGTTCCACCGCATCGTGGGTGCCGGCATCGCGCAGCCAATGGAGCCAGAGGTCGCGGTCGCCGATGAGGGCGTCGAGGCCGGCGAGGACGGCGGCCTCACCGGTCGCGGCGAGGAGTTCGGCGAAGGCGTGGCCGAGCAGGCTCGCGGGATCGGCGGCGGCGCGGACGAGGACGTCGTCGCGGGCGCTCGCCACCAGATCGGCCTCGAGCGTGGCGTCGAGGATGTCGAAGGCGCCGCCGAGATCGGCCTCGAGCGGGAACTGCTGGAGGATGCGCTCGCAGAAGCCGTGGATGGTCTGGATCTTCAGGCCGCCGGGGGTCTCGATCACCGCGGCGAAGAGGCGGCGGGCCTCGGCGAGGCGCTCCGTCTTCGGTTTCGCGCCTTCGACGTCCTCCAGCGCCGCGGCGAGCGCGGCGTCGTCGAGCGTCGTCCAGGCGCCGAGCACCTCGTAGACCCGGTTCGCCATGGTGGCGGCCGCCGCCTTGGTGAAGGTCAGGCAGAGGATGCGCGCCGCCGGCGTGCCGGCGAGCAACAGGCGGATGACGCGGCGGGTGAGGACGAAGGTCTTGCCCGAGCCGGCGTTGGCCGACACCCAGGCGGAGGTCGTCGGCGAGGCGGCGAGGCGCTGGGCGTCGACGGTGCGTTGCGGCACGGTGAAGGCGTGTTTCATCCCTCGCCTCCTTCCGGCATCTCGCCGGCGGCCCATTCGGCGACGCGGGCGAGGTGGTCGTAGGGGCCGGAGCGGTCCTTCTCGAAGCGGACGTGGCGGCGGGAGATCCAGCCGGTCTCGGGCCGGCGGAAGGTGCGGACGAGGTCGATCAGGCGATCGCGCGCCGTGGCCGCGAGGGCCTCGGCGTCGCCGCCGTCGGTCTTGGCGCGGCGCTCCCAGGTGCCGCCGGCCTCGCCGCCCTTGAGATGCAGATAGGCGAGCTCGGCGATCGGCCGGCCGGCGAAGTCGGGACCGAAGGCGCCGGCCGCGGCCATCGCCGCCTCCAGCGCCAGTTGCGGCGCGAGTAGGCTCTGCACCTCCTTTTCGCTCGGCGGCCGGCCGGTCTTGTAGTCGAGCACGGCGAGGCTGCCGTCCGTCAGGATGTCGAGACGATCGGCATAGCCGGTCAGGGTGAAGGGCACGCCGTCGATCGGCAGGTCCCAGCGGCCGCCGACCTCCGTGCGGCGTTCGGAGACGAGCGGGGAGCGGGCGGCGTCCGCCGCGAGCCACCAGCGGGCGATGGCGGCGAGGCGCGGCCGCCACAGCGCCACCACTTCGGGGAAGGCGTCGTAGGCCTCGAGCCGCGTCTCGGCGATCGCCGAGAGGCGGGCGGCCTCATGTTCGCTCGCCGTGCCGTCCCAGTCGCGGACGAAGTCGGCCAGCACCTCGTGGACGAAGGTGCCGCGCTCGGCCGCTCCGATGTCGCCGCCGAGCGGGTCGAGCGGGTCGAGTTCCAGCACATGGCGGGCGAAGACGGCGTAGGGGTCGCGGATCCAGGTCTCGATCTCGGTGACCGACAGGCGGTTCGGTCGCCATTCGACCGGCGGACGGGGCTCGGGGCGGCGGACCGTCTGCGGCGGGCCGGCGGCGGCATCGAGGGCGCGGGCCCAGGCGAGGAAGCGGGCGCCCTCAGCGGTGATGCGGGCATGGCCGTCGGCGCCGACCAGGGTGGTGAGGCGTTGCAGCCAGCGCGAGGCGACGGTCGGGGCACCGCCGGCGCGGGTCGAGCGGGCGAGCAGGACCCGCGGGAAGGCCGCGCCTTGGGCGAAGTCGTGGGCGGCGAGGCCGATGCGGCGCTCGGGGGCCTCGAGCGCCATGTCGCGGCGCATCGGGCGGGAGAGCCAGGGGTCGGTGCGGGTGGTGATCGGCCAGATGCCCTCGTCGAGACCGGCGAGGACCACGAGATCGAAGGCGAGCAGGCGCGCCTCCAGCGGGCCGAAGACGAAGATGCGGGCATCGGGCGCGGTCGGGCGGCGGACGGGCGCGTCGCCGAGCAGGGCGTCGAAGAAGCCCGGCCAGGCGGAGGCGGTGAAGGCGAGGTCGCCGCCCTCGCTCGCGGCGGCGCGGGTCAGTTCGGCGAGGGCCGAGGCGAGCACGGCGCCGTCGTCGCCTTCGTAGAGGCCGGCGTCCGAGCCGGTCTCGTCGCGGGCGATCGCGGTCAATGCCGCGACATGGGTCGCGAGCAGGCGGGGGACGACGACGTCGCCGCTTCCCGCCAGCGATTCGAGCGGCTCCAACGCGGCGACGAGATCGACGAGGAGGGCGCGGGCGGCGGCGAGGGTCTCGGGGGAGAGACGGCGCAGCGGACGCGGCTCGCGGCTGCGCGGCGCGACGATCGCCTCGAGCCGCTCGTCGAAGGCGGCGAGGAGGCCGCGGCCGAAGGGACGGGCGCGGGGGCCACGCAGCACCACCAGTTCGACCACGCGGGCGAGGCGGCGGGCCTCCGCGGCGGGGCGGCCGAAGCGGGCGAGCGGATGGGCGAGGAGGGCGGAGAGGGCCGTCGGCTCCCAGCCGCCGAGCGCCACCTCGGCGACGAGGCGGGCGAGCAGGGCGGCGCGGGTGTGGCCGAAGGGCTGGCCGGCGGAATCGTCGATCTCCAGACCCCAGCGGCCGAGTTCGGCGGCGACGCGGCGGGCGAGGACGCGATCGGGGGTGACGAGCGCGGCGGTCTTCGTCGGGTCGTCGATCGCCTCGCGCAGGGCGAGGGCGATCGCCAGCGCCTCCTCGCCCTCGCTCTTCGCCTCGATCAGGGCGAGCCCGTCGAGGGCGGCGGCGAGAGGGAAGCGGCCGTCGCGGACGTCGGTCGCGAAGCCGGCCCAGGCATCGGAGGTCTCGGCCGGACGCAGGCTCTCGGAGAGGAGGCGCAGGCGGGCGGCCGCGGGCGCTTCGGGTTCACCGCCGAGGTGGAGGACGTCGGCGCGGGTGACGCCGAGGGTGTCGAGGAGGAGGCGCAGGCCGTATTGCGGATGGCCGGGGACGGGGTCGCCCTCCTCCGGCTCCAGCGTCGCCCAGGCGGCTTCGTCGAGGTCGAAGTCGAGGCCGGGGAGGACGACGGCACCGTGCTCGAGGCGCGAGACGCCGCGAATGAGTTCGGCGGTCGAGGGCACCGAGCCGGTGGAGCCGGCGGCGATCACCGGGCCCTTCGGCGGGTGCGCCGCGAGCCGCGCCGCCTCGCGGCGCACCGCGGCATGGCGGCGGACGGCGGGGTCGGCGAGGCCGCGTTCGGCGAGATGCTTCGGCCAGGTGTCGGCGACGAGGGCGAGGAAGGCGCGGGTCATCTGCCAATAGGCGGCGTAATCGTCGGGCACCAGGGTGTCGAGGCGGCGCCAGTCGACGCCCTGCGACACCACCTGATCCATCAGGGTGAGCAGCGCCGTCGACAGGCGGACCGCGTCGGCCGGGCTCGCCGGCAAGGACGGCGGCGCGGCGGTGCGCGGGTTGATCAGCGAGCCGGCGAGCGCCCGGGTCCAGCCGAGCACCAGCCGGGCCATCACCAGACGGCGCTCCAGCGGGGTCGCCACCGGCTCGTCGTCGCCGTCGTCGGCGAAGAGATCCTCGTCCTCGTCGACGTCGCCGAAGGGGCGGATGGTGGGGAGCAGCGTCACCGCCTCGGGGCCGCGCTTCGCGATCTCGGCGAGAAAGGCGGCCTCGAGGCCGCGAGCAGCGCGGCGGGTCGGCACCAGGATCAGTGCATCGGCGAGCGCCGTCGGCTCGTCCGGATTCCAGCGGAAGGAAGGGACGAGGCCGCCGTCCAGGAAGGCCTTCACCAGGGTCGGCAGGAAAGGGCGGCCGGCATCGATCGAGGCGACGCGGGGCGGGCGGAGGGGGGAGATCCGGGAGGCGTCGGCCGCGGTGGTCATCCGGTCCCCTTCGCCGATCAGTCGGCGCTCTCGGCTATGGCGCGCTCGGCGTCGCGGATGGCGCGCGGCGTGCCGACGTGGAGCCAGATGCCTTCCATGCGCTGGCCGTAGAGGCGGCCCTCCTCGATCGCCCGATCGAAGAGCCGGTTGAGCGAGAAGGCGCCCGTGGGGGCGTCGCGGAAGAAGCGCGGATGGAAGATCGCCGCGCCGGCATAGGCGAAGGGCGCCACCTTGCTCTCGCTGCGACGGCTGAGACGGCCGAGCTCATCCATGAAGAAATCGCCGGCGCCGGAATAGCCGACCGCGCCGACCGTGGGGGCGAGCAACAGCAGGCCATCCATCGCCGCGTCGTCCCAGCGGCGGGCGAGGAGATCGAGATTGGAGCGGATGCCCTCGATCCAGAAGCTGTCGGAGTTGTAGACGTAGAAGGGTTCGGAGCCGAGGTGGGGCAACGCCTTGACGATGCCGCCGCCGGTGTCGAGCAGGGCCTCGCGCTCGTCGGAGATGACGATCTCGGGGGTGTGGCACTTCTGGACGTGCACTTCGACCAGATCGGCGAGGTAGTGGACGTTGACCACGCAGCGCTCGACGCCGGCGGCGAGGAGCTTGGAGAAGCCGTGGTCGATCAGCGAGCGACCGCCCACCTCGACGAGCGGCTTGGGCGTCGTCGCGGTGATCGGGCGCATGCGCTTGCCGAGACCGGCGGCGAGCACCATGGCGTGAGTGGGACGGCGGTAGGTCTGAGCGGACATTCGGGCGTCTTCGGGCGAGAACGGGCGGACGGGCCGACTCAGCCGCGAGCGATCGCGCCGCGCCGGTCGGCCGGCACGGCCTCCTCATACCAGAGCTTCAACGGCCGCAACACCGGTTCGTCGAGGACGCGGGCGAGGTATCCCCAGAGGCGGGGGACATGGGCGAGGTAGTGGGGCTTGCCGTCGCGCGCCTTCAGTCGGGCGAAGACGCCGAGGATGCGGGTGTTGCGCTGGGCGGCGAGGACCGCATAGGCGCGGCGGAAGGCGGCCTCGTCGAATGTCGCGTCGGCGGTGCGGCGGACGGCGACATAGGCCGCGAGGAGGGCCCGTTCGAGGTCCGGCGCGACATCGACGCGGGCGTCCTGGGCGAGGCTCGCCACGTCGTAGGCGGGATGGCCGAAGATGGTGTCCTGGAAGTCGAGGACGCCGACGCGGGCGAGGCCGGCGCGCTCAGGAAGCCAAAGCAGGTTGGGCGAGTGGTAGTCGCGCAGGCACCAGGTCCGCGGCCCGGCGAGGATCTCTTCGAACAGCGGACGCCAAAGGGCGAGGAAGCTCTCGCGCTCCGCCGGGCTCGCCGGACGGCCGAGGAAATGCGGCATGCCCCAGTCGAGGAAGACCGAAACCTCGGCCTCGAAGTTGGCGCGGTCGTAGGCGGGTACGGAGTAGAGGCCATCGGAGCCGTCCGGCAGGCTCGTCGGCAGGTCGCGGGCGTGAAGGGCGGCGAGGAGTTCGGTAGCAGCGACGTAGCGCTCGGGGATGGGGCGCGGCGGCGTGCCGGCAACGCAGAGTTCGGAGCCGAGATCCTCGAGCAGGATGTAGCCTTCATGCAGATCGTGGGCGAGGACGCGGGGCACGGTGACGCCGACTTCGGCGAGGCCGAGGGCGAAGGCGAGGAAGGGGCCGGGACCCTCGGCGAGCTTGGCGGCGGCGCGGGCGGCGACGCGGGCGCGGGCGGCGGGTTCGTCCGGCTCAGCGGGGTGGTTCATCAGGACGGCGGTCTCGCCGTCGCGGTGGAGGCGCTCGTAGGAGCGGGTCGAGGCGTCGCCCTGGAGGTGACGGCGGTGGGCGAGGCCCCAGCCGGCGGCGCCCATGAAGGCGCGGATGCCGGCGGTGCGGGCGAGGCGTTCGCCCCAACGGGCGCGTGGGCCGATCAGACGGACGCGGCGCGCGTTCGGCTCGTCGCCGGGCTCGATGGCGACGATCAGAGTGTCGTCGGGCAGCCGCTCGCCGGCGCGATCCGGCCATTCGATCAGCACGGCGCGGTCGCGCAGCAACTCGTCGAAGCCGATCTCGTCGAGTTCCTCGGGGCCGGCGAGGCGATAGAGATCGAGATGGGCGAGGGGCGCGCGCAGATCGTAGGTCTGGACCAGGGTGAAGGTCGGGCTCGGCACCTCGAGTTCGGCGTCGTCGGCGAC